>SWCD01002776.1_pt1 | contig 12334 bp, 7 predicted proteins | sample 4693011 | NCBI WGS metagenome assembly SWCD01 (sample SAMN10267278, study PRJNA491770) | bioreactor metagenome | isolation source: DHS bioreactor inoculated with marine | place: Japan: Omine Ridge, Nankai Trough | reverse complement strand
CGGCAACTCGGCTTTCGCGTACACCCTCGTGTTCCGCATTCATCCCGACAGGAAGCTCAAGCTCGTGCCGACCGTGGACCTGGCTGATCCGACGGATCGAGTTCCATCAGTCGTACGCCGGAATACCCGTGATGTAGTCCCCGAGGATCAGGTGGTGGATGTCGTGGGCGCCCTCGTAGGTCTTCACCGATTCGAAGTTGAGGAGGTGGCGGCCGACCTGGTACTCGTGCGTGATCCCGGAGGCGCCGAGCATGTCGCGGACAATGCGGGCGATCTTCAGCGCCCAGTAGCAGTTGTTCCGCTTGATCATGGAGATGTGCGCGTAGTTGACCAGGCCCTGGTCCTTCAGGCGACCGACCTGCAGCGTCATGAACTGGGCCTTGGTGATCTCGGTCAGGATGTTCGAGAGCTTCTTCTGCACCATCTGGTGGCCGGCCAGGACCTTCCCGCTGAACTGGGACCTCGTCATCACGTACTCCAGGCCCTCCTCGTAGCACGCCATCATGCTTCCGATGGCGCCCCAGGCGATTCCGAACCGCGCCTCGTTCAGGCAGGACAGGGCCGTCTTCAGGCCGATGTGGCTGCCGGGCAGGATGTTGTCCTCCGGGATCAGGCAGTCCTCGAGGATGATCTCGGAGGTTACCGAGGCCCTAAGGCTCCACTTCTCCCTGATGAGCGGCGCCGTGAAGCCCTTGCGATCCGACTCCACCAGGAAGGCGCGGATGCCCTCGTCGGTCTTGGCGAAGATCACAGCCACGTCGGAAATCGACCCGTTCGTGATCCAGCGCTTGGTGCCGTTCAGGAGCCACCCGTCGGCGACCTTCACAGCCCGCGTGAGCATCCCGCCGGGGTTGGATCCGAAGTCCGGCTCGGTGAGTCCGTAGCAGCCGACGGCCTCGCCGGCGATGAGCTTCGGCAGCCAGTGCTCCTTCTGCGCCTCGCTGCCGTAGGTGTAGATCGGGAAGATCACGAGCCCGTTCATGACCGAGGCGAAGGAGCGGATGCCGCTGTCGCCGCGCTCCATCTCCTGGTAGATCAGTCCGCGGCAGACGTTCGACATGCCGCCCCCGCCGTACCCCTCGATCCCCGCGCCGAGGACGCCGAGCTCCGCGAGCTGGTCCTTCCAGGGCAGGTAGAAGGTGTCCTCCTGGAAGTGACGGTCCACGACCGGGATGACCTGATCGTCCACCCACTCGCGGACTGAGTCGCGCACCATGATCTCCTCTTCGGAGAGGAGCGTGTCGAGGCGGCAGAAGTCAACGCCCGTGAACTTCTTCATGAGGAGATCTCCAGGGGAGGGTCGAGCGAGCGCCGGATCGTAAACGGCCGTGGAAATCGTCCAAAGGATTCCATTCATTTGCGGCTGCCGGTTGCCGATATGGATTGGGATGTCCGGTTCAAGGGACAGGGCTGTTGCATTCAAGGGCATGACGCTGCTGTTGGCAGCGTTCGTCGCCCTCTTCGTTTCGTGCAAGCCCGGTTCAGATGAAGGAAGCGCCCGTCCCGCGGTGCGTCACCCCCTGGCGATCTTTGCCGATCGGGCGACCGCTCAATTCACCGACGCCCCCGATGCCGATGTCGCGATCGTCTCCGGGTTTTGCGAGACGGCCTCTCCTCTGGCCGGCCCGGAGCAGGTTTCCGAGGCCTGTGGCGCGCTGGGCCGCTGTCTCGTCAATGCCGAGCCGGACGTCGTGGCCCGGTTCGTCATCGAGGCGCGGGGCAGCCTGACCAGCAACTTCTTCCACGCGTTCGGCCCTGACGCGCTTTGCGCCCTGGCCGACAGCCTTTCCGGTGTGGGGGACATGAGCGAGGCCGAGTTGCTGGCCATCGAGTGCATCCTCCGGCAGGCGCAGGGAGCCTACTCCGGGAACCTCGCCGCCGCGTGCCGCGATATCCCCTTCGCGGACACCGTCGTACCGAGGCCGGTTCCGCTCGAGTGGCTGATGCCCGCGGAAGACGCCCCGAGGGAGGTCTACTCCGGCGCCGCTTCCGTTCTGCGCAGCCGCGCCTGCGTGAAGGGGGGCGCCCGCCCCGATCTGGCGTTGCGTGTCTACCAGCGGGCCCTGGATCGCTGGCCGGAAGACCCGACGTTCGTCGCCGGCATGGCCTCCCTGCTCGTCGAGATGGAAGAGCGGGGGCCCGAGCAGCTCATGACCTTCCTCGATGAAGCCACCGTCCGGGATCCGGAAAACGCGGCCTGGCTCTACCTGAAGGCGGCCCGCCATTTCCGCGCCGGCCTCGATGACGAAGGGCTGCTGGCCCTCTCGATGGCGAGCCAGAAGCCGAAACTCACCTTCCACGGACCCGAGCGGGCCCGACGGACCGCGGCCTTCCTCGAGTCCCTCGGCTACACCCCGATCCGGGCTCGTCTGGTCGCTTACCGCTTGACCTCCACCGCGCCGATCCTGGACCTCAAGCTCGTCGGCAGCAAGGCGCTCCTCCGGTCCTATGAGTACGAGGACGAGGGCTCCCTCAGGCTCGTTCTGGAGTTGCCGAGCCGCATTGATCATCAGCTCGACGGCGTCCCGCGAATGCTGATGACCGAGCAGATCCGACTCACCCTCCTCTCCTCCGGCCTGCCTCGTCTGGCCGACTTCGATCGGGCCACCGATCGGGACCGGGCCAAGCAGTACCAGGAACACGCGGAGCGTGCGTCCGAGGAACTCGCCCGGATCGAGAAGGGCGAGGCACTCTGCGGAGGTATGGAGGCGTGGGGGGCGATCCTGGCGCGAGTCGGAGATGAGCGCTTCCTCCGTTTCCTTTCCGCCGTGCTGGCCGGAGGCGAAGCGGAGTTCCTTACTTCCTGCTCGGAGAAGAAGCGGCTGGAGGAGTGCTTGGAATCCCTCCCGTGAGAGGTCTCATCTCCATTGGATCCTCGTCCAGGTCGTAGACCAGCTCCCGCCCGTCGGAAAACTCGATCCGGTGGTATCGACCGTCGAAGTCCGCCGTCAGCCTCGCCAGGAACCTTCGCAGCCCCGCGGGTCTGGCGCTGAACGCCCCCGCAGCCCGAAGGAACGCCGTCGGTGGATCGAGGAAGGCCAGGGCCCGACGGCCCTCGAGATCTCCCAGCAGAGATCGTCCGTCCAGTTGCGCGGGGACGGGGAGGCCGCAGACCTCGAGCACCGTGGGGAAGATGTCCTCCAGGCGAACCACCTCCTCGTGGACCTCCCCGGCCCGCTTCCTCCCGGGCAGCAACACCACGAGCGGAACCTGGCGGATGGTCCGGTGAAGGCTGAACAGATGGTCCATCTGACCGTGCTCGCCCAGGTTCTCTCCGTGATCCGAGGTGATGATCAGGAGCGTGTTCTCGAGCAGGCCCCGGTCTCCGAGGAGGTCGAAGAAGCGACCGATCTCCCGGTCCAGACCCTCGATCTCCACGTCGTAGAGCTCCGAATGGACGGCCAGCTCTCTCGGACTCAAGGGCGCGAGATCGAGACAGTGGTCCAGGTACCGGCGGTGTCCGATCCCCCGGGCCGCGCCGATCTCCTCCCGGGACATCGGGAGGCGGGCGAAGCTTTCGATCCACCGGTCGGGGGGAGCCTGGGGGAAGTGGGCCTCCATGTGATTGATGAACAGAAAGAACGGGTTCGTCCCCTTCTGGATCCACTTGAGGGACTGCTCGTGCGCCTCCTCTGCGAAGTGTCCGTCGTTCTCGGCCGATCTCGCAAACAGCGGGACCAGGAGCTCGAAGCCCTGATCCAGCCCGCTCTCGACCCCGATCTGAGCGTTGGCGGTGAAGGCGGCGGTGCGGTAGCCCCGTGCCCCGAGGAGCTCCGCGAGCGTGTCCGAGTCTTCGAGAAGGTACTCGCGGTTCGTGCGCCGGAGCCCGTGGTTCGTGGGCAGGAGGCCGGTGAACATCGAGGCGTGCGCCGGTCCCGTCCACCCCGCCGGGCTCCAGGCGTTGCGGAAGTTCAGGCCCCTGAAGGAGATCTTCTCGAGCTGGGGAGTCGTTCGGCGTTCGCCGCCGCTGACGGAACAGCGATCGGCCCGGGCCGTGTCCATGACGATGAGGATGACGTTGGGCCGGTCCCCGGGGGCGGCATTTCCGCACGCGCCCGCCAGGAGGAGGAGCGTCGCCAGAGCGATTGCGGAAACGCGTTTCATGCAGCTTGAACGCCGCACGTCCGCAGAAGGTTTCACTGTGGGGACGGAATTCTCAGAGGGCCTGCAATTCGTAGAGCCGCCGGTAGATGCCCCGCTTGGCGACAAGCTCCTGGTGGGTGCCGCGCTCCCGGACTTCGCCGTGGTGCAATACCAGGATCCGGTCGCAGCTGCGGATCGTCGAGAGCCGGTGGGCGATGATGAGGGAGGTGCGTCCGGTCATCAGTTTCTCGAGAGCCTGCTGGATCAGGGCTTCGGTCTCGGTGTCGATGCTCGAGGTGGCTTCGTCCAGGATCAGGACCGAGGGGTCGAAGGCCAGGGCCCGGGCGAAGGCGAGCAGCTGCTTCTGCCCGACCGACAGGGTGGCTCCTCGCTCGAGGACCGGCGCGCGGTAGCCGGCGGGGAGTCTCGAGATGAACCCGTCCGCACCGACCGCGCGGGCCGCCGCGACCACCCGCTCCTCCGGGATCTCCTCCCGTCCCAGACGGATGTTCTCCGTCACGTCGCCGGCGAAGAGGAAGACATCCTGCAGGACCACGGAGATCCGGCTTCGGAGCTCGTACTTGTCGTATTCCCGGATGTCCCGGCCGTCGAGCAGGATGCGGCCGCGCTGGATGTCGTAGAGGCGTGAGATCAGGGAGATGATCGAGGTCTTCCCCGCTCCGGTGGCGCCCACCAGGGCGACGGAGGTGCCGGCGGGCACCTTGAAGGAGACGTCCTTCAGGACCCACTCCTCGCCGCGGTAGGCGAACCACACATGATCGAATTCGATCTCGCCCCGGAACGTCTCCTCGTCCGTTCGGATCGGCACCGCAGGGTTCGGCACCAGTTCCTCGGTGTCGAGGATCCTGAAGATCCGCTCGGAGGAGGCCATCGCCGACTGCATGACGTTGTACTGCTCGGAGAGGTTGCGGATGGGCTCGAAGATGAGCCCCAGATACAGCCAGAACTGGAAAAACTCGCCGGTGGTGAGTTCCGCCTTCAGCACGTACTTCGCGCTGAGGAAGATGAGCATGCCCTGCGCCATCGCGAAGAACAGCTCGACGGTGGGGAAGAACCAGGCGAAGTGGAAGATGGTTCCGGCGTGGGCGCGGTAGAGCTTATCCGACAGATGCTCGAACTTCTTCCGGGCGCGCTTCTCCCGCGAGAAGATCTGCACCACCCGCATCCCGGTGATGGACTCCTGCACGTTGGCGTTCGTCCGGGCGATCTCCCGCCGCACGTTGCGATAGCCCTGCCGGGCTTTGTTCCGGAAGCGGAGCGATACGCCGAACATGAGCGGCAGGAGGGCGGTGAGCCACAGCGCGAGCTGCCAGTTGATGGACAGCATCAGCGCCACGATCGCGGCGATCTTCACTAGGTCCCCGAAGATCGAGACGATCCCCATAGAGAGCGCCTGGTAGAGCGACTCCACGTCGGAAACCACCCGGGTCACCAGCCGCCCCACGGGGTTCCGGTCGAAGAAACCGAGCGACAGCCGCTGGATCTTCCGGAACACCTCCCGGCGGATGTCCACCATGACCCGCTGGCCGAGGTACTCCACCACCCACATGTGGGCGCCGCGCACGAAGAAACCGAGCAGGACGACGCCGCCGAAGACGAAGGCGAGTTCGGTCAGACCCCAGAGGAAGGAGTCGCGATCGATCTCGGCGTCGATGTAGCTCTTGACCGGACCGTCCACCGCCCGCTTGATGAGGTCCGCCGGCACCAGGTCCAGGAACGAGAAGACGAGCAGCAGACTCGCGCTCAGCATGAGGAGGCCGAGGTACGGCTTCACGTAGGTCCTTAAGCGGCTCATGATCGCCGCGTCGTAGGCCTTGCCCAGAATCTCGTCTTCCTGCCAGTCCATCAGTCGAATGACCTCAGTTCGTCCTCGAGTCGCTGCATCCGCTCCATCTCCGCGTACCGCCCGCCGAGAGCGAGAAGTTCCGCGTGCGTTCCCTCCTCCACGATCCGCCCGTCCTTCAGCACCACGATCCGATCCGCGGCCATGACCGTGGAGACGCGGTGCCCGACCAGGATCGTGGTGCGGTCGGTCATCACGGTCTCGAGTTCCCGGAGGATCTCCTCCTCCGTTCCCGTGTCCACGGAGGAGAACGAGTCGTCGAGGATGAGGATCGGTGGGTTGCGCATGATCGCCCGCGCCAGGGCGGTGCGTTGCTTCTGACCGCCGGAGAGATTGACGCCCCGCTCCCCGAGGATGGTGTCGAACCCCTTCGGCAGATCCATGAGGTCCGCCGAAAGGCGACTCCTCGTCGCCGCGGCCACGACCTCCTCCTCCGCAAAATCGTCCGCTCCGAAAGCAATGTTCGCGCGCAGCGTATCGGAGAACAGGAAGGTCTCCTGCGGCACGTAGCCGATAGCCCCGCGCAGGTGCTTGAGCGAGTAGCGGTTCAGGTCGACGCCGTCGATGAAGACCGAGTCCGACCGCACCGGGTACATGTGCAGCAGGATCTCCACGAGCGTGGACTTCCCGGATCCCGTCGGGCCCACCACCGCCAGGGAAGTGCCCGCCGGGATGTGGAGGTTCACTCCCTCGAGCACCGGCTCACCGTCGTAGGCGAAGTCGAGGTCGCGGAACTCCACGTCCCCCCGCACCGGTCCGGCCGGGATGGGATCGGCGGGGTCGATGACGATCGGCTGCTCTTCGAGGATCTCGTCGATCCGCTCCATGGCCGCCGCGCCCCGCTGGAACAGCGCGATGACCCAGCCCACCGCGATCATGGGCCAGACCAGCATCCGCTGGTAGGCGAAGAAGGCCAGCAGGTCGCCCGGTGTGAGTTCCCCGCCCCCGACGTAGCGGCCTCCCACCAGCAGGAGGATGAGGGAGCCGATGCCTTCCAGGGCCTGGAGGCTCGGCCGCAGCCCGGCCCGGATCCGGGCCAGCCCCATCGAGGCCGTGAGGTAGGTCTCCGCCGCCTTCCCGAACTCCTCGATCTCGGCCTCCTCCCGGGCGAAGACCTTGACCACCCGCGCCCCGGCGAAGGACTCCTGCGCCCGTGTGGAGAGGTCCGCGGCCGCCTCCTGGACACGCCGGGAGTGCACGTGCATCCGGGGGGCCAGCGTCTTCGTGAGGATGGCGATGCCGAAAAGGGGCAGGAGGGAGAGGAGCGTGAGCGGCGCGCTCATCATGAGCATGACCACGAGCGCGATGGGCACCATGAAGATGGTGTTGCTGATGTACATCACCCCCGGGCCGAGGGCCTGGCGGACCTGCTCCACGTCCGAGGAGGCCCGGCTCATCAGGTCGCCGGTGGGACGGTGATGGAAGAAGGAGGGGGTCAGGGAGAGGAGGTGCGTGTAGATGCGGTTCCTGAGATCCCGCTCCATCCGGCGCGAAGTGGTGATCAGGAACCACCGCATGCCGAAGTGAAAGCCCGCGAGGAAGACCGAGAGCCCGACGAGGAGCAGCGCGCTCTCGAGCGCGACACTCCTGTCCAGATCCGGCCCCTTCCCGATTTCGTTCGTGGCCGCCTTCAGGATCTGGGGCAGATAGAGAGCAAGACCGCGGCTGCCGGCCAGGCACAGAAAGCCGAGGAGGATCTGCCGCCGGTACCGCGGGGCGAACTCGAGGATCGTGCGAAAACGCTTCATGCCCCGGCCGAATCCTCACCCGCCTGCCGGACCTGCCGGAAGACCTTTCTCGCCGGCGCACACTCCGTCACATCGACGCCGCAGTGGTGGCAGCGGCCGTCCATGCAGTTCTGCGTGCGCTCTTCCCTCCCGGCCCGGGCGCTCTCCTCCAGCAGGAAGGCGCGGGACACCGGGGCCCCGAGGTGATCCCAGGGCAGGACTTCGCTTTCCTCACGCCGGCGATGGAGCAGGAACTCCGGATCGACTCCCTCGGCCTTGAGGGCGCGGTCCCAGCGACTCCGGTCGAAGCCCTCGTCCCAGGCGTCGAAACGGGATCCGTCCCTGAAGAGTCTGAGGAGCACCCGGCTGACGTGGCGGTCGCCGCGCGCCAGGATAGCCTCCATCAGCGAAGGTCCGGTCTGGTGTATCTTCATCATCACCGTGCGGTGCGGCCGGACGGTCTGCATCAGGCGCTCCCGCTTCGCGAGCAGGGCCTCCTCCCGGGCCATGGGTTCCCACTGGAAGGGCGTGTGCGGCTTCGGCACGAAGTTGGAGATCGCGGCGGTCACCTTCCCCGGGGAGCCGTTGATCTCCCGGCCGATGCCGGCGACCCGCCGGCTCATGTCGATGATCCCGTCCACATCCTCCGCGGTCTCCGTCGGCAGACCGATCATGAAGTAGAGCTTCACCGCCTTCCACCCCTGCCGGTAGATCTCGCCCATTCCGGCGTAGAGGTCGTCGTTCTCGATGTTCTTGTCGATGACCGCCCTGAGCCGGTCCGTGGCGACTTCCGGGGCGATCGTCAGGCCGGACTTGCGGACCTGCCCGACCATGGAGGGGATGCTCTTCAGGGACTCCGTCACCCGAAGGGAGGGCACGGAGAGCCCCACCCTGAGATCGCGGAACTCCCGGTCGAGGGCCGCCATCAGCCTGGGAAGCTCGGGGTAGTCCGCGGTCGAGAGGGAGAGCAGCGCGATCTCCTTGAACCCCGAGGCGCGATAGCTCTCCTTCGCCAGCGCGACGATCTTCTCGACCGAGCGGAGCCTGGTGGGGCGCTTCAGCATCCCTGCCTGGCAGAAGCGGCAGCCCTGCGTGCAGCCCCGCATGACCTCGATCGCGATGCGATCCTGGGTGACCTGCACGTAGGGGATGGGCGTCACGGTGGGGAAGTAGGCGTCCTCGAAGTTCCCGATGTGGGCGGGCTCCACCCGCTCGGGAACACCCTCGACGATCGGCACCGTCTCGGCGATCCGTCCGTCGGTGTCGTAGCGGACTTCGTAGAGGTGGGGGGCGTAGATCCCGGGCACCCGACGCGCCAGTTCGACGATCGTCTCGTACCGGCTCGCGCCGGCGGCCTTCATCTTGAGGGCGATCTCGGAGATCCGGATTACGGCGTCCTCTCCGTCTCCGAGCAGGAAGAGGTCGAAGAAGTCGGCCATGGGCTCGGGGTGGAAGGCGTTGACGCCTCCGCCGAGGATCAGGGGGTCGGATCCGGCGCGGTCTCCGGCCAGGAGCGGGATGCCGGCAAGATCGAGCATCGCCAGCACGTTGGTCCACGAGAGTTCGTACTGCAGGGAGAAGCCGACGAGGTCGCATTCCCGGACGGGGCGGTGCGTTTCCAGCGTGAGGAGGGGGACGCCCGCCTTCCGCATCTCCGCTTCCATGTCGGTCCAGGGGGCGAAGCAGCGCTCGGCGGCCACGCCCGGTATCCCGTTCAGGATCCCGTAGAGGATCTTCATACCGAGGTGGCTCATCCCGAGCGCGTAGGTGTCCGGGAAGAGCAGGCCCCACCGAAGGTCGACCTCCTCGTCCGGCTTGACGACGATGCCCACCTCCCCGCCCAGGTACTGTGCGGGGGTGTTCACCTGCTTCAGGAACTGCTTCATCCGCTCAAAGTGGGACATCGACAAGGCTCTGGGTCCTCTCCGGGGGTGGAATGCGTCGGATCGCGTAGAAGGTAGACCGGGAAGGCTCGGGGGGAGACAGATTTAGGGGTGGAAAGCCACAATGCCCCTCCGACTGAAAACAACACCGGGAGTCCTTTCGGGAGACGATCCCGTTTCGGGGAGCGCGAGAGCATCCGAGGGCGGCGGCGCGATCGACTGTAGCAGAATCGCACGATCCTGCTGTTGCAGTTTCGCTCCCCCCACGGGCTCCATCAGGATCGGAGGCAGGATCGGGGATCCATGGAAGGTGCGTATTCAAAAGGCTTTAGGGGTGTGTCGCTGGAGAATGAAGGCCTTGGCACCGAAGTTGCGATCTAGAAGGGCCGCTCTTTGATAAAGCTTCCCGGCCCTCGGGTCGGGAAGAAAGTTCTGGGATCCTGGATCGGTGTCACGACAGGTGCGTGCCACCAAGTTTTCAATAAAAGCCCCAATTTTTACCCGACTTTCCAGGTCCCAAATGAAAGGGCCCTCTTCGGAGGGCCCTTTTCCGTTTCCCGGCCGCCGCCCCCGCAAGCGGCAGGGTGGCGACCGGGCTTCCTCTCAACTGCTCCTACTCGGCCTTCGTGTTCATCCACGCGCCTGCGGGGGCACCCTTCACCTTGAGCAAGACGGCCACATCGAAGACGTCCCTCGAGGATTTCGAGCCCGTGGTGAGACCGAGCTTCAGGTTGACGCTCCCGGCGTCCGCGGCCATGAACGCCTCTTCCCGGAAGTCCTTGCCCGAAGCCTTCAAGAGGACCGGCCGTGCCGGGTCCGTCGTCGGGCCGGGCAGATAGGCGTACAGCTCCGGACCCTCGAACTTGAGCTGCAGGAGGGCCAGGCGTTCGTTCACGATCCCGAGCAGGAAGCCCTCCGCAGTGCCCAGCACGGGTTCCAGCACCTCTTGCGGTCCCGAAGGGAGCGCCGGCTTCGCGGGGGCCGGTTCTTCGCCCTCTGCGGGCTTCGCGGGCTTCGCCGGCTTCGCGCCCTCGGTGGGGGCGTCTTCGACCGGGGGAGCGACGACCTTCGCCTCCTTCATCACCAGGGCCTCCACCTGGATCATGGGATCCCACTGGAGGTAGGCCAGGATGACCGGCTTTCCGTCCGCCGAGGACGCGAGCGCCGCCTTGGCCGTCGAGAAATCCAGCTTCTCGACGGGGATGATGCCCAGGAAGCGGGTTTCCCCGCGAACGTAGACCTTGCCCTTTCCCTCCGCACCGGCGGCGACGTAGTCCGGCAGTTCCACGCCGAACGCGCGGGCCGGATCGAAGGTCATGGTCTCCGGGACGAGTCCGCCCTTCATCAGGCGCGTGAGGTGGTGGCCCATCACGTCCCGGGCCGGGGTGTGGTACTTCGCGCAGCGGAAGCCAAGGCTCTGGTACATGTTCAGCTCATTGATCGGGCCGGCCCCGCTGTCGAGAATCCGCGCCGTGGCGCGGATCGAGATCTCCTTCGCGAAGAACGCCACGCCGGAGCCGTAGCTCTGGCCTCGGACCGCGCGGGCTTTCTTGGCTCCGAAACCTTCCCAGCCCGCATCCGAGCGGGGGTACTTCAGGGGGTTGGAGGAGGTCCACTCCATCACGTTCCCCAGCATGTTGAAGCAGCCGTAGCCGGACTGCCCCTTCGGGCAGATATCCACCCTGGCCGGTCGGTCCATCCCGGGGGCCGCGGGGCCCCTGGGAGCGGGGTCCGCCTTGTTCCAGACGATGAGGTTCTTCTGCTCCTTGTCGTTGCAGATCCATTCCTCGCCCCACGGGTAGACCCAGTTCTCCGGTCCCCGGGCCGCCCTCTCCCACTCCTCCTCCGTGGGCAGGTGCTTTCCCGCCCACTCGGCGAAGGCGTCGGCGTCGAGCGCATTGACATAGCGCACCGGGCAATCCTGCTCTTCGGGCGGCGGCGTCGCGTGCGGCCAGTGCTTCGGAACCACGCGGGTGTAGGTGTTCAACGCGGTTCCCTCGGGCAGCTTGAAGGTGGCCCAGGCCTTGATCCGGATGCGCTCCGCCAGCTCTTCGAAGGTCTTCTTGTGAGCCGGAGGAGGGAGGTCGTCGTTGACTCGCTGGATGGCGGCCTTGACGAGGGACTCGTTGTCCTTGAGTACCTCCGCCTTCATCGACTCGAGCTTCTTTTCGTTCAGCCAGTAGAGGCTCTCCAGCTCCCACGTCGTCGGGTTCTCGCCGAAGATCGACTTCGCCACCTCGTACAGGCAGTTCATCTTCATCGTCGTGAAGACGACCCGCTGGCACCAATCGTCGAGGAACGCCAGGTACTGCGCGTTCGTGACCTCGAAGCGATCGATGGCGTAGGCCACCGTCTTGACCTTGTGGGCCGGCGTCTCCGTCATCAGGATCGGCCACCACGTTTCCTTGTCCGGCGGCTTGAGTTGAGGCGGGACGAGCCTGCGGTCGCGGAGGTACGTGGTCCTGAACCACTTCTCGTCCACGCCCATCTCGAACTCGCCCGCCGGGATTTCAACCATTCCCGTGAAGACGGAATCTGTCCCCAGGAGCGTCGGCTTCTCCGCTCCCTGCCCCAGAGAGGGACCGAGAAGAAGGAGAGATGCCGCAAAGATCAGCAGTGCCGGGAGAAGCAGGGGACCGCCTCGCCGGTGGCGTCGCTGCGGGTTGTTCAAGGGAGCCTCCTGAGGTAGCTGGACGTATCGCGCTGTACTGATTCGAACATATCCCGCACGCTGTGCCTGACAAAAGTCGGTGGTGGGACGTCGTGGTGGGGGGGGA
>SWCD01023557.1_pt1 | contig 12345 bp, 8 predicted proteins | sample 4693011 | NCBI WGS metagenome assembly SWCD01 (sample SAMN10267278, study PRJNA491770) | bioreactor metagenome | isolation source: DHS bioreactor inoculated with marine | place: Japan: Omine Ridge, Nankai Trough | reverse complement strand
TTTTTTAATTGGAGATGCTATCTCCTAACCCACAATGTCGCCTTTATAATCGTTTTTCTTTATCTGAGTATCAAGGGGCCTGCCCCCTTGATTTCCTGTGAATTCAACGTCACCGAAAAAAAGCACCCCTGGTATCTTTCTTCTTCACTCATTAATTCTCTTCTCATCTTTTAGTAATTTTTTATCAACATGTAGTTTACTTTATGAACTTGTCTGTAAACACACAGGGTGATTGCGCATGAGTGTTTACATGTAGTTGAAAAATATCAGGCCGTGAATAGTGCCCGGCTACATCGAGAGTCCTTTTGGCGATGCTGACTTTTTCAATATCAATTTCATGATAAAAAATACCGCTCTCTTTATTTATTGGGCCCGCAACAACTTCACCGCCGGGGGCAATGACAACAGAATCACCCGGGTTCACCCATTCATCATTATCTGGATACAGTGTGGATTTCTCAGGAAAGTCATCTGGAATATCGCTGGCTTTCATCAGGTTTCCGCATCCTACTACCCAGCAGCATCCTTCACGAGCGATATGCTGTAAAGTGCCGAGCCAGCCATCACCGCTGTCGTAAGTTGGTGCAATATATATTTCAACACCTTGTGAATACAAAGCATAACGTGCCAGTGGCATATAGTTTTCCCAACACAATAAGGTGCCCACACGGCCACATGATGTATCGACAATTTTTAAACCAGAAGCGTCCCCGAATCCCCACACCATACGTTCGGGATTAGTAGGCATTAACTTTCGGTGTTTATTTAATAACACACCATCAGAGCCAATGATGATAACCGTGTTGTAAATTGTCGACTGACTAAAATGACTATCACACTCTTCAATACCGCAGACGACCGTTATCTTATTGTTTTTCGCTGCTTCATACAGTGGTACTAAATCATCTGACTCCATCACCACTGAATTATTTAATAGTCGCTTATGTAATTGTTCCGACAAGTCCCAGTCACCGCCGGGTCTTAGTCGCCAGATCCAGGCTGGATAACCAGGTATAAAGGCCTCACTGAAAACGACAAGATCAGCACCATTAGTCGCAGCCTCTTCAATAGCAGAGACGGTTAGTTTGATCGTATTCTGCTTATCTAAAAATGCCGGTGGTTTCTGTACGATTGCTAATTTAGACATATCACTGGCTCCACTGTTAAGACTGGGTTTTTTCTGTCACCTATTTGGTACCAACAGCAACCCGCATTTCACAAGGTCCCTCAAACTGTCCATCGGTTTCAAATTGTGTCAATGCTTCTTCGATCTCACACCAGGCTTCATCCTGTTCACTGCCAGATAGACCCGACATCATCTGATGCAATGCGCCAAAAGATTCCTGTTCGAACTGCAGGCATTCAGTTGCAGAAGACATACGTACCGGCGCATTGATGGTTTCAATCTCTATATCTTTAAAACCTGCCTGAGAAAAAACCTCCGTAAGTTTATTATCACCACCTAAACTAAACGGACCCGGTTGACCCGGCAAGGGGGCGGGAAGTTTGGCGCGTCGTCGAATGATCGATACTGGAATCGAAAAAAAGGTATTCGTTTCTGCGGTGGAATACACCATCGCCGCAACTTTACCGCCAGTGCGTAACTGCTGTTTCATCCCTGCCAGTGCTTTTTGCTGATTTGGGAAATAAATCAGGCCGACACGGGAAATTACCGCATCGAATGGTGGTGTCGTTAAATCTGCCAGATTCTCACCGTCTATCACCTGTGTTTGCACATTATTCAGTCCCGCCAGTTTTGCGGAACGAGTGGCAAACTGCAGAATTTCCGGTGAAATATCGGTCGCAAGAACCTGTCCGCTACTTCCTATTCGTTTTGCCACGGTCAGTGTTTGTTCGCCCGCACCTGCAGCGACATCCAGCACTCGACTGCCGTTTTTAATATCACACATATCCAGCATGGTTTCGGTGGCAGGACCTAGCCATCGATTCAACAAAGATCCCCAGCGATGCCAGGCTTCAGCAGCTGTATTCCACTGCTGCAAGGTTGTTTTTTTATATTTGTCTGCATCAAATTGTGGCGGGTTTTTAGTCATTGCTCTTTCCTCATTGGTAGTTAAGGGTCAGAACTAAGCCTATGCTGATTATTTTTACTTACAATTAGCTATAAAGTGAAACATAATGTGCAAAAATGCACAAAGAGCACCATGAGAGGTATGTCGATGAACTGGGATGATATGAGACTGTTTCTGGCAGTGGCTCGCACTGGCTCTATCAGCGGCGCCGCCAAACAATTGGGGGTGCAGCACTCTACCGTTTCCCGACGAATGCGCTCACTGGAAGAAAAGCTGGGGGCACGTTTAATCGAACGCAAAAAATCCGGCTATGAGCTCACGGTCGCCGGTGAAAACGTCAAACAGTCCGCCATACGCGTTGAAAGAGAGATGCTCGGTGTGGATGAACTTCTGCTCGGGAAGGACGCACATCTGGTCGGCACACTGCGGGTAAGCGCTATTAATAATATGGCATCATCTGTATTAATGCCGATGTTCGCGCAATTTAGCGTTAAACATCCGATGGTGGATTTGCACATCAATGTTTCCAACACAGACGCCCGTCTATCGCAGCGTGAAGCGGATATTGCGATTCGCCTGACCAATGCCCCCACTGATACCTTAATCGGAAAACGTTTAGTCACAGTCGCATCCACCATTTATGGTAGCCGAGAATACCTGAAACAGATCAAACCGCAAAAAACCGAACCGAAATGGATTGGCGTTAACTGTTGTGTCTTTCATAAAACCTGGACCAGACAAAATTGCAGCCACCAGACCCATAATTTTTATAGTGATGATACATTGCTAACGTTGTCAGCAATTAAAGAAGGCTTAGGCGTTTCCTTTTTACCCTGTTTTCTCGGCGATTCAGATCCTATGCTGGAACGATACTGCGAACCAGATGCACAATACAATTTAGGTTTGTGGGTATTACTGCATCCCGATTTAAAACGAACCGCGAGAGTCCTCGCATTTCGAGATCACATGATTCAATCTGTGCAGAAAAAAAGGTATCTATTCGAAGGAAAATTAAATGATTGAGCCAAGGTGTGCTAAGTAGATTTTTATCCTATTTGGCAGATTTTTCCAGAGATCCATTTTGTGGTGTTCTGGATCATTGAGAACTAAACTTTTTAAATATCTTCTTGATGCGCAAATTTGCATTTACTGTAATTGAGCAACACACTTTGAGACCACCTTTCATCTGGTGTAACCGATAGCCGGGGATATCAAGGTCTTCAATATGGTACGCCGCATCCAGAGCAAAGAACTGCATGCGAAGTTTTTAGCATGTTTTACTTGAACGCCTTTTGTACTTCCAGAGGAATAGAGTTTTTCCAGACCTTTGTTTTTGAAAGACTTGATCACCCATCAAGGGTGGCACGTACGCAACACAGTCAAGCCGCGCGCCGTTTGGAAGAACGAGACATATTTTCGCACCATTAATTGCTAATCTGGAGCTTATGTAACAATGTCGAAAGTCCACTGTGGCATATACATTTATTAATGAATGCATTTCCTGGACGTCCGGTATGTGGTTTTCAGAAACACTTGAAGCCAAACCGGATCACAAAAAATGTCCCTATTCACGATACCAGCTGCCATCGGCTTCCGGTTTCATCCATAAGAAACTAAACCAGTAAAAAATCGCATCTTCGCTTTTCGAAGGTGCGGTGCAGTTATATTTTGTTCTGCCCGGTTTGATAGCATCATTTGCACTGACACGAACCACACCGTTCTCCCGATCCTGCCATTCGACATGTATACAACCCTGCCCCGATGCATAACAGCGTAAACCGGTTTTTTTATAATCGGCCGTTTCCAGTTGCATGACCAATACCGGGATGTCAGTGTCTTTGGCGATGAGGCCGTCATCAGGCGATAACACGGTCACCGGCAAATTTTTTGCTGACACCTTTATCGCAAAATCTTCCATGCTATCAAAACCTGTCGACATCGGAAAACGTGGTATCGCCTGAAAGTCAGTCACAGGACTCACCGCACCGGAATGCTGACCGAGGCCAAAATAACCGAGTTCTCGCAGGATATCTCTGACGTCTTCTGAATACTCACCATAAGGATAAGCCACCGCTCGCAAAGGGTGGTCAACATTCTGCTGCAATATAAGCTGCGACTGTTCGATTTCATTGATGATGCGTTCACGCCACTGTGTTTTTGTCTCACCATTGCGGTGGCGAATCATATGTGGATGAGTGAGGCTATGGTTCCCTACTTCACCACCAAAACGTTGTATCTCGCGCAGCTGTTGCCAGCTCATGTAATGTCTATAACCTTCGGCAATATACTGCGTGCTAACAAACACGGTAAACGGCCAGCCTTTTGTTTTTAATACAGGAAACGCTTCCGTATAAACCGATTTATAAGCATCATCAAATGTCAGCACCACTGTTTTAGGCGGAATGGCTTTGCCGGTTGCAAGGTGGACCAGCGTTTTGAATAGTGGCCAGATGGTGAAACCGTTTTCTGACAGATATTCGATGTGCTGCTTAAATCTCTCTGGCGTTACACTGGTGCTCGGCGGTGTGTTGGTGGCGACATTGTGGTACATCAGGATAACGGCATTGCTCGTAGCGGGCGTTGATACAGGAGATGAAGCGGTAGCTGCACCGCAGTGAATAATGAAGAATGAATAAATAACCACAAGGAAGTAGTGTATGACTTTTTTACAGGATGCATTAAAAAGTTGAATGACGAAAAACAAGGAACGTTTTATTGCATCACCCATTTATTTATTTCTTCGAGTATTTATTTCTTCGAGTAAAATTTTTCATTGCGCTAAACCGGCACCGGCTTTGATACTAACTGGCGAATGGTCGCAAAAAAAATGCCCATGGCAGCAATGCCATCATGTTTATTGGCCACCCGGATATGTTTTACCGATTTAAAATTGACCAGGCCAAACACCGCCACGATGATAACAGCAGCAAGCGTTGCATAGGCCATAGACTGCGGGATTAAAACCAGCGCGACCGTCAGGCCGGCAATCATATCAGCACGCAGGATTGCGGGGTCTTTTAACTCATAGGTCCAGTTCAGAAATGGGAAGATTTTATTCAAAGTAATACCTCGAAAACCAGCCGTTTACATTAGTATCAATATTCACCATAACCCGGATACCCGTTCGGTCAACATATTAAGTTAGCTCAGCGTATTATGCGAATCATTATAAGCGAATGGCCGCTTTAGTTGAGACAAACGGCCTGGCATACGTCAATCTATATTGTTAAACGCAGCATCGCCACTTCTGAAAAAACGCGTTGCAGCACCCTCTGGCTTTGCTTTGTTATTTTTTACAGGAGGTTTAGATTAATACCTTACACATTAGCCATTTATGGCAATTCATCTCGACAGAAACCCGGCTTTTAGTGTATTATTTGCCCGCGTAAACCCCCGTTACTTAGAAAATCACTACCTTATAAATTTCTAATGTTTTCGTCATAAGCTGACCTGTTGCAGGCACGATTACATCTGTATTTTTACAAGTTTTACACAACAATTTATGCAATCACTACCACGCAAGGCTGCCCGATATGACTGACGTTAAAAAATCTCTTCCTGTAAAGAAAATTGTTGCGGGAGTCGTTTTCGCTATTATTGCTTACGCTTTATCAACAGTGACGCCATCGATCGAAGTCTCCTGGGTGACTGCCGTTCTGGTATTAACCATCTATCTATTCGCTTTCGAGATCGTTGATGTCGATGTGGCGGCTATCAGCATCATGGTCATCCTGGGACTGACCACCCTGCTCGCGCCCTTCATGGGGTTAAGCGAGGGTCTGGTCGATACGCAAAAGATTTTTAACGGCTTTTCCAGTAATGCGGTGATGTCGATTATCGCAGTCATGATCATCGGTGCAGGGCTGGACAAAACCGGCCTGATGACGAAAGTCGCAGCATTTATCCTGCAGGTCGGCGGCACCACAGAAACACGCATCATCCCGATAATTTCCGGCACCGTGGCGTTCATCTCATCATTCATGCAGAACGTCGGCGCCACCGCACTGTTCCTGCCGGTAGTCAGCCGTATTTCTGCACGCTCCGGCCTGCCTATGTCACGCCTGCTGATGCCGATGGGTTTCTGCGCCATCCTCGGTGGTACCGTGACCATGGTCGGTTCGTCACCGCTCATCCTGCTGAATGATCTGATCATCACCTCGAACCACGCCATGCCTGCCGACCAGCAGATGCAACAGTGGTCGCTGTTTTCTGTGACGCCTGTTGGCGTCTCGCTGGTCATCACCGGTATTCTTTATTTCGTTGTGATGGGGCGTTTTGTGCTGCCTAAATCGTCTGGTGAAGGTTCGACTGCTGGCGATACCGTCGATTATTTTAAGGACATCTACAACCTGAACTACGAGCTGTTCGAAGTTGAAGTACCTGCTGACAGCAACCTGGTCGGCAAGAAACTGGACGATATCGAAAGTGCCGAGCGCATTCGCATCATCGCTTCACACACCGGTGCAGACGATCAGCGCGTCGGCCCCGGCGGTCTGGCACGCGATCTGGGCATCCAGGCAAACACGGTTCTAGGCATACTCGCTGCACCAAAAAATTTACTGGCGTTTGTCGAAAACCACAAGCTGGTGCTGCGTAGCGAACTGCAGACCTTTACCGACGCACTCTCCAGCGCCAAGTCAGGTATCGCTGACATCGTTATCCCGCCGAGATCATCCCTGATCGGCAAATCGGCACGCGATCTGTGGATGCGTAAAACCTATGGCATCGCCATGGTCGCACTGCATCGCAACGGTGAAACTCTGCGCGAAGGCGATAACATCCGCAACCTGCCACTGGAAGCCGGCGACACACTGGTAGTGCACACCAGCTGGGACGCATTAGCCCGCTTGCAAAAAGACAAAAACTTCGTCGTTGTCACTACCGAATTTCCACACGAAGAAACCCGCCCCAATAAAGTTGGCTGGGCCGGTCTGTTTTTTGCCATTGCTCTGGGCATGGTGCTGTTTACCGATCTGCGCCTGTCGATCGCGCTGCTCACCGGCGCCATCGGCATGGTACTCTCCGGTGTACTCAATATTGATGAAGCGTACGAAGCAGTATCATGGAAAACCGTGTTCCTGCTGGCCAGTCTGATCCCGCTCGGCCTCGCCGTGGAAACCTCTGGTACCGCTTTCTGGATCGCAGAACAGACCCTGCATGTGGTCGGTGATATGCCGGTATGGGTGATACAGTTTGCCGTGGCCGCACTGGCTACTTTCTTTACCCTGGTCATGTCCAACGTCGGTGCCACTGTGTTACTGGTGCCGCTGGCGGTAAACATCGCGATGGGCGTCGACGGCGCTGATCCTGCGATCTTTGCCCTGACCGTCGCCATCGCCACCTCAAACTCATTCCTGATCCCAACGCACCAGGTCAATGCGCTGATCATGGGCCCCGGCGGTTACCGTGTACCGGACTTCATGAGAGCCGGCAGCATCATGACCATACTGTTCCTGATTGTTTCGATGACGGTAATGAATCTGGTCTTCTAGGTGCTTCTTGCAGAATCGGGCCGATCCGCTCATAAATAAAAATGCCACCGTGTGAATAGTCTGCACACGGTGGCATTTTTTATTTATGGGCGGATGACGGCTGGCGATTAAAGACCAAAAGCATCAACTGTCCAGCTAACGCCACCAACAACCGCCTCCGGATTGCGGTGATGGATCATGTTTTCGATCTCAACGACCCGGTCAGCCGGCACGTCCACCATCAGTAGAATCTCACCATGTGACAGCGCATCAGTGAATTCCGTGAGATGCACATCCGGCACATGCACGACAAAATGCTCACCCGCAAAAAAAGTAATGGTCATGACAAACAGCGCGACCAGCGTCCAGTAAAACGCAGCCATCACCAGGGCGACGATAAATGTCATCAGTGAAACAATAAAAAGCAGCAAATTGGCCCTCCACAAAAAACTTTCGACTCGAAAAGCGGTATCATTTTTCTGTCTCTCGGTCGCTTCAGGCAAGGTTCTAAGCGCGACACCACGCGAGATTGCATGGATATTTCGCTCAGAGATATTAAGGAAAACCAGCTGATTCACCGCACGCTGTGCGTGCTCTTCATCAGGAAACAAAAAGAATAATCTTCGCAACATGTCACACCTCCTGTTCGGATGCCGACCCTGCCCTTATACGCACATCCCTGCAACCGGACGAGTCAGAAATGACTAATTCGTCACTACAATACTAAGAATCCAGAACATGAAGTCAAACAGTAATTCACAAGGCTTTTCCGGGCATTTGTCAGAATAATTAACACGGCAAATCTGAGATAATCATTGCTTCACAAGTTCATCGAGGTATTGCCAGGCACTTTATAAGATACTGTTTTTCATAGCAAAATTTAAACAGAAAGTCATCTGTAATCAGATCATCATCACACAGTCATATTTTTCAGATGAATTAACCACGTATCTCGCACAAAACCACCAGAAACATGACATTATGTCCTGACATTTGTGACATTCTTAAGATAAAAGTGTTGGCATTGCTAACGTTTTCTGCCAATCAGACCTCACCCTGAAAATAAACATGCAAAAACTCGATAAAACTCTATTTATTCAATCACTTAAATACATGGCACAGCATGTGCATCACAAACATATGCAGCACCTGTTTAGCAATATTTGTTATGACTATCAAAAAAACAGGCTGCTTTTGTAGAACTGATGGATAAATGCGACAAAATAAGCAGTTAAATACTAAGACATATGCCCGGCTGGTAACCACATATACCGTACTGTCAAACAGACCGCAGATTCAGCTTAACCACTGTCTACGCACTGTTGCTTTGAGGTACAAAAAACTATCACCATCCGGTTATTTTTTTCCTGAGAGGCAGAAATGAAAAAACCACATCGTAAACTTTTAGCCACATGCATCGCTCTAGCATTTTCGCTGGGCATGTCCTCATCTTTTGCCGCCCAGCAAGACCATGAAAAAGAAAAACAACCCGCCAGCGCTGAATCAAAAGTATTGATCCAGCTGGCTGCCGACGGCAAATCAAACTTATTGCTGGACATCCTGGGACCGCTGACCGATGTTAACAAAACCGATAACACCGGTAACACACCACTGCACGCAGCCGCTGAACACGGTCACGATGACATCGTGCGCGCACTGCTGAAACACGGTGCCAGCCAGAAGATCAAAAATTACAAAGGTGCCACCGCCATGCTGGCTGCAGCCGAAGCCGGCCATGCCGATACCGTCAAACTGTTGCTCGATAATGGCTCAGCACTGCGCACCGAAGATGAAGAAGGTGCGAACGCGATGATACTGGCAGCATATAACGGGCACCTTGATGTTGTGCAGCTGCTGGTGGAAAAAGGTCTGGAACTGAATGCCACCGATGATGATGGTGCCTCCGCATTGATCAATGCACTGCTTGGCAACAAACCCGAAGTTGCTGAATATCTCATCGACGCCGGTGCCGACCTCAGCATTCAGGATGAATATAACAACACCGCCTTACTGGTCGCGACGCAACACAACGATACTGAGGTGGTAAAACTGCTGATTGCGAAAGGCGTCGATATAGGCTCTACCGATAGCATGAACAACCAGGGCATGATCTACTCCATCTGGAAGGATAACCGCGAACTCATCGACCTCTTCCTGGAAAACGGTGCCAGCATCGAATCAAAATTTGTCGGTGGCTCGCGCCCGCTCATGGTAGCTGCCAGCCTGGGCAACGTTGCGCTGGTCGAATACTTCATCAAAAAAGGCGCTGATATCGAAGCCGGCGACGGCAGCAACTCGACCGCCCTGTTATACGCAGCGCGTAAGAACCACGTCGACACGGTTAACGCACTGCTAAAACACGGTGCGAAAGTTGATGCAATCGACAAGTTCAAGCGCACACCACTGATCATCGCTGCCACCGTTGGCAATGTCGAATCCGTGCAGGCACTGGTGCAGGCGAAAGCAAATATCAACCATCAGGACGCCACCGAAAAAACCGCTCTCTACTGGGCCAGCGACAAACAGCATGAAGACACGGTCCGCTACCTGGTGAAAAACAAAGCTGATAGCAACATCGCTGAAGCAAAAGGTGTGACACCATTGATGCGCACCGGTATGACCGGCAATGCCACCATCGCCCGCTACCTGCTCGAACATGGCGCAAACGTGAATGCAAAATCGAAAGGTAATGTCAGCGCGCTGATCTTCGCGGCGGTCTCCGGTAAAACCGAAGTAGTGCAACTGATCCTGGAGAAAAAACCCGATCTCGAAGCGTTTGACGTTAACGGTCGCACCGCCATATTTTATGCCGGTGGCCAGAACTTTCCGCGTATAACCGCCCTGTTACTGGAACAGGGCATCGATGCCAACCGCATCGACGTGCACGGCAAAACACCGCTGGATTATGCGCTGGAGAAGAACAAGAGCAAAATCGTCAGCATCCTGAAGCAGCATGACGCTAAAACAGCAGAAGAAGTGAAAGCAATATAGTAACGTTCAGATTGCGGGCGACACGCTGTTTAAGCAGTTGCCCGCAGTTATTTTCTCAACGATTTCACTTTCCACAGGTAAAACAATACCGGTATCACCAGCATCGAAACCAGCGGCGCCGTAATCATGCCGCCGATCATCGGCGCAGCGATACGCTGCATCAGTTCCGAACCGGTGCCCGCACCGATCATGATCGGCAACAGACCGGCAAAGATAACCGCCACTGTCATCGCTTTCGGCCGCACCCGTAACACCGCACCTTCGATGACACATTCACGCAACGCCTGCGCGCTAGACGGCTGGTGTTTTTTTACCGCCTGATTCAGATATACCAGCATCACCACACCAAACTCGGTCGCCACCCCGGCCAGTGCGATAAAACCGACGCCCACAGCCACTGACAGGTTGTAATCAAGAAAATATAATAACCAGACACCACCGACCAGCGCCAGTGGCAGTGCACCCATCACAATCAACGCTTCGGTCATGTTTCTGAAGTTCAGATACAGCAGCACGATGATCATGATCAAAGTCAACGGCACGATAAATTTAAGCCGGTCTGTCGCGCGCAACAGATACTGGTACTGACCTGACCAGCTGATTGAATAACCCGGCGGCAAGGTAATCTTCTCCGCGATAAGCTTCTGTGCATGCTGTACATAAGAACCCATATCACCGTCTTTGATATCGATGTAGACCCAGCCGTTGAGGCGCGCATCTTCGGTTTTGATCAGCGCCGGCCCGTCAACAATTTTTACCGTGGCAACTTCCTGTAACCGTATCTGGTCACCGGTGGCCAGGAACACAGGCAAGTCATTCAGCGCGTCGATGGAGTCACGCACATGCCGCGGATAACGCAGATTGATCGGGTAACGCTCTCGCCCTTCCACGGTGTAGGTTAAATTTTTACCGCCGACTGCGAGATCGATCACCTCATGCACCTCGGCCACACTCATACCGTAATGCGCCGCCTTGTCTCTATCGATATCGATATCGATGTATCTCGCACCGCCGACACGTTCGGAAAACACGCTGCTTGTCTCCGGCAGCTGCCGGATAATCTGTTCCACAGACTCACCGATCGACTGGATGACATTCAGATCAGAGCCGGCAATCTTGATTCCGATGGGTGTTTTAATACCGGTCGCCAGCATATCGATACGCGCCGAGATCGGCATCAGCCAGGCGTTGGTGACACCGGGAAACTGCACCTTCGCTTCCAGCTCTTCGATGATGTCTTTCATGCCGACGCCATCGCGCCATTGTTCACGAGGTTTCAACTGGATGGTGGTTTCGATCATGGTCAACGGTGCAGGGTCAGTCGCAGTCTCAGCGCGCCCGACTTTACCGAACACGGTTTTCACTTCCGGCACGGTTTTGATCAGGCGGTCTGTCTGCTGCAATAACTGCCGGGCTTTACCGATAGAGATGCCCGGCAGGGTGGTTGGCATATATAACAGGTCACCTTCATCAAGTTCCGGCATAAACTCCGAACCGGACTGCGACAATGGCCACCAGGCCGAGAGCACCAGCAGCAGAGTCAGGCCAAGCGTCAGTAAGGGTCTGTTTAACACACTGGCAATCAGCGGCAGATAGGCTTTGATCAAACCGCGATTGAGAGCACTTTCATTTTCATTTCTTATCCGCCCTTTCACCAGATACATGATCAGCACCGGCACCAGCGTGATAGACAGACCCGCGGCGGCGGCCATGGCGTAAGTCTTGGTGAACGCCAGCGGCGCGAACAGGCGCCCTTCCTGTGCTTCCAGGGTAAACACCGGCAGAAAACTCAGAGTGATAATCAGCAGTGAAAAGAATAACGGCGGGCCAACATCCAGCATGGCTTTTTT
>SWCD01004088.1_pt1 | contig 12349 bp, 10 predicted proteins | sample 4693011 | NCBI WGS metagenome assembly SWCD01 (sample SAMN10267278, study PRJNA491770) | bioreactor metagenome | isolation source: DHS bioreactor inoculated with marine | place: Japan: Omine Ridge, Nankai Trough | reverse complement strand
CCTCCGAGTAGCGTTCCCGGCGGATCGTGACGCGACCGGCCCCTTCGAGTTCACGAATCCCATCCGTGACCTCGGGAGCGACGAGCACCACTTCGGCGTCGTGCTCCAGGAGGTTGCGACACTTCCGGTCCGCCACGTGGCCGGCGCCGACGAGCATGCAGAGGCGTCCCTTCAGAAGCACATTGATCGGAAGGGTCCTCGCACCGCCGGTACCGGGCCTGGCCGATTCCTCGCGCATGCTATCCCGCCACGGTTCAGATCATGAAAGGCGCGACCGTGGCCCGGCTCCGCCGCCGGGCCCGGTCCGCCCATCGTCCAAGTCGGTCTAGACGCAGCCCGTAGGCTTCGGGAGGCCGGCAAGCTTGCAGGCGCCCTTGGCCGGACCGCTCGGGAACAACTCGTAGATCTTCTTGACGTTGAACCCCGTCTCCTTGCAGAGGCGGCGGACCATGGGGGCGATCTTGTTCTTGAGGTAGTACTCCCTCAGGTACTTGACCACCTTCCAGTGCTCCTCGGTCATTTCCTCGACGCCCTCGTCGCCCGCGAAGGCCACGGCGACGTTCTCGGTCCACATGTCGGGCTCCTGCAGGAAACCGTCCTCGTCCAGGGGCAATTCAACGCCGTCGACCACTTTCACGAACTCGCTCATCCGACTCCTCCTGACAAAATTCCCTGTCCCACTAACCAGCCGTGGTCATGGGGTCGTACATCTCGATGTAACCGCACGGGCACTGCTCCGCGCACTTGTTGCACCCCTTGCAGAAGTCGAGCTTGAACTTGTATGGCTCGCCTTCGACCAGGGGCTTCACGATCGCGCTGTCCTGGCAATAGCTCCAGCACGTGCCGCAGTCGAAACAGGACCCGCAGCTCATGCAGCGCATCGCTTCCTTGACCGCCTGTTCTTCGGTAAAACCGGACTCGATCTCCGCGTCCGGGTTCGCAAAACGATCTTCCACGGGAAGGTGCCCGCACTGCTCGCGCAGGACCTTCTCGTAGAACGCTATGGCCATCTTGTCCGTCTTGATGACGGGCTTCTCTTCGATCTTCTCGGGCTCGATCCCGCGGAACTTGGCGTGGATCGTGTCCGCCGCGAGCCGACCCTGGTAAATGGCGATCGTCACCAGTCCGAGGTTGATGTTGTCCCCCCCACTGAAGACCATCGCTTCCTTCGTCTCTCCGCCCTCGTCCACCTTGATCCAGTCCCGGCCCTCGATGAGGTTGTCGAACCCCGTAAACTCCGGCGCCTGACTGATCGCGGCGACGATGGTGTCCGCTTCGACGGTGAACTCCTCACCCTCGACGGGCACGGGGCGACGGCGACCGGACTCGTCCGGCTCACCGAGCTCGCACACCTGGCAGCGCATGCCGCTGACCTTGCCGTTGGCGGTGAGGATTTCGATCGGAGCCGCGAGGAACTTCAGGTCCACGCCTTCCTCTTCCGCACCGACGATCTCCTCCTCGATGGCCGGCATCTCCTGGCGGGTACGCCGGTAGACGATGGTCACCTCGGCGCCGAACCGACGGGACATCCGGGCCGCGTCGATGGCGGTGTCTCCACCCCCGATGACGAGCACCCGCTTGCCGACATCCATCGTCCCGCCGCTGTTGGCGGCGTTCAGGAACGCGGTGCCGGTCCACATGCCCTCGGCATCTTCGCCGGGGACGCCGAGCAGCCGCCCCTTGTGGGCGCCGATGCCGACAAAGACCGCCTTGTTCTTCTCGCGCAGCTCGGCCAGGGGAATGTCCTTCCCGATCGAGGTGGAAAGCTTCAGCTCGACACCGAGATCGACGATCCGCTGAACCTCCTGGTCGATGATCTCACGCGGCAACCGGTAGGCCGGGATCCCGTAGCGCAGCATCCCGCCGGCCTTGGGGAAGGCCTCGTAGATCGTGACCGGGTATCCCCGGCGAGCGAGGTGGTAGGCGCAGGACAGGCCCGCGGGACCGGAGCCGATCACGGCGATCGGCTCGTCGTACTTCTGCTCCGGCTGATGCGGGAAAGCCAGCTTGTGCTCGAGCGCCCAGTCGCCGACGAACCGCTCCACGTTGTTGATGCTGGCGGGCTCGTCCACGTCATTGCGATTGCACTCGACCTCGCAGGGGTGGGGACAGACGCGACCGCAGACGGCGGGAAGCGGATTCTTCTCGGTGAGCATGCCGAAGACCTTGGTGAAGGTCTCCTGCCGATCCCACCCGTACTTCTCGCCCTTCGCGATCGTGGTGAGGATCCCCCGGATGTCGGTGCCCTGCGGGCATCCCACCTGGCAAGGCGGAGTCTTCTCCACAAACTTCGGGCGAAGGGGAGACTGCTCGGTGCTGGAGCCGCTGCTGCCCGATGACCGGAGGGATCCGAGTTTCTTCTTCGACTTCTTCGCACTCCGCTTGATGCCCACAGAGGCCTCGCTTTCTGTCTTTGCTGATCTATCTGTTCGGCTGACCCGTGAGGGTTACCAGCCGTATGGGTACAGGTTCCGCTTGATATCCTCGAGACTCTCGAGCATCCGGTGGTGCTTCTCCTCGTCCGCGAGGAGGTAGGACAGGAAGTAGCGGATCACCGGGTGACAGGCGGCGCGGCGCGCGTTGTGCGCCAGGGTGATCGTGGCCTGCTCGAGCCGGTCGTGCTCATCGAGCTTCTCCCAGATGTCGGAAACCTCTTCCGGCGTCAGGGTGAAGGCTTCCTTGGTCAGACCGTCGATCATCATCTGCTGAACCCGGCGGTGCTGGCCGGAGTCCTGCTTGATGATCTCGAGGACTTCCTTCAGAATCGGGTTGTCGGTCTGGCCCTGCAGTTCGGTGAGGGAGGTGATGCCCTTCACTTCCAGGTCCTGCCAGTTGCGCAGAAGGACAACCATCTCCTCCGTCTGCTCTTTCTGGGTCTTCTTCTCGGTCATGATTTGCTCCCACAGGTTTTGGGATGGACTGGCTTCACACTCACGGCTGGACGCTCCGCGGCTCTCTGACGAGCCCGCCGGACCAGTGCCGGAGCCCACTCCGGCGTCCCGAGCGCGTGAAGATGAAGCCAGGTGGCGAGGACGTTTCGGCTGACTATTCCGTCGCGCCCGGCACGGCTCCCGGCACCGCGCCGGACCGCGAAGGCGAAGGTCGACGGCTTTCCTCCCGTCTTCAGGCTCGAGTAGTGAAACTCGTGTCCGCGCAGGACGGTGCCCTCGGGGAAGAAGGGGTTCTCGCGATCCACCGCCATCTCGGAGTAGCCGTGCCCCTGGGGCTTCGGGTGAACCTCGATGTCGATATCGAGGACGCCCGAGAGTTGAGACGTTCGGCCTTTGAACGTGACCGATCGCGAAAGGTAGATGAGTCCGCCGCACTCGGCGTAGATCGGCAGCCCGGCCTCGGCAGCGCTTCTGACCGAGGAGAGCAGCGAGGTGTTGGCGGCCAGGATCGGGGCGTGGGTTTCGGGAAACCCTCCCCCCAGGTACAGCAGGTCCAGTTCCGGAAGTTCCCGGTCCGTCAGTGAGGAAATCAAGATGAGTTCCGCACCGGCGGCCTCGAGGGCCTCCAGGTTGTCGGGATAGTAGAAAGTGAATGCGGAGTCGCGAAACACGCCTATACGGACGCGGCTGCCGCTCGAGTCCGCAAGCTGACCGGGCGGGATCTCCGCCAGCGGAGAAGCGTGGGATGCCAGATCGAAGAGGGTCTCGAGGTCCACGTGCTCCCGCGCGACTTTTGAGAGTCTCGCGACCACCTCGTCCATGCGCCGATGTTCCTCCGGCGGCACGAGACCGAGGTGGCGATCCGGGAGCGGATCCGGTCCCGAAAGCTTCGGGATCGCACCCACGACAGGGACTCCGGTTGCCTGTTCGACGGCGTTCCTCACTTCCCGCGCGTGGCGCTCCCCCCCCACTCGATTCGCGATGACCGCGGCAATCGAAGTGTCGGGACTCAGTGCCATGACCCCCGCAACCATGGCTGCGGCGGTGCGGGTGACTTTCGTCACGTCGAGGACGAGCACCACGGGAGCGCGGATGAGGCGGGCCAGTCTGGCTGTGCTGTGGCCCTGATACCCATCCAACACTCCCCGGTTTCCTTCCACGATCGCGAGTCCGGTCCCCCGGCTGTGGCAGGCCACGGAGTAAAGCACCCCCATATCGCCCATCATCCAGGAATCCAGATTCCGGGCGGGTCGTTCAGCGGCCCGGCTGAGCCAAGCCGCGTCGATGTAGTCCGGACCCTTCTTGAAGGCGGACACATCGACGCCGGCCTGTCGCCAAGCGGCGGCGAGCCCGAGGGTGACCAGGGTTTTCCCCGAGTCTCCCCCGGTACCCGCCACCACGAGCCTGGGGGGTGCTTCCGACATCCGTGGCTCTAGGCCTAGTTCTCCGCGCCTTCCCGGTGCGGCATCTCGATGAACGAGCCGCCGAAGTAGGTGTAGACGCAGCGTTCCGTCTCAATCAGGATCTTGATCGCCTTCTTGCAGAGCTTCTTGTCCACCTGGTCCTCGCCGTAAAGCTCGATCATCATCTTGACGAGGTCACCCGGCTTCAGCTTCTTCTGGCCCTGCGCAGCCGCCACCTGCTTCTCCATGGCGTCGGCGATCGCCTCGACCGTGACAGGATCAGCCATTTCATCCTCCCTAGTGCACGAGTTGGGTCGACCGCTTGAAGGTCAGGCCGGCGTGCTTGAAGTCGTCGATGTGTTCCTTCTGGAACTCGATCCCGGCCATCTTGAAGAACTTCGGCCAGGTGATGCGGTTGATCCACTCACCCATCCGCTCGAAGGGCTTCGCGTTGGCGGCGTACAGCTCGACGAGGTTCGTGATCGCATCGGTGATCTCAGGCCACCGCGGGGGGTTGTTCGGGATGTAGGGGATCGCCAGCTTCGAGAACATCGGCTCGGAGCGTGCGTTCGACACCTTGCCACCCACCCAGATGGAAACACCGTCGTTCTCGGCGTCCGCCAGAGGCATGGCCGGGCACACCGTGAAGCAGTTCGCGCAGTACATGCACTGCTCCTCGATGACCTCGACGGAGGGGTTGCCGTCCACCTGGGTCGGCCGGATGGCCGCTGTCGGGCAAGCCGAAACCACGTTCGGGATCTCGCAGATCTTGGCGACCTGGGAGTGATCCGTCCGCGGGGCCCTGCGGTGGATGCCGAGGATGGCGATGTCCGAGCAGTGGACCGCGCCACACATGTTCAGGCAGCAGGCCAGAGCGATGCGGAGCTTCCCGGGCAGCTTCTTCTCGCCCGAGAAGTAGGGGTGCATCGTGTCCATGACCGCCTTCACCACACCGGAGGCGTCGGTCGCTGCCGAGTGGCAGTGGATCCAGCCCTGAGTGTGAACGATGCTCGTGATCGAGGCGCCCATTCCGCCGACGGGGTGCCCGATCTTCTTGAGGTCCGCAATAAGCGGATCGATGTTGGCCTGGTCGGTCAACAGGAACTCAATGTTGTGACGGCTGGTGAAGCGGAGGTGACCGCCGCAGTACTTGTCCGCAAAATCGCAGATCTCACGGATCCGGTAGATGCTCATCAGCCGGGCACCGGCCGCGCGAACGGTGAAGAGCTTGTCGCCCGTCTCACTCACGTGGACCATGACACCAGGCTTCAGGATCTCGTGGTACTTCCACTTCCCGTAGTTCTCTCTGCAGATCGGGGGCATCAGCTTCTCGTGATGCGGAGGGCCAACGTCTGTGACCCGCTTGGGTGCTTCCGCCATGTTCAGATCTCCTTTGGGATCGCTATCTTTGGAGGTTGGCCCTACTCGTCCTCAGCCTCTTCGTCATTGCCCTGGTCGTAGAACACGTACGGGTTCTCACGCGGGTGGGAGACCATCTCGGCTTCGGGGTCGAGCCCGATTGCCTCGAGGAAGTTGCCCATCCCGACGCGCTGGATGAACTCACCCACACGCTCGCGGTTCTTGCCTTCCTCGCTCCAGACATCCCAGATCGCCTCGACGAGGTCCTTCAGGTCCTCATAGGGCGGCTCGGGCTTCCAGAACGGGATGAGCACGGACGAGAGCAGCGCACCTTCGACGATCGGAGCCTTGGCCCCGATCAGGACGGTGGCGCCCCGGTCCTTCCCGGGCGCAAGCGCCTTGGGCATGGCGTTGATGCAGTGCATGCACTTCCGGCAGTACTCGTCATCGATGTCGAGCGTCTCGCCGTCCCACTTCATGCACTTGGCCGGACAGTTCAGCACGACGTCGTTGAAGATGTCGAGGCCGTCGTCGGCGTACTGCTTGACCGCGGCGTCGTCCTTCTGGATCTCGTCTTGCCAGGTGCCGATGATCGACATGTCGGAGCGCGCGATGGCGGCCACGCAGTCGTTCGGGCAGCCGGACATCTTGAACTTCCACTTGTACGGGAACATCGGGCGGTGCAGCTCGTCCTGGTACGACATGGTGAGGTCGTAGGTCAGGCCGAGAGTGTCGTAACAGGCCCACTCGCAGCGGGCCGGGCCGACGCAGCAGCTCGGGGTCCGAACGTCGGACCCGGATCCACCGAGGTCGAAGCCTACGTCAGTGAGAGCCTTGAAAGTGGGCTCCAACTCCGGCGTACTGGTTCCGAGGAGGATGATGTCCCCCGTCGAACCGTGCATGTTCGTGAGCCCGGAGCCGTGCTCCTCCCAGAGGTCGCAGATATCCCGCAAGGCCTTGGTCGTGTAGAACCAGCCGGCTGGCTGATTGACACGCAGTGTGTGAAAGTGGGAGATCCCCGGGAACTCCTTGGGCAGGTCGGAGTAACGCCCGATGACGCCTCCGCCGTAGCCGAGGACGCCGACGATTCCGCCGTGCTTCCAGTGTCCGATCCGCTCCCGGTACGAGCGCTCGAGCTGCCCCAGGAGATCCTTGACCCCCTCCTTCTGCCGTGCGGCCACCTTGATCTCCGTCACGAAGCTGGGCCAGGGCCCCTTCTCGAGTTCGTCAAGAAGGGGAGTTTCCGGTAGTTCCGCCATGCCGCAATCCTCCTCGATCCTGCTTCCTAAAGCATTGCCTTCTGTCTGTGAGCCCCGTCTCCAGGCCGGGTGGCGGGAGAATCGGGGATAGGTGCCCGAAGCATCGAATGGTTGGATGGACCAGCGCCATGCGGCGTACTGCCGGCGCGCACATATCCCATGCCCGAGCTCACGTCCGTGGCGCAAACCGTACGCCAAAACCGGACCCGCGGTGGCCCATTCTCAATGCGTTACCAAGAAAGGACTTAGGACGGCGCCCGATCGTTCGGACGCTCGCTCGACGCCCGGCGGGTTCCCCCGCAGGAGCGACGGAAGGAGAAGCAGAGGAGGGTGGGTGGAATACTTAAGCACTTATCAACACTATCTTTACGGCCACAGGCCGTCTGCGCCCCCCCTTGCCGCGTTACATCGGTGTAACGGACCCCTAACTCGTTGCCAGGGAAGGACATAAATCCGCACCGTCCCCCCCGCCCAGACGGGCCGCCCCGGTTTGGATCGGGTCTCCCGGGGGGTTGTTACGGATGTGCTACGGTCTGGCCCGATCTGCGTCGGAATCAAGGGTTTGCGCCGGTGGCGATGCGGTATTCTCGGGGTGGTGCCTCCCTCGGGCGGGATGGTTTCCAGATTTGCAGGTCCCCGGTTGGAGGGGAGATGCTCCGGGCGCGGTTTGCCAGGTACCAGCTCATCATCGGAGCGATCATTCTGATCGTCGGCTCCCTCGCGGGGATGATCGCCGTCGATCTCTGGGATCGATTCTTCCGGGACGAAGCGATCCAGGAATGCCAGGCGGTGGTTCGCAGCCTGGGCGTGGGGGTCGCCGGCATCCTCGCCCGCCCCGAAGCGTGCGCCCCCGAGGTCCTGCAGAACACGATCGTCCGGGCGCGGGAGGAAGCCTCCATCGGCGCTCACCACCTCCAGGTGCGAAACCGGGAAGGCACGGTGATCGCGGAGTGCGGAGAGCCCGGCCCCGTCCCGGCGGCGTTCGACACCAGGTCCCTCGGGCCGGGCGTGCTGCTCCTCGACGAGGAACGGGGCCTGGCCGGCGGCATCCTCGTCACCGAGCCCCTGAGAACCGGGACCGAACTCCTGGGAACCATCTCCGTCCAGTTCGACATGACCTCGGTGGACCGGCGGATGGACCTGGCGGTTCTGACCATCGTGGCTCTTACCGCGGGGGGGTCTGTTTTCACGGCGCTGTTCGTGGGCTGGCTGATCCGCCGCTGGGTCATTCCCATCAAGGAGCTGTCCCGCACCATGGACCAGGTGCAGGTCGGGAATCTCGAGGTGCACCTGGACGAAAGCCGCCCCGACGAGATCGGAGATCTCGGTCGGCACTTCAACGAAATGATCCGGAGCATCCGATCCACCCGGGGTCAGTCCCTCGAACTCGCCCGGAAACAGGCCAACATCGAGAAGTTCGCGGCGCTCGGGCGCCTCTCCGCCGGAGTCGCACACGAGATCAACAACCCGGTGGGCGGCATCCTCACCTGTATCGAGACGATGCAGCGCCTCGAGCCCGGATCGGAGCGCTTCGACGAGTACCTGAGTCTGGTCCACTCCGGTTTGGAGCGCATCGGCAAGATCGTGAAGCAGTTGCTTCGTTTCGCTCGTCAGCCCGAAGGTGAGAGGAAGGATCTCGAGCTGAATGCGATCCTGAAGGAGGTCATGGTCCTCTCCCTGTTCCACAGCCAGGACGAGGAGGTCGAGGTCGCGCTACGCTTCGGGGAACTCCCGATCATCAGCGGCGCCCCGGACCTCCTGAACCAGCTCTTCCTGAACCTGGTCCTGAACGCCTTGCAGGAAATGCCGAACGGCGGCACCCTGACCGTCTGCACCTGGGCGGAGGACGAGCGGGTCTGCGCCTCCTTCCAGGACACGGGAACCGGAATCCCGGAAGAGAACCTGGAGAGGATCTTCGAACCGTTCTTCACCACCAAGGAGGTGGGTGTCGGTACCGGTCTCGGCCTGTCGGTCGCGCTCGGCATCGTGGAAGCCCACGGTGGAACGATCTCCGCAGAGAACCTCGAAACCGGCGGAGCCCTCTTCGTCGTCAAGATACCGATCGGCGCGCGGCCCACGAATGCGTCGAAAACGGAGGAGCAACAGTCATGAGTCGAAAACGAGCGCTCCGGCTCCTCGTCATCGAAGACGAACCCATCCTCCGGAGAACCATCACCGACCGGCTGGAAGACGAAGGCTACACGGTGCGCGCCGAGAAGGACGGCACCGCGGGCCTCAATGCCTGGCGGGAGGCGCCGTACGACATCGTGCTGCTCGACCTGGTGATGCCCGGCGTCGGCGGCATACGCGTCCTCGAGGAGATCCGGGCCGAGGACGCGGAGGTTCCCGTGCTCATCATGAGCGCCCACGGCACCGTGGAGACCGCGGTCCAGGCCATGAAGCTGGGCTCCAGCGAGTTCGTCACCAAGCCCTTCAGCCTGGAGGAGCTCTCCAAGCGGATTCAGACCTTCGCCGACATCCTTCGCCTGAAGGAGGAGAACCTCAGGCTCAAGGCGGAACTGACGGAGCGCCCGATCATCGGGACCGGTCGCGCGATCCGGCAGGTCATGGAGCAGATCGGCATCGTCGCCGGAAACCACGCCACGGTCCTGATCACCGGCGAGAGCGGCACCGGGAAAGAGCTCGTGGCCCGCGCAATTCACGACCAGAGCCCCCACGCCGGCGGCCCCTTCGTCAAGGTGAGCTGCCCTTCACTGCCGGAGACCCTCCTCGAGGCGGAGCTCTTCGGCCACGAGAAGGGCGCCTTCACCGGCGCCTACCAGCGGAAGGTCGGACGCTTCGAGCTGGCCGACGAAGGGTCCATCTTCCTCGATGAGATCGGCGACATCTCCCAACTCGTGCAGGTCAAGCTGCTGCGGGTGCTGCAGGAGCACGCCTTCGAGCGGGTCGGCGGCACCACCACCATCAATCCCCACACGCGGGTCGTCTGCGCCACGCGCTTCGATCTGCAGGAGATGGTGACCCACGGGAAGTTCCGCGAGGACCTCTTCTACCGCCTGAACGTCGTCACCATCCGCGTCCCCACCCTCGCCGAACGCCCCGAGGACATCCCCCTCCTCGTGGAGCACTTCATGACCCGCGCGAACTTCAACATGGGCAAGCAGGTCAACCAGGTCGCCCCCTCCTGCATGAAGCTCCTGAGCTCCTACCTCTGGCCGGGCAACGTCCGCCAGCTCGAGAACACCATCGAGCGCGCAGTGATGTTCACCCAGACCAAGGTCATCACCATCGCCGACCTCTGCCCCGAACTCCGCCACTACCGTGACGAGGTCAAGGACCTCTGCCCCGAGGAGTTCGACATCCACTGCCAGGTCCGCCAGACAGAACGCGATTGCATCATCAAGGCCCTGCAGAGGACCGGCGGCAACCGCTCGAGAGCCGCAGACCTGCTGGGGATCTCGAGGAAACGCCTGTGGGAGAAGATTAAAGAGCTGAATGTGTTGGTGGACTAGGCCAAGACAAGCCGCCCACAGGGCGCTTGCCGAGAAGCGTCAAACAACCCTTCCCCACCCCCCGTGGAATTTTGGGATCGGGCGCCCCCCCCCAAGCCTTTCAAACCCCGTCCAACAACCCTTCCCCACCCCCCGTGACCTTGCACGAACTCCCACCCCCCCAGAATCCATTTGCGGTCGGCACGGAGGGCGACCTGCGCCGTCAGGCGCAATCCTTCGATGAAGCAGCGGCCGCTACGCGTAAAGCCAAGGAGTTCGGTGAAGGATTGTTGGGCGGGGTTCAACGGCTTCAAGGGGGGGGGGCACCTCAACGCGCAAAGCCAAGGAGTTCGGTGAAGGGTTGTTGGACGGGGTTTGAAAGGCCTGGGGGACACCGCGAATCAACCCGGGCGGCGCTCTTGGGGGCGCGCCGCCCGGTGGACAGCCGAAAATGACCAACCCTGACTTCAGGCCTGCGGCTGCGGCTCGGGGTCAGGGCTCTTTGCCGCCGCCGGGAGAGGCGCTTCCCGTCCGACGTAGGCGGCGTGCACCATCGCCACGGTCCGGTAGACCAGGTGGGCGATCTTCGACCACGGCGCGTAGCCCAGCAGGCAAAAGACGCAGACCAGGTGGATGAAGTAGACCGCAAAGGCCACTTCGATCGGGGCCAGCCAGCGGAAGAGCTCGGTGAGCAGGCCGGTGACGCCGGTGACGAACAGCACCACCAGGAAGAACCAGTCGTAGTACGTGGCCTGCATCTGGCGCTCGGGACGGGTGCGGCGGTACCACAGCAGGATGAAGGTGCCGAGGATGAGGCCGACCGCGCCGATGTTCATCACGACCTTCAGGAGGATCCCGATGATCCCGTTCTTCTCCAGCGGAAGCTGTAGGAGGTGGAACATGAAGCCCGCCCCCACGATGGACCCGCCGATGAAGATCAGGGTGAAGCCGTAGAACATGAGCATGTGCCCGATGGCGCGCGTGCCGCCCTCTTCGCACTTCCTGAATTTGGCGTGGGTCATGACGTCGGTGACGGCCTTGATGATCGACCCCACCAGGTTCGCGCCGGCCGGTGCGGGGTGCGCTGCCACGAGCGCCTTCCAGTAGCGGAGGGCGCCGATCGCGAACAGCCCCATGCCGAGCATGGTCATCGCCCCGAGCACGGGCTCGAGGATGCCGGGCGGGAAGATCCCGTCGAAGTAGGACTCGCGGCCCGCGGGGTCGCGGAAGAGCATGTAGATCGTGCCCCACAGGAGGACCGGCACCGCGATCAGGAGGGGGAGCCACTTCGGGCTCTCCAGCGCCTTCTGCATGCCGCCGAAGGGCGAGAACCTCCGGATCGCTTCCTTCCGCACCGCCGCCATCACGTCGCCCGGTCGCGCTCCCCGAGGACACTGGATGGAGCAGTCCGTGCAACCGAAGCAGAGCCAGATGTCCGGATCGACGAGCAACTCCTCCTTCTGACCCCACCCGGCGAGGATCATCTCTTTCCGGGGGAAGGGCCGATCGACGGGAGAGAGCTCGCACGCCACCGAGCAGTTCGCACACTGCATGCACTGCTTCACCGTGTCTCCGCCCGATGCCCTGATGGCGCGAACGAAGTCGAGGTCAGGCCGGATCACCTTCCGGTCTTCCGCCATACGAAGCCTCCTGGTCTCAGAACCCCTTGAACGGGTTCATGCCGATCTCTTCGATTTCCTCGGCAAACTCGTTGATGATGGCCGGAAGCCGGTCGAACTCGTCGATGGAGAGTTCCTCGATGCGAACCCGCTCGGTTTCGAGCGCGAGCTGCGTGAGCTTCTCCTTGATGTTCGAACTCCGGGTACCCATCAGTTCGCTGCCCTTGATGAAGTGGCACTGGTAGTCGTCGCCGGACTTGCAGCCCACCAGCAGGATGCCGTCGAAGCCCCGGGAGAGCGCATCGGCGATCCACACGATGTTGACCGATCCCAGACAGCGCACCGGGATCACCCGGACCCAGGGTG
>SWCD01012928.1_pt2 | contig 12360 bp, 7 predicted proteins | sample 4693011 | NCBI WGS metagenome assembly SWCD01 (sample SAMN10267278, study PRJNA491770) | bioreactor metagenome | isolation source: DHS bioreactor inoculated with marine | place: Japan: Omine Ridge, Nankai Trough | reverse complement strand
GGTGGGCGCACATCGGAGGGTTTGTCTTCGGCATCCTCTTTCTCAAACTGTTCGACCGCATACCGTCAACCGGCGTCACCGACCGGCTGCGCCACGCCACCGAACGAAAGCGATCCCACCGCTTCCAGGTAGTCAAGACAGGACGCGGTGAGGAGGAGGCCAACCTCTACGGCAGTCTCACCATCACCCAGTACGAAGCCATGGTGGGCGCACGCAAACTGATCACCGTCCCCTGGGGCCTCCAGAAGCGCCTTTACAATGTCATCGTACCCCAGGGCATCGCCGACGGCCAGGTACTGCGGTTAAAGGGTGTCGGCCGCAATAAATCCGACGGCACCCGCGGCGACATGATGCTCAAGATCAAAGTTCAGCACATCTGACCACAGAGAGTCATTGACCATTCCTCATTACTGAAGATATCCGAGCACCCTGATGCACAGCGGCTGCCGATTTACTGTTTCGCCGCAAGGAGGGCGCTTTTGGCAGGTTGGGCTATCGTGTTCAATGTGGTCTGCCGTCCGCCGATGTGCCGGCAGGATGCCGGCGCACCTTTTTCTGCAGAGATGCGTTTAGTCGAATACGGTCGCCGTCAAAGACCTGAAGATGCGCCGAACAATTAAAATTCATAAGGCTATCGGATACACGTGTGTAGCGATTATGCTTTTACACCCCGTGTTTCCGGTGGTTCCAAAATTTTACGAGTCCGGTGTCTCTCCAAGTGAAGCCTTTATCACCATCCAGACCACCTTCAATCCGGGCGTTTTGCTCGGCATGCTTGCCTGGAGCCTTTTGTTGACGATCGGCATCACGGCGCCTGCCCGTAACAGGCTACCGATGACATACAAAAGATGGCGAGAATTTCACGGAATGCTGGGCGTCTTAATTTGCGATGGCCGGCCATACCCACTGAATCATTGAGATAATAATGCAAAAGTCCCGCCGAAAATTTCTTGACGCTGCTGGATCACAGTGCAGCCCCGGACGATAATTTTCGAGATTTCACATTTTTTTCACGTTATTTTCACGGCCGCTTCACACGCCCCAAACTAAATCACACCCATGTGATAACCAGACAGGAGTGCGCTTATCCTTGCCTTGGAAGCGTCCGACGATTATACAAAAAGAAATATTATATCAGTGTCCATCCAGAAATGAAGGATTTTGGTCGAGATCAAGGCATGCGAAAAATATGACCGCAGGCATATGTATGATATTCTGAGGATAAAATATTTCGCATAACGCAGATATCGGGCGAAATAACCTTTTATGGATGAATACTATCTAAACGCAGGAGGAGCCCCATGAGGCCAAGCATCCGGCTGCTCATCATCGAGGATAACCCGGCCATTGCAGAAAACATGACCGATTTTCTGGAATCGAAAGGCTATATCCTGGATTTCGCCATGGACGGCATCGGCGGCCTCCACCTGGCCCTGACCCAGGAGTATGACGTCATTGTACTGGACCTCATGCTGCCGGGCATGGACGGCATCACCCTGTGTCAAAAACTGCGCCGGGAAGCCGACAAACAGGTCCCGGTGATCATGCTCACAGCCAGGGACACCCTGGAGGATAAACTGTTGGGGTTTGAATCCGGTGCCGATGATTACCTGGTCAAACCCTTTGCCTTAAAAGAGCTGGAAGCGCGAATCAAGGTGCTGGCAAACAGGCGGTTGGCCGAAAACAAGGTATTGTGCATTGCTGACCTCAAAATGGATCTGGGGACCTTCGAAGTATCCCGCCAGGGGAAAAAAATCGACCTGAACAACACCTGCACCGCCATTTTGAAACTGCTCATGCAATCCGCCCCCAATGTGGTCGCCCGCAAGGACCTGGAAAACCATCTATGGGGAGACATGCCGCCGGGCAGTGATGTGCTGCGCAGCCATATGTACACCCTGCGGCAAAGGATCGACAAACCCTTTGAACACGCCATGATCGAAACCATCCACGGTATCGGTTTCCGGATCAGGGAAGAATCGTCATGAAATTTTACCAGAGCATCCGGTTCAGAATCGTGGCCTGCATCCTTTTGTTCGGCACCCTGCTCATCACCCTCAATGCCGGTATCACCTTTTTTGTGATGGGCAACAACCTTTCCAGGATGATTGCCAACCTCATCGAAACGGAAGCGGACACCTTTATTTATAAATACGAGAAGGACCGGACAACCCCCCTGCCCCATTCCAAATATATAAATATGTATGAAGGGGTTGAAAACCTGCCGGAACATTTCGAGGATTTGGTAAAAGCGCTGCCGCCCGGCGTTCACACGATTGATGATCCTGACAAGAAACATCCGATCCACGTGGGGGTCATACAATTGCCGGATAAGGAAAATCCCTATTTTATGTTCTTCCACGGCAGGGAGTTTTTCGAGGAAAATGCCTGGCTGCATCCCAGACAAATCCTGATGATCTCCCTGGCCCTGTTGCTCATTCCGGGCATCATTATCGGCTATATCACCTCCCGGATGCTGTTTGCACCGGTGGTGACCCTCATAGAACAAATCAAGGATTTGAACCCTGACAATATACCGGCCCGGTTTTCTCAACAACACGCCAAAAATGAACTTGGAATGCTCACCCGAACCGTCGAGACGACCATGAACCGCATCAACGCCTTTATCCAGCGGGAAAAACAGTTCACCCGGGATGCCAGCCATGAACTCAGGACCCCGCTGACCATTGTCAAAGGGGCCGTGGAAATTATGGAAACGCAGCCGGAACTGGAAACCAACCCCTTGTTGAAAAAGCCCCTGAAGCGAATATCACGATCAGTAAAAGACATGGAAACCACCATTGAAACCTTTCTCTGGCTTGCCAGAGAGGAGGGCGGGACCGAAGAACCCTGCCGGGTGGAACCGGTGGTCAGAAAAGCCATCGAAGACAACCACTACCTCATCGAAGACAAGGATATCCAGCTTCACATGAACGTGTTTTATGATAAAACCGTCAGGGCCAGGGAAGAGGTAGTTTATATCGCGGTGACGAACCTGATCCGCAATGCTTTTCATTTTACTTCCAGGGGATCGGTCACCATTACCCTCGACGATGCTCACATCGGTATCCAGGATACGGGCATGGGCATTGAAGCGGACCAGATTGATTCGGTCACCCGATCCCATGTCAAAGGGGAGAAGAGTCAGGGATTCGGCCTGGGGTTGAGCATTGTCTCCCGCTTGTGCAAACGCTTCGACTGGCAACTGACCATTGAAAGCGCACCGGGTAAAGGGACCCGGACCCGGATCATGTGGCAGGATGCCTGAAGACGATGCCTGTTGCTGGAATGATTGTTTCGGGCTCCTCGCTGTTTTTTTGAGCATCCGGAGAGTATCCCGGGGCGCCCCCCAGGAAACAGCGAGGGTCCTTTAGGGTTCTCGTATCCAAAATCCATCCGTTCCTGCTTTCCACCACAAATCTAATAGATTTCACATCTTTTTCACATTCTTTTCACGGCCTGTTCACGCGTCCTGAGCTAAGGTTCGTCCATGAATATCGAAGACGTAAATTAAGATGCCAAAGGAAACCTTCTTGTTGAGGAAGCGAAATGCCATTTCAATACCATAATTTATGTAATGACTTTCAACCGTCGGGTGGACCTTGTCGGGTCCGGGCGCTTGTGCTTGCGATAGTGGTGATACTGCTCTCGGGCTGCAGCATGGCAACTCAAGATCTCAAAAGGCCGCTTGTGGTTCCGGCACAGTTTTCCGAATCCGGTACCTCGCCGTTGCCTGACAAGTGGTGGGAATCTTTTGAGGATCCGGTGTTGAGCACGCTCATCGATCAGGCCCTGGCGGACAACTTCAGTCTGAAGACTGCCTGGGATCGGCTCAATCAGGCCGAAGCGGTGGCGCGCAGTGCAGGGGCGGATCTCTTTCCGGCCCTCGATGCCGGGGCCGATTCATCAAAGAACCGTTTTCGCGAATCCGGCCAAACCGGCGACAGCAGCAGTTATACCCTGGGGCTGACGGCCAGTTACGAGCTGGACCTGTGGGGCCGCATCCGTTCCAGTCGCGATGCTGCCGTGTTCGATATGCAAGCCGGCGAACAAGACCTTAAGGCCGCAGCGTTAACGCTCTCAGCACAGGTAGCCGGCACCTGGTACCAGCTGGTTGAGCAATACGGACAACTGAATGTACTGGAGGCGCAGATCGTTACCAACGAAAAGGTTCTCGAACTGGTGACCTTGCAGTTCCGCACCGGTCAGGTCGGCATCGCCGATATGCTGCAGCAGCGGCAACTCGTAGAGTCCAACCGGGGTGAAGAATCCCAGGCGTTGGCCCAGGCCAAGGTTCTTGAGCATCAGTTGGCAATCCTGCTCGGAGTTTCCCCCCAGCAGATCGTAGCACCCCGGGTTGCGGCGCTGATAAACCTTCCGTTGATGCCACAATCGGGCCTACCGACGGATTTGATCCAGCGCCGTCCGGATATCCGCAGCGCCTTTTACAGTGTTCAATCGGCAGACAGCGACCTGGCCGCAGCCATTGCCGACCGTTTTCCCCGGTTGAGCCTCACCGCCGGGGTGGATACCTCGGGTGGGCACACCCGCGACCTGTTCGACAACTGGCTGGCCACGCTTGCCGCCAACCTCGTGGTCCCGGTCATTGATGGGGGCTTGCGCAAGGCCGAAGTCGACCGGACCCGTGCCGTTGCGTCCGAAGCGCTGCACACCTATGGCCAGACGATTCTCGATGCTTTGGGCGAGGTCGAGGACGCCCTCGTTCAGGAACAGCGCCAACGTGACTTCATTGCCAGCATTGACAGGCAGCTGACGCTGGCCGGGCAGGTCATCGAGCGGGTGCGGGACAGATACTTGCAAGGGACGATGGATTACCAACGGGTGCTCGATGCACTGATCTCCCAACAGGAGTTGCAACGCAGCCATTTGACTGCCAAGCGGAATTTAGTGCAGTACCGCATCGATCTGTGCCGGGCCCTGGGTACAGGATGGACCTTGGATCGTCCTGAAGAACATCAAGCCGATGCTTCAACGACCATAAGCAAGAACGTCCTTTCACTTGACGGAAAAACGTCGGGGTGAAGATGAAAAGCGACATGTTCTCACGCAAAACCGCGAAGATCACAAAAAAACAAAACCAAGAAGCTATTTCTCCTTTTGCGGCTTTGCGTCCTGAGCGAGCGCAGCGAGCGGGCGTGAGACCGGTTTTACTTTTAATTGACCGATTAGGTGAATCCAATGCTACCGAAACAAGAGATCTCAATATCCCAGCAACAAGAAATCCCCGAAGCGGGAACCACAAGTGGTCATCCTCAACGGATGGCGAGGGGCATTTTCCGTATCCTGCTGCCGTTGGCCGTCCTGGCCGCAGGCGCGATCACCGCCTTCTGGCTGATGGAGACCAGCCCTCAGGCCAAACCGCGCCCCCAGGTACACAACGCGACCCTGGTGAGCGTAACGTCTGTGGATTACGGTCCCCAGCAGACGGTGATCTCCGGCATGGGGACGGTGACCGCGGCACGCCAGGTGGAATTAAAACCACAGGTCAGCGGTGAAATCATCGAATTAAACCGCAACCTGGTGCCTGGCGGCCATTTCCGCCGGGGCGAGACGCTGCTGACGATCGACCCCACCGACTACCGTCTGACCGTGCGGCAATTGACCACCGATGTGGCCAAAGCCGAGTCGGATCTGCAGCTTGAACAGGGCAATCAGCTCGTTGCTCAAAAAGAGTACAGTTTGTTGGGAGAAACGGTCAGCGATGTCGAGAAATCGTTGATGCTGCGCCGTCCCCAGCTGGAAAACCTGCGCGCCACCCTCGAAGCGGCCCAGGCCAAGCTCGAACAGGCCCGGGTTGATCTGGCGCGCACCCGGATCAAGGCGCCGTTCAATGCGGTCGTACAGGCGCGTTCGGTAGACGTCGGTGCCCGGGCCAGTGAATCCATCGTACTGGCCACCCTGGTGGGCACTGACGCCTACTGGGTGCAAGTGTCTGTGCCGGTGAGCCAGCTGCGCTGGATCCGGATACCCCAGACCGATGGGGACCAGGGGGCGTTGGTCAGGGTTTACGATTCGCCCCAGGCGGCCGAATCGGACATTCGGCAAGGCCGGGTGGTTCGGCTGGAAGCGGATCTGGAGGAGCAGGGACGTATGGCGCGGCTGCTGGTCCGAGTGGACGATCCCCTGAGCCTTTCACCGGACAATACGGGTCAACCCCGTATGCTGATCGGTTCATACGTACGGGTGGAAATCGAGGGGCAAACGATGACATCTGCTGCCGCCATCGACCGTGAATTCATTCGCAACGGCAGCGATGTCTGGATCATGGAAGCGAATGGGAACCTCTCGATCCGCCCGGTGGAAATCGCCTTTAAGGGGATCGATCACATCATGGTCACTGGCGGCATTTCGCCGGGAGAAAACCTTGTTGTCACCGACCTGGCGGCACCGGTGGAAGGGATGTTGTTACGCGCCGCTGATACCCCAAGCGAACAAATTGCAGCGAAACCGTCGAGCCTGCAGGAGGACCCCTCATGAGCAATAATCGTCTTTCCAAAACCCACGGCCCCATCTCCTGGATGGTGCATAACCGGGTCACGCCAAACCTGCTCATGATTTTCCTGGTGCTGGGGGGACTGTTCATGACCACCCGCATCAAGCAGGAGGTTTTTCCCGAGTTCGACCTGGACATGGTGACGGTGGGTGTCGATTACTCCGGGGCCAGCCCCGAAGAGGTCGAGCAGGGGATCATCCTGGCCGTGGAAGAGGCCATCCGCGCCATCGACGGGGTCAAAGAGCTGACTGCCACCGCTTCCGAGGGCAACGGAACGGTGGCTGCTGAGCTGGATGAGGGCGCCGATCAGCAGAAGGTCTACCAGGAGATCAGCCAGGAGATCGATCGGATCACCACCTTTCCCGAAGATGCCGATGAGCCCGAAGTCTCCCTGGCCACTCACCTTCGAGAGGTGCTTGCCATCGACCTTTACGGTGACGTGTCGGAAATGGCCCTTCGAGAGACGGCCGATCAGGTGCGGGACCGCTTGCTGCAGAATGCCCATATCACCCAGGTCGACTTGGCCGGGGCCCGGGACTACGAAATCCTTGTTGACGTGTCCCAGGAGCGGCTGCGGGCTTACGGACTGACCCTGGCCGGGATCGCCGCTACCATCAACAACGCCTCCACTGAGATCCCCGGCGGATCGGTGGATACGGCCGGTGGGGATATCCTGCTGCGGATAAAAGACCGCCGCGACTGGGCCCATGAGTTCGCCCGGATCCCCATTGTGACCACCGCCGACGGCAGTGTGGTCTATCTGGAAGAGATCGCCACCGTGCGCGAAGATTTTGAAGACAGCGACCAGTCCGCCGCCTACGACGGGCACCGCGCCATCGGGATCGATGTATACCGGGTCGGGGATCAGACCCCTATCGGGGTCGCCGAAGCGGTGCGCTCGGCCATGGGTGAAATCGAGCAGGACCTGCCCGTCGGCATCTCGTGGCACATCAGCAACGACCAGTCCGAAGTCTACCAGCAACGCCTGGAACTGCTGATGAAAAACGCTTTCATGGGACTGGTGCTGGTGCTGGTGGTGCTGGGATTGTTTCTGGAATTCAGACTGGCCTTCTGGGTCACCATGGGGATTCCCACCGCCTTTCTCGGCAGCCTGCTCTTCCTGCCGGTTGTGGGGGTGTCGATCAACATGATCTCCATGTTTGCCTTTATCGTCGCCCTGGGGATTGTGGTGGACGACGCCATCGTGGCCGGTGAAAATATCTACGAGTACCAGCAGCAGGGCATGGGGTTTGCCCGGGCCGCGGTGCTGGGCGCCCGTGATGTGGCTGTCCCCATCACCTTTTCCATTCTTACCAATGTGGTGGCTTTTTTGCCCCTTTCCTTTATTCCCGGGACCATGGGCAAGATATGGAAGGTCATTCCACTGGTGGTGATCACGGTTTTTCTCATCTCCTGGGTCGAATCGTTGCTGATCCTGCCGGGCCACCTGGCCCATATCAAGCGCCGTCCGGCCGGTCGTTCCATTTCCCGTCTGCAACGCTGGCAGCAGAGGTTTACGGATCATGTGGCCCGGTTTATCAACCGGGTCTACGGCCCCTTCCTGGAGCTTTGCCTCCGCTGGCGGGCCCTCACCGTTGCCCTTTGCCTGGCGGCACTGGTCGTGGTGATCAGCTATGCCCTCAGCGGCCGCATCGGCATGATCCTGATGCCCCGGGTCGAGTCGGACCAGGCCGAGGTCACCGCTGTCCTTCCCGTGGGCAGTCCCATGGACAAGGTGACAGCCGTTCAGGAAAAACTGTCCGCTGCCATGAATGCTGTGGCTAGTGAAAACGGCGACGACCAGCTGCTCAAGGGGATCTTTTCCAATATCAATGAAAATCAGGTGAAAGTAAAAGCCTACCTGACCGATCCCGGGGTGCGCTCCTTGAACACCGGTGAAGTGACCCGGTTGTGGCGGGAAAAGCTCGGCCCGGTCGTCGGCCTGGAATCCATTCTCTTTGAGTCGGACGGGGGCGGGCCCGGCTCCGGGGCGTCCTTGACCGTTGAACTCTCCCATTCCGATATCCAAGTGCTCGACCAGGCCAGTGCTGCCCTGGCCGAAGGCCTGGCCGGGTTTTCCAACGTCAAGGATATTGACGACGGCTACACACCGGGAAAACAGCAGCTGGACTTTTCCATCAAGCCCGAGGGGCAAAGCCTGGGCCTGACATCTGCCGAGGTGGCCCGTCAGGTGCGCAACGCCTTCTCCGGTGCCGAGGCCCTCAGCCAGCAGCGCGGCCGCAACGAGGTGACCGTCCGTGTGCGGCTGCCCGAAAACGAGCGCACCAGCGAATACCATGTGGAGCATCTGATGATCCAGACCCCGGCGGGAATCTTTGTGCCGCTGGCCGAGATCGCCACGGTTGAGCGGGGCCGGGCCTACACCAGCATCAGCCGCCGGGACGCCCGGCGCACAGTGACGGTGAGCGCCAACGTGGAGCCCATCGGCGAAACCGGTCAGGTGCAGGCCGCCCTCAACAGCACCATTTTACCCGACCTGGCCCGCGCATACCCCGGCCTTGCCTATGGCTACCAGGGGCGGCAGGCCGACATGCAAGAGAGCATGCAGAGCCTGATCGGCGGATTTGTCCTGTCCATGCTGGCCGTCTACTTCCTGTTGGCGATTCCGTTTCGCAGTTACAGCCAGCCGCTGATCGTCATGATCGCCATTCCCTTTGGCATCGTCGGTGCGGTACTCGGCCATCTGCTGATGGGATACAACCTGAGCCTGATGAGCATGATGGGGATCGTGGCCCTTGCCGGGGTGGTGGTCAACGATTCGCTGGTGCTCATCGATTACGCCAACCGGCAGCGGCGCGAAGGTATCGACCCGTTCGAGGCGATCCGCGTCGCCGGCCTGCGCCGCTTCCGGCCGATCGTCCTGACCACCCTGACCACCTTCGGGGGCCTGGCGCCGATGATTTTCGAGACCTCCCGCCAGGCCCGGTTCATGATTCCCATGGCCCTGTCGCTGGGTTTCGGCATCCTCTTTGCCACGGTGATTACCCTGATTCTGGTGCCATGCCTGTATCTGATGATCGAAGACATGCACCAATGGGTGGGGCACGGCGGATCACAGGAGACAGCACTGGACGCCATGCCGATTCATTAAAACCAGTCGTTTACCGATAGCCACGTCCATCTTCAAGGCATGCTGAACTTTTGATATCTATTCACGTTGATACTGAATAATTGGGAGCCTATTTCATCCCCTGGTTTGTGGAGATACCGGCTTTCTTTTTCCTGGGGATCCGGTTCGTCCTGCAATTTCTAAATGCGGGGCGAAGCTCCGGGTAAGCCGGCGGAATCGCCTGGTGGGCGTACATCGGAGGGTTTGTCTTCGGCATCCTCTTTCTCAAGCTGTTGGGCCGCATACCGTCCACAGGCGTCACCGACCGCCTTCGACTGAAAATACCGGATCGTAATTTCTTCAAAACGGTGCCTTTTTTCGGTGACAACTCCCGCATAATCATCTAATCATCTGCCGGTGGTTTGCTTCGGTGGGTTATCCTTTCCGCTGAAGGAGCTCTATGCTGACATTGTCCGGCGCTTCGATAAACGCAATGCGAACGTCGGGCGTAAAATCAACAGGGTCCATCGTAAACTTGACCCCCTTGCTTTTGAGATCGTTACAATAAGAATCGAAATCGCCACTCATGCTGAAGCCGAAATGGTCGGTTCCCCATTGCAATCCGGGCTTTGTGCTAAGCTGCTCGTTCGCCCGCTGACCGCGGATAATGATGGTGGCACCTTCAAAGGCGACGCGAACCGTCAGCGATCCACCGGTCTGTCCGCTTCCCACGACTTTACCCCCCAGTTTGTCCTCGTACCATAAACCTGCCGATTCCGGATCTTCGCTGACCAAATGCACATGATCGAAAACAATACCTGCATTGCCCATATTTTTTCTCCTTTTGTAAACAAATTTTCAAAGATTAACCTGACCAACCATCAGGCTGTCCACGCAATGGGGTTTACCTCCAAAGTATCCCAGAGTTTGACAGGTTTTTCCATCTAAGTTATTTCCATTAGAAATCCGTCTGTTCAATTCCACGAATATCGGGTTATGGGAAAATCATGTCAACTGCACGCAATGACTTTAGTTATTTACCTGGACACAACTGAAGCGAGGTGCTGAGATCAATTCGCAATTCAACGCTTACTTAATTTGACCCATACTTCTAAAAACTACAGAGAGATAATCTCGGTAAGCCTTCCGCTGGTCCTTTCCATGGCAGCGACAACCGTCATGGAGTTCACGGACAGGGTGTTCTTGGCCAATTATTCAATTGATGCCATTGCAGCGGCCATGCCGGCAGGAATTGCTGTGTTTCTGGTACTGACTTTATTTACAGGCGTCACCGCATACCTGAACGTTTTCATTGCTCAATACACTGGTGCAGGATCCTTGCTCCGAATTGGTCCATGTATGTGGCAGGGGATCTATTTTTCAATAATCGCTGCGCTCGTCCTGATGGGGTTGTCATTTCTTGCCGATCCCATTTTCCAACTGGCGGGACATCCGCCAGGGGTTCAACAGCTTGAGAGCATCTATTTTCGGCTCCTTTGTATGGGCGGCGGTATCAACGTCCTTGGTACCGGCCTGGCCTGTTTCTTCACCGGAAGAGGAAAAACACGGCCGGTAATGCTGGTCAGTATTGCCGGCATGGCATTCAATATTCCTTTGGACTATGCTCTGATTAACGGCATCTGGGTATTTCCGGAGATGGGTATCCGTGGTGCCGGCATCGCCACGGTGGGTTCCTGGACACTGATTGCACTGCTATATGTCGGGTTGATTTTCAGCCCCGAAAATGAACGCATATTCGGCATTTTATCCCGCCGGGCATTTGACCCGGAATTATTTCTGCGAATCCTGAAAAAGGGGGTGCCGGCCGCGCTTCAGTTCACGATGGATGTGCTGGCCTTTACCTTTTTTATTTTTTTGATCGGAAGATTGGGCGAAATTGAGTTGGCTGTCAGCAACATTGCCTTTTCAATACAGTCCATTGCCTTCATGCCGGCAATTGGGTTCTCAATCGGGCTATCCACCCTGGTCGGGCAGTCACTGGGAAGAAACGATGTGGATGGTGCGCTGCAATTCACCAGACAAACGGTGTGGATCCTGCTGACCTATACGCTATTGCTGGATCTGGTTTTCCTCCTTGCCCCTCATTGGATGCTTGGCGTGTTCCTTGCTGCCGAAAGTGGCGCTGAATCCTACCAGCAGTTATTGGATCAAGGTATCGTTGTCATGCGGATAATGGCCGTATTCATCCCATTCGACGCCATGTATTTTACATTTGTCGGAGTATTGAAAGGTGCCGGTGATACCCGTTTCATCATGTGGAGCATCGGAGTGGCAACGCTTGTTGTTATGATATTGCCGATGACCCTCATCGTTGAATTTACTGGATGGGGCCTTTATGCCTGCTGGATTAACCTGACCGTGTATGTGATATCTCTTTTCTCTGTTACCTCATGGCGACTCCGGCAGGGTAAATGGAAAAATACGCGTTTATTTTAAAGGCGGGTAGCCTATTGTCCGCATGAACACTGGAGATATAGTGAGCAGAAGGTTATTGATCTGCAGCTACGATGGTTCCAAACAGCCTTACATTTCCACATATCAATGACTGACTCCGAATTCATAGCTGTCCCTTCTTTCCAATTTTGAAAAAAGGGGCTATCTGTTATTGACGAAGAGTTCGTTCCACCAGCGAGGATGGCAGACTGTCTGCATTTTTGGCAAGAGTAAATAGATTCTATTTTTGTAATCTATTATTTACCCACCCATATCCCGTCGGATTTTTATCCACCACTGACGGCTGCACCGAGATACATTA
>SWCD01005023.1_pt1 | contig 12362 bp, 6 predicted proteins | sample 4693011 | NCBI WGS metagenome assembly SWCD01 (sample SAMN10267278, study PRJNA491770) | bioreactor metagenome | isolation source: DHS bioreactor inoculated with marine | place: Japan: Omine Ridge, Nankai Trough | reverse complement strand
TTCCACGTCGAAGTCCTGAATGAAGCTGAGCTGGTTCACCAGGGTGATGTTCGCCCGCTGCGTGTTGTACACGGTCAGGCTGGGCGCCTGGAGGAACCGGGCGTGGTTGGACTTCTGGACGGCCCGAAGGATCAAGCCGAGCTCGGTGTCGTCGAGGAAGGTGTACTGGATGATCGCGCCGCCGAGGTTGCTCAGGTTGCGGCCTACCTGCGTGTCGAACAGGTTCTCTGTCCGACCGCGGTAGTCACCGTCGCCGCCATCGTTGAAGAACGCGCCGGCCGAGGGGCTGGAAGCGCTCGCCACGGGCAGGCCCGGGCCACCGTTGTCAAGACCGGCGGAAGCGTTGTCCTCGAGGCCGCTCGTTACGTCTTCGAGGTTGACCAGCGTGCCCTTCTCGCCACCCAGGCCGCGGATGTCGACGCCGACGTCCTGCAGGAATTCGTCGTTGACCGTGAGGAAGCGGCTCTCGATGGTGACCACCAGGCCGGCGAACCGGCGGAGGTCGTCGAGAAGACTGGCGATCTGGGCCTGTACTTCAGGAGTGTGAACAACGACGAGCTTGTCTTCGCCGCTGACGTTGATCTTGTAGTCGTCGCCTTCCCAGGACTCGGGGTCGATGTTCTGGGTGACCATGTCCATCAGGTCTTCCGCGCCACCACCGATGAGCTGCTCACCTTCTTCGGACTTCCCGAAGAGGGGAGAGTTCTCGTCGATCTCGGCACCGGCCGGCTTCAGGATCAGGTTCGGGGCGATGAAGTTGGTCAGGCGGATGGTGAGGTCACCGACCGAGTGCACGCGCAGGACGGCATCGCCCCGGGCGCCTTCGGCGTTGGTCACGAACACCACTCCGTGCCTGAGGATGTAGGTGTACTCCGGTCCGGCGAGCCGGAGCAGGAGGTCCATCGCGGAGTCGAGCTCGAGGTCGTTCACGGTCAGGGTGACCGGGGCGCCTTCGAGGTCGTCCTTCACCTCATCGTCGATGACGATGTTGATGTTCTTCAGGGTGCGAATGAAGTCGAGGGCCTGCGGCAGGGTCGCCTCGTCGAAGGAGAAGGTGACCTTCTCTTCGTGCAGGCGGTTGATCAGAGCCTGGTCCTCGGGGTTCTCCGCGGTGTCCGAGCCGAACTCGTTGATGGCTGCGGCGCGGCGGCTGATGCGGTCCCATTCCTTCTGGCTGGGCCAGTGGAGGGGACGGGCAGACCACGGCACCTTGCTCTGCTCGATGTCCAGGCGCCACTCGCGGAAGCGCTCCTTCGTGACCTGCAGAAGGTCGGAGGACGTCTGGCGGTGACGGGCCCGGACGGACTGCTCGAGAAGCTCGCGCGCCCGACCGTTGTTCGGGTCGAGGGAGATGACCTGATCGGCCAGGTTCTCGGCGAGGTCGAAGCGCTCGTTCTCAAAGGCCTCGATGCCTTCCGCCAGGAGCTTCTGGATCCGCTCGTGCTCCTCGGCGGCGCGGCGCGTCTCTTCCTGGCGCACGCTGTCGAGGGCGCGGCGAGCCGCATCCTTGGCGTCCGCGGCGTCCTTCTGCTCCTTGCGCTGACGCGCCTGGAAGAGGAACTGCTCGGTCTCCTCCGGCAGAGGACCCCAGTTGGCGCCGTAGGGGGCCTGGTTGATGATCGTCTGCACGTCCTCGAAGGCTTCGATCGCGGCCTGGTAGCGCTCCTCGTGGAACGCCTTCTTGCCGCGGTTGAAGTGGAAGTTGGCCTTGGTCAGGGCTTCCTGGATGCGGACGTTGTGAAGGTTCTCGCGGTCGGTGACGGCAACCGGAAGCTCACCGGCCCGCTTGCCCTGGGCCGCGAGGATCTCGCGGTAGAGCTGCTGGGCCCGCTGGTTGTCGGGGGCGCGGTCGAGCGCCTTCAGCACCCAGACCTCAGCCTCCTCGTACCGGAGGTCCTTCTTCAGGCTCTCCGCTTGCGAGATGTAGTAGTTGACGAGGTATTCCTCGTACTGGAGCTCAACGCGCTTCTGCTCCTCGAGTTCCGCCATCCGCTTGTCGTTCAAGCTCATCGGCTTCGGCGGCTCGACCGGGGGAAGCACCGGCTTGGGTTCCGTCGTCGCCGGCTCGACCTTGGTCGGGATCGGAGCAACGGGTGCCGGAACCGGCTTCACACCGGGATACGCCGCGGGCTGGACGCCCTCGGCGGTCGGGGCCGGCTTCGGCGGCTCGGCCGCCGGATACTTGGCGGGCTCGACGCCCTCCGCGGACGGCGGCACTTTCGGCTCGCCGGGACGCGGATACTTGGCGGGCTCGACGCCCTTGGGTGCCGTGGCCGCCGGTATGACCGGCTGCGCGGCCTTCACCGGCGTAGCCGGCTTCACCGGCGTAGCTGGCTTCACCGGCGTAGCCGGCTTCACCGGCTCCACCGGCCTGGCCGGTGTGATCTTGACCGGTTCCGCCGCAGCGGTGGCGGGTACGCCGCCGCCCTTGGCCTTCATCATGCGGTCGACGTACTCGTCGATCGTCATGGGGCGAGCGGGTGCAACCGCCTCGCCCGTGTCCGGCATGTCTGTGGTCGTCGTGCCCTTCGCTACCACCATGCCCGTGGTCTTGTCCGGCGGTGCCGGCTTCTTCGGCGGTCCGCCGCAAGAAAGCACCGTCGCCACGACCAGGGTCAGGAGGGAAAAGCGGATGAGAGAACGAGGCATATTGAACGTCTCCTCTGCTGCCACCCGGGGCGCATCACTTCGCCCGCGCAGGTCTTGCTGCGCGCGAAATACGCCTTTGTGCCCAAAGAGAATCTGCCCTCAATAAGGGGCGCAGTCTAGCACCGCCCCAGAACGTCGTCAAATCGAAAGCAGGCCCATGCAATCTTCACTGCTCTTTTTCAGCTCTAAGGTTATGACGGAACCGTGACACGAGTTCGTGCTCGCGTTGCGAACGGGCCGAAGCCTCGGCCCGATCGGCGCAGAGACGGGCCTTTTCGCCCTCGTCCCGCGCCACGTGGACCATACCCACCATGAGCCACAAACCGGTGTCCGGAACCACTTCGGACAGCTTTGTTTCCACGACTTTCGCTGCCTCCTCGACCTGCTCCGACAGGAGGAGCTGCTGGATGAGGAGGGAGAGAATTCGCGCTTCCGCCAGGCCCTTGTCGAAGGCGAGTTGAAAGAGGCGCGCGGCGCCTTCGGAGTTGCCCGCGAGCATCTGATTCCGCCCCCGCCAGAAGGGGATGGACGGATTTTCGGGATCCTCCTCGGCCAGGGATTCGAATTCGGCATCGAGAGATTCGGGAATTGCGGTGCCGATCTTGCCCTTGGCCTGATCGAGGCGAGCCGCGAACGCGGGGTCGGGAGTGCGGAGTTTCCGGTTCGTTTCCCAGTCGAGAATTTGAAGGCGCGCTCTGCCGAGCCCGCTCGCGTAGGGGAGCGCCCGGACTTCCGGGGAGACCTCGCCCGCGTCCTGGATGCCGGGCTCGAGAGTCCGGTAGCGGTTGATCAGGGCGTCGAGGTTTTCATGGGAAGCGCCATTCCCTGCTTCTTTGCCATCGACGAGGACGAGCCCGATCCGCTCACCCGGGTCCTGGGAGAGATCGTAGTAGATCTCGTCCCGGCCCCGGATCAACTTCGAGGTCCCCGACCGGGCACTGAAGAGTTGGGCCCAGCCCATGAGCCGATAGCCGTAGAGGGTCTCGGCGAGAGGCTCCCGGGTCCCCGTGCCGGTTAGCACCGAGCGGGGCTCAGCATCCTCGATTCCCGCCTCGATCAGCAGCGTGGGGGCCAGGTCCAAGAGGCTCACCGGGGTCGTGACCTCTTCGCCGGCGCGGGTTCGGTCCGGGAGGCGCACGATCAGGGGAACCCTGAGGGTGCTCTCGTGAAGCAGGTAGCCGTGCGTCGGCTCCCCGTGCTCCGAAAGGCCCTCGCCGTGGTCGGACGTGACGACGGTGAGGGTGTTCTTCGCGGCGGGGGAGGCGGCGAGCGCGTCCAGGAGGATGCCCACGCAGGAGTCGGCGTACGCCACCTCGCCGAGGTAGGCGGCGCGGCTCCCCGGCGCCCCTCCGGTCCGGAAGGCCGCGGGCGGGTCGTAGGGGTCGTGGGGATCGAAGAGGTGGACCCAGACGAAGAACGGCTTGCCCTTCTGCTCGCGCAGCCACTTCACGGCCTTCTCGACCGTCTCCGCGCCGCGCCGCTCGGTGAAGGTCAGGGCCCCGGCCACCCCCTCGGACGGCCCTTCGTAGATGTCGAAACCGGCCGCCAGTCCGGTCCGGGCCGCCACCACGGACGAGGACACGAAGGCCGCCGTCACGTAGCCCGAAGCCTTCAGCCGTTCCGCGAGAGTGGCGAAGGAACGGAACTCCGGCCCAGGAAGGGGCGCCGGCGGATCGTTGTCCCGAAAGCCGTGCACCGGGGGCATCACGCCGGTGAGGATCGTGGCGTGGGACGGCAGCGTCAGCGGACAGACAACGGAGGCGTCGGTGAACCGCACGCTCTCCACGGCGAGTCCATCCATCCGGGGTGTGTCTGCGTCCGCTGCTCCATAGCACCCGAGTGCATCCGCACGGAGCGTATCCACGGTCACGAGCAGGATGGATGGGGCGTCCCCCCCGGACCCGCAGGCCAGGAGGAAAGCCGGAAGAAGGAGGATGGTGAGCCCACGCAGCATCGGGGGCAATTCTCGATTTTCGATGTCATCCCCGGGTCACCGGAAAATCGACCTACTGTGCCGGGCCTTTTTGGTCGGATTTGAGCCACGTCGCCCGCAGATTGCGCGTTGACACCGGGAGTCATTTTTCCGTGTCTTGCAGGGCCACCGCTCGCCGCATCATGGAATGATCTGAGCACCCCTGAAAAATGACTCCCGGTGTCGTTTGGGGGAGCGGGCCGAACCTGGAATTCCAAGGGGTGGGTGGCAGGGTGGTCGGGCGGGGTTCAACGGCAGGGGGCCTGGAATCGAAAGGGCCGGGCTCTCTCGAGAGCCCGGCCCCGGTATATCGTTTCTAGTCAGTTAGTCTTCGGAGTGTGCATCTCCAGGTCCCGAGTGGGGGCGGCCCGGAGGGGGGGCACCGATGAACGTGATGTCGGTCATCCCGGCCTTCATGAAGGCGTCGATGGCTCTGATCACGTGACGGTGGGGCACCCATGCCCAGGCGTGGATCTCCCCGGGGAGATCGTCGTTTCCGGGCGAACGGTGGATCTGGGCGATCTGCTGCTCGAGCAGCGCGAAGCCCTGGTCGTCGACGCCGATTTCGGAGTCGAGGAGCTTGACCCGGGTGACCTTCTCCTGCTTGGTCCGCTTGAGTTCGACGGTGATCTTGGCCTTCTCTTCGAGCTTGATCTTCGTCTTCGCCAGGCCACGGTCCTTCGGCAGGAAGGCCGCGACTTTGCGCTCGAGCGTCTTGAACTTCATCGCGCACATGAAGAAGATCAGAAGGAGGAAGACCACGTCGATCATCGACGTGAGCTGCAGCGTGACCTCTTCCTCACTCTCGTGCGTCTTGCCTCTTGCCATGGATCGTGTCCTTTCTCGACAAAGCCGGAAGGGGAACCGGAACTACTTGTCGGTTTCCCTCTTCCGCGTCGCGAATTGCAGCTTGTAGATCCTGACCGCCGGGTCGGCGCAGGCCTGCATCACCCATTGTACCTCACGCCAGCGAACATCCTGGTCGCAACGGATCAGGACGAAAATCTCGCTGGGCTGGCTCGGGTGCTCCATGTCCCGCACTACGTCGGCCTGGACGAAGAGCTCTTCCTTCAGACGGTCGAGGTCGTACTTGACCCGTTTGATATAGATCTCGACGTCCTGGTCCTGCTCGAAGTTGGGGCCCCTCACAATGTTGATGATGACTCGACGATCCTTCTCGTCACCGACGTCCTCCACTGCCTTGTCGGACTTCGGGAGAGTGAGCTCCTCGAGTTCCTTCTGGGTCATGTCCGTCACGATCATGAAGAAGATGATGAGGTTGAACACGACGTCAATCATCGGCGTCATGTTGATATCAACATCCTTCGCGTCGCTCTTGTCAGATTTCTTAGACATGAACCCCTCCGCTACGAGATCTGCGGGCGGAACCGCTCGACCAGGTCGGCGGCAATCGCCGTGATCTCGAGCGAGACCTTGATCACCTTGTTCCGGAACAGGAAGAAGAAGAACAGGGCGGGCATCGCCACGAACAGACCGAACAGCGTGGTGATCAGTGCGGTGGAAATACCGGCCGACAGGTCCTTCGGCGTGACGTTGGCGCCCAGACGGGTAATCTCGTTGAACGCGCCGATCATGCCGAGCACCGTCCCGAACAGACCCATCATGGGGGCGATGTTGCCGATCAGGGACAGCCACCCGATCTTCTGGTGCAGCTTGATGCTTTCTTCCTCTGCAACCTCGTCCATGGCCTTTTCCATGGCCTCGAAGCCGGCGTTGATCTTCGGAAGACCCGCGGAGAGGATGTTCGTCAGGAAGTTCGGCTCGTTCTCACAAAGCTCGAGAGCCTCCTGGTACTCCTCCTCCTCGAACAGGGCTTCGACCTCGTCGATCAGCTCCGGGGGAACGAGCTTGTCACGACGGATCGTGACGAAGTGTTCAATGGCCAGCGCCAGGGAAACGACCGAGAGGATGATGATGACGATGCCGATGGGGCCACCACCGACGATGATGTCTCCAAGAGTCTTGTCGCCTTCAGCATCCTGCGCCAGCGCGGTGCCGGCCGTCGTCAAGAGAAAGACCCCGACCACGACCGCGATCAAAATGGTGGGCTTCTTCATACCCAGACCTCTCCTTCATTAACCGGTTGTCGAACTCGAGCCGACGGCTGACCGGGTCGGTGCCCCGGACCTGCGGCCCATCTACTTCCTGGCCCACTCCGAACCCGGGTAGAACTCCCGCAGGTCCTTCAAGGCCTGTTCTGCCATTTTCCTGTTGCGCGTGCCACCCAACTTCTCAAGGGCCTTCGCCTTGAGGTAGAGGGCGCGGCCAACTTCCGTGCGTGCGGTGAAGTATCGAACCTCCGCTTCCACGAACTTCAGAAGCGCGGCGCGGGGGTCCTTGTCGAGCAGGCAGCGTCCGACGCCGTTCAGGACGGCGGCCGCAACCTGGGCACTTCCTCGGTACGACTCCGACTGGTTCGGGAGGCCCTCGAAGTACTTGCGGGCCTTGTCCCAGTCCGACTGCGAGCCGGAGTCTTCGGCCATGGCCACCTGGGCCCAGCCCTGAGCCACGGCGGCTTCGACTTCCTGTCCCGCCAGCGCCTTCTGCAAGACCTCGCCCTTCGCCCACTTCAGCTCTCGCTGGGCGCTGGATACAAGGTTCTCAAACGCGGAGACCGCTTCAATGTACTTTTTCTGCTGCAGGAGGACGTCGGCGACGGCGCGCTGGCCCAGAACCTTCCAGATGGGCCGCTTGATCGTCTCGCCGACGGTGGTCAGAGACTCGGCGGCGCTCATGGCCTTGTCCCACTCCTTCAAGAGCGAGTAGCACTCCACGAGACCGAGCTGGATCTCCTCCAGGAGAAGGCTCTTCGGGTTCGCCTTGAGGGCTTCCTCGAATTCCTTGATGGCGTCGTTCACGTGCATCGGCTCGGTCCGGCCGAGGGCGGTGAGCGCCTGGCCCTTCCGAACGGCCGCATACTCGCGGAGCCACTCACGGGCGATTTCGGCGTCCACGGCGCTCTTTGCGCCGTCGAATTCCTCGGCCGCCCTGGCGTACTGCTTGCGGGCGAGGGCGGTCAGGCCGGACAGGTAGACGCGCGGGGCGTCACCATAGGTGATGCTCCGGACGATATTCCCGGCCTTCTCGCTCGTGGAACGGCCGCCGCGCGACGTGTAGCCCACCTTTTCGTAGGTGGCGGTGTCGACGCGAATGTCCTTGGTCTTCTGGGTGTTGCCGTCGTCGTCCAGGTAGAAGATCAGATCTCCATACTCCCGGTCGACATCCTCCTGCGCGAACAGGGGAGCGGCGAGGAAGAGGACGATCGCGGCGGTGAGAACTGTGCGTGTCATCATCGGCTCCTTCCTCACTTCCTGAGGGCCTTTTCAGCGGCCAGCTTGATCGTAGTTAACTCCTTCTTGCGACCCGACCTTTCCAGGACCCCGAGGCCCTCGTACTCGTCGTACTTGGCGATGATGTTCTCGAGTGCCTGGCGGACCCGGTGGTTTACGCCGAGGTCGAGCCAGATCTGGAAGGTCAGGTACTGCCACTCCCACCATGGGGTGGTGTACCTCTGCTTACGGTCCGCGGTGGTGAGGAGGCGGAGCAGGGTCAGGGCGCGCAGGCAGTCCTCGGGCTTTCCGAGTTCGCGAAGCACGCGGGCGTAGCCTTCCATGAAGCTCGGCACGGCCCGGATCTTGTCCATCAGCTCCTGCAACTCGGCGAGCGTGTGCTCCTGCTGTTCCAGCAGTTCTTCCACGCGCTTCCTGGCACCCTTGTCGGGGATCAGCAGGTTCTCGAAGAACTCGCCGGCCTTCGCGTAGTCGCCGTTCTTCAGGAGGATCTCGGACAGCATCACGGTAATGCCCTCGATCTGCTTGAGGAGCTCCATGTGACGCGGATCCTTCGGGTCGAGCAGTTCCAGTTCGGTGCTCATCATGAGCAGGGACTTCTCGAGGTTCGGCGCGGCCTGCTCGAGGTCTCCCAGCTTGTAGAACCAGATGCCGAGGGTCTGATAGTCGCCCGCGGAGGGTTCGGCCTTGCGGGTGAGGTAGTAGGTGAAGTAGTCCGCGGCCTTGGTCAGCATATCCAGCCAGCGTTGCTTCTCGCCGGCGTCACCGGCCTTGGCGGCTTCATCGGACTTGGCGGCCTCGTCGAAGTAGGCCATGCCGATCAGGTAGAAAGCCAGGGCGGTGCGGGGACTCTCGGGGTCCTGGTCGCGGAGGATCAGGGCTTCCTTCTCCGCGCCCGGGATGTCTTCGGTCCTGATGAGCGCGCGGATCCTCTCGAACTTCACCGGACCGTGGAAGTTCTTGACGTTCTCGTCAGCGAACTTGGTCTCGTAGTCCGCGAGCACCTCGAGCACCTTGTCGAAGCGCTTGCGCCTGACCTGGCACATGCAGTTCCAGTAAGTGCTGAGCGCGCGGGCCTGGAGGCGGTTCAGATTCCGTTCCTGGTCCGTCGTGACGTTGTCCCGGTCGGCGACGTACTTCTCGACCCAGTCGAACATCTCGAGCGCTTCTTTGGTCTTGTCGGTCTTGTAGTAGATCTCGCCGATCCGGGCCCGGGCCTTGGCGTAGAGGATGGAGCTTTTCTTCACCCCGTTCAGGCGCTCGAGGGCCAGGTTGTAGGAGGCGGTGGCCTTCTCCTTCTCACCCGCGGTCGAGAAGGCGTCGCCGTCGGCGATGTAGTCGGCACCCTCGTAGTACTGCAGGTCGATCGACCGGGGGTGCTGCGGGAACTCGCTGGCGAAGCTCGAACGGGCGCTCTTCTTCAGCTCCTCGTCCTTCGGGTCCTTGGTGGAGGCGTAGAGCGCGGTCGCCGCGCGGTAGCGGTAGTAGGCCGCGTCGCCGGCGAGCTTCTCGTCGACCGTCCGGTGCCCCTTTACCACCGCGTCGTAGGCGAAGAAAGCCTCGAGATACTTGTCCTCGCGGTAGTAGCACTCCCCGATTTCCATCCAGGCGGGGATTGCATAGGACTTGATGGCCTCCGCGGTCTTCGCGGACTTCACCACCTCCTGGAAGGCTCGGACGGCGTAACCCCATTCGCGCGACGTCTTCTTGCCCATGGCGGCCTTCAGGAGGACGTCCGGCGGCAGGGAGAGGTCGATGTTGCGGGATCCGGCCTCGCCGATGATCTCGTTCAGGAGGCGGTTGGCCATGTAGGCCGTGGCCGCGCCCCACTCGCTGGTGGGGGCGAGCTCCTCACCCCTCAGGCTGACGCGCGTGGCCAGGTCCATGGCCTCGTTGAACTCCTGCAGGCCCATGAGCGCCCGGGACCACTGGAGCAGCGCGAGGTGACCGAACTTGCGGTCCCAGGCGATCATCGCGATCTTCTCGTCCATTTCCTTGAACTGCTGGATCGCGATGTCGCGGTAGTCCTTCTCGCCGACCTGGCCGAGATCGTTGCAGTACTCTCCGAGCTTGAAGTAGCCCTGGAGGTAGAGGTCGGTCCAGTTGCGGAAGTCCGAGGCGTACTTGGGGTCGGGGATCGGATACCCGGAACTCGCCACCTTCAGGAATTCGAGGGCCTCGTCGGGTAGATCCAGGGCCTTCTTGCAGAGACCGAGATAGAGGTAGGCATAGGCGCCGAGGATGTTGTCCTCGTTGTCCCAGACGAAGTCCGTCAGGAGCTCGATGGCCCGCTCCAGCGTGCCCTCGCGCTCCGCGCCGTCTTCGGCGTAGAGGATGCCCTTGTTGTAGTGGCAGACCGCCTCGTAGAAGCGGGCCCGCTTGGAGTTCCAGGTGATCATCTCGCCGCGCTCGCCCTCGAGCTCGGTCTCGGTCAGATTGTCCGCCTCGCCCTCCAGCGCTTCCGCCACGCCCTTGAAGAGGTCGGTCGCCTGGTCGAAACCGGACTCCGCGGCAGCCTTCAGCGACTCGGCCTTGTCCGGCTCCTTCTCCGCCCGGCCCGAGAGGAAGGTCCCCTTGGCCTGGAGCAGGAGGCCGACCTCGAAGCGCGCATCCGTGCGCTTCTTGTGGCCGGGGTTGTTCGAAAGGAATTTGTCGAAGCGACTCTCGGCCTCGTCGAAGAGGGCGAGGGTCGCCTCCGTCTCGCTCGTGGTGTCGAGCATCATGTCGCTGGCCTGCGCCTTCAGGAGCAGGGCCAGGCCGAGCTCACCGTTCGCCCGCTGGTCCCCGGGCCGACCGGAGTCGCTGATGATCTTTTCGAACTCCTCCTTCGCCAGGTCGTAGTACTTCAGACCCACGAGACCCTGAGCGAAGTTGAAGTCGTCCTCTCGAGCCGCGAAAGCGATCGCGGGAAGGGCCATCAGTATGGCCAGACTGAGCAGCACTGCGCGTCTCATCATCATCACCTCGGTGTCTGAGCTTCCTGATTCCTCACGCGAGGTCCCGTCCGGGCGAAGTGGCGAAATGTAAAGCGGAGCTTACGCGGCTGTAAAGCCCGGACTGCCCAATGGACCGGGGAAACATCGTATTCTATGGAAACAGGCTTCACAGGCAAGCAACCTCCGGGCATATCCGACAGCCGGGGGATACTTGGCAAACTCCGTACCACTTTTCCCGTGGGGAACAGGGCAAGCAGATGGATGGTACCTGACCCAGGTTGATTGCGGTAGGGATTCGGGGTGATGCGACGACCTGATTCCTTTGTTTTGACTTGAACCGGAGAAGACACCCGGCAAGGCGCGGACGCCCGGAAAAGGGAAGGCGTCCGCTCGCCCCCCTGATTCCTCTGTTTTCAATCAATCCGGGGAAGCCCCCCGGACGAGGCGCGGACGCCCGGAGAAGGGAAAGCGTCCGTTCGCCACCCCGCATCCTTTCAAAAAAAAAGCCCCGCCGAAGCGGGGCTTTGATTTTGGCTTTGTTACTTGGGGCCGTAACCAGGCTCCATCTCCTCCAGGACCAGGATCCTGGCCTTGATGAGGATGACCAGGTTGCGCTGGCCGATGAAGGTGCCCTGACGGCTCCAGAAGAAGGAAAGGATCGGGATCTTGTCGATCCACGGCACCGAGGTGCTCATCCGCTGCTCCTGGTAGAACTTCAGACCACCGAGGAGGAGGATGCCGCCGTCCGGCAGGGTCACGGTGGTCCGGACCCGGCGGATGTTGATTTCCGGCAGCTGGATGGTGACCGGAGGGCCGTTCGCGAGCGTCGTGGTGAAGGTCGCGATGGGCCGGTTCAGGATCGCCACGGTCGGCCGAAGCTCGAGGGTGACGTACTTCCGGTCCGAGGAAACGATGGGGGTGATGTCCAGGATGACGCCGTCGCGCAGCGTCTGGACGATCGGGTCGCCGATCTGGGCGGCCTGGGCGATTTCCACGTCGAAGTCCTGGATGTAGCTGACCTGGTTCAGGACGGTGACGTTCGCGCGGGCGCCGTTGTAGGCGGTGATCTTCGGGGCCACCACGAGGGTGGACCGGGTGGACTTCTGGACGGCGCGAAGCACGACCTCGAGGGCCGTGTCGTCGAGGTAGGTGGCCGTGATGGAGGCGCCACCGGATGCCGTCAGCAGGCCGGTGCGGCCGAGGGCGGTGTCGAGCAGGTTTTCGACCCGGCCGCGGACGTCACCGTCGGAGTCCAGGTTGTAGAAGACACCGGTCTCGTTTCCGGTCCCGATGCCCTGCGGGTTGGCCGGCGTGCCGTAGAGGACGTCGTCGAAGGTCTCGATCTCGCCCTTGCCACGGATGCCGACGCCGTTCGACTGGTCGCCCAGTCCGCGGACGTCCACGCCGATGTCCTGCAGGAAGCTGTCCTGAACGGTGATGAAGCGGGTCTCGATCTGGACCGTGATGCCGCCGGAAGCGCGCAAGCCGTTCAGG
>SWCD01024165.1_pt1 | contig 12380 bp, 11 predicted proteins | sample 4693011 | NCBI WGS metagenome assembly SWCD01 (sample SAMN10267278, study PRJNA491770) | bioreactor metagenome | isolation source: DHS bioreactor inoculated with marine | place: Japan: Omine Ridge, Nankai Trough | reverse complement strand
GACCGACTAACCGGTTGAAGAGTGTGGATTTACCGACGTTCGGCCTGCCGACTATCGCGACGACCAGGGCCATCTGAACCCTCCGCCGCTATCTTCGTCTTCGGCGCCGTCCGCAGCGTCGTCAGAAGAGGTGGTTGAAACCGGTGTTGCGTCTTCTTCGGGCGCGTCCTCCGCATCGTCGCGGCGCGACCACGGCAGGCGGAAGCCCCCGCCTTCGCCCTCGGCATCCGCGTCGGCATTCACTTCGTTCACCGGCTGGCGCACGCGGCGCTGGCGTTGTTCGCCTTCGCCGCGGAAGGCCACAAGGTCGGCATCGTCCGTGTACACATAAAGGGTGTTGTTCGCGACGATGGGCGGCAGGGACACAGGGTCACCCACGCGATGGCTATCGAGAAACTCACCGGTCTGCGGGGAGTATTCTTCCATCTGCCCTCGCGAGGAGATCACCACCAGGCGGTTCGAGATCAGCACCGGGCCCACATATTGGATGGCGCCTCTTTCGCGGTTCTCGTTCCGCCATTGGTCAAGCTGCGTGATCCAGCGCACACGGCCATCGCGGATAGAGATGCAAACGAGTTCCGCATCCAGCGTCACCACAAAAGCAAAGTTGCCCGCGATCCACGGGGTCTGCGTGCTCGCCACATTCGTGGTCCAGATGCGTTCCCCGGTCCGCAGGTCGATGGCGACAAAGCGGCCCGAATGGCTGATGGCGTAAACGCGGCCATCGACAATCACCGGGCGCGCGGCAATCGCATTGATGTTAGCCAGCGGCGTGAAGTTGCCGGTGCGCGTCAGCTGATCCGACCAGGCAAGGCTGCCGGTCTGGATCCGCACCGCGTCAAGCTCACCGGAGGAAAAGGGCGCGATCACCACATCATTGGTGGCCGCCGGGCTGGTTGCTGCGATCAACCCCGCGCTTTCCTGAAAGGCGCGCTGGCTCCACAACACTTCGCCGTTGTCCGTATCGACGGCAAGGAGCTGGTTGTCGGTGGTCACCACAAAGGCGCGTCCCGACATGACCGTAGGCGAGGTGCGGATCGGTATGCCGATCTCGCGCACCCAGAGCTCTTCCCCCGTTTCCGAATTCAGCGCGTAGATATCGCCAAAACCCGTCGTTACGATGACGCGGTCACCGGCGAAGGCAACGCCACCGCCAAAACCCGCGCGGCGCGCTTCCCCTTCCCGGCGCAAACTGGTGCGCCAGATACGGCCGCCATCTTCGGCGTCGAGCGCGTGCACTTCCGCTTCCGCGTCCAACATGTAAATACGCCCGTCCGCCATGACCGGCGCAGATGTAAGCCGCGAGGCCGATCCATTGCCCGCGCCCGCGCCGCGCGACCACACGCGGTTGAGCTGGCCATCAAGTTCCAGGTGCTGCATCGCATTGGTGGGGGCGCCACCGGGCTGCGGCCACTGCGCGTTCGTATAGGCGCGCGGCAGATTGACCGGCATTTCCGCGATGCGCGGATCCGCGGTCAGCGTGTCTTCAAGCGACAGGATGGCGATGGTTTGGCCCGTGACCTCTTCGTCCGTTTCAGTGGACAACATGTCCGAGACGGAACTGCACGCCCCCAGACCGACAAACAGGCCGGCGGTCATGCAGAGGGCAAAGATACGTTGAACCTGGGTCATAGCGATCCTAATCCTTGGTTTGGCGCGAGGCGCTTATTCCGTGGGGGCGTCTTCTGCCGGGGCGCTTTCGGCTTCCGGCGTTGCGGGCGCATCGGCCCCGCCTTCGGCTTCGACAGCGGCCAGGGCAACATTGAGCATTTCATTGGCGCGCGCCGCGATTCCGGCGGGCACGAGCGCATCTGCGGTCAAGCTTTGATAATAGGCTTCGGCGACATCGTTCTGCCCTTCACGCAGCGCCGCATAACCGAGCGCTTCCTGGGCATGATAGCGCCAGGGACTGTTGCCGGTGGCAACGGGCTCAAGGCGGCCTGTGATGTCCTCGTAGGTGGCGTCGGGGCTCGAGATTGCCGTGAGCCCCGCATAGAACAGCGCAAGGTCGCGAAACTCGGCGTCATAGCCATTGTTCGCGGCAATGCTGTCATAGGTCGCGATGGCGTCGGTGAGGTTTCCCATCTGACGCATGGCGCCCGCTTCCTGGAACGCGGCCAGCATGGCGTAACCGTCGGGGCCGCTTTCGGCGAGCGCGCCAAAGGTGGCAAGCGCCCCTTCTTCGTCGCCGCTCACAAGAGACTCGATGCCGTGAATCAATTGGTCAGCCGCCGCCGAGGCGCGACGTTCCTGATAGCCCTGCCAGAACATGTACCCGGCATAGCCTACAAGGATCACAATCAAGCCGCTCAGTATCAGAGGGCCGTAGGTCTTGAAGACTTTGTCGAGATGCTGGCGGCGAAGTTCTTCGTCGACTTCCTGAAAGACGTCACTCACGGGGCGTTGGCTCCAAAATAAAGGGGCGGCGGCGTGGATATCCCTCGCCGCCGGGAATGGCGCGGTACCCTACCTCCAGCCCGCGCAGGATTCAAACGGAAGATAGGCCCAAATGGGGCAGATTTATGCGGCCTTCAGGCGCTCTTGGCCTCGTTGGCCGCCTTCAGCGCCTCTTCGTCCTCTTTAAGCGCATAGGTGTGCTCAAGGGCCGGGAAGCTGCGATCCCGCACGTCGGCGGCATAAGCGGTCAGCGCCTCGCGGATGACCCCGTCCAGATCGGCGTATTTCTTCACGAATGTGGGCACTCGCGGGGTCAGGCCCAGCAGGTCGTCGATCACGAGGATTTGCCCATCGCACTGGGCCGAGGCCCCGATGCCGATGGTGGGTGCACCGATCATACTGGTGATTTTCGCGGCCAGCGGTTCGGCCATGCCTTCCAGCACTACCGAAAAAGCGCCCGCGTCCACGACCGCTTTGGCGTCCGCTTCCACCTCGGCCCATTCGGTCCGGCAGCGGCCAGAGGTCTTGTAGCCGCCCATGGCGTGCACCGCCTGGGGGGTCAAACCGATATGCGCCATCACGGGGATCCCCCGCTTCACGAGGAAAGCGATGGTGGGCGCCATATGCGCGCCGCCTTCCAGCTTCACCGCTGTGCAGCCGGTTTCCTGCATAATGCGAGAGGCGTTGCGATAAGCGATCTCGGGGGATTCTTCGTAAGAGCCGAAGGGCATATCCACGACAACGCAGGCCGCCTGGCTGGCGCGCACGACCGCCTGGCCATGCATGATCATCATGTCGAGGGTGACGGGCACCGTGTTCTCGAACCCATGGACCACCATGCCGGCGCTATCGCCCACAAGGATCAGGTCCGCCACTTCGTCGGCCAGTGCCGCGATGGGGGCGGTATAGGCGGTCAGACACACCAAAGGCGCCTTGCCTTTGGCGGTGCGGATCTTGGTCACGGTCTTGCGGCGGATTTTTGCCTGGGCGGACATAGGGGGCCTCCTATACGTCACGCGATGGTCAGGGAGGCGGACATTAGACGAATCCATGATGCGGCGCAAACAAGAACGATTTCCGCTTACGTTAACGTAAGATTATTGTTCCGCAACGCCGATTTCCGCCAGCTTCTGCCGAATGCGCGGCTCGTCAGGGGCAAGGTCCACAGCGCGGGTATAGCTCTCGGCCGCGCGGGTAAGGTCCCCCGCCGACTCGTAGGCAAGCCCGCGATAAAAATGCGTCTGCCAAAGGTGGTCGCCATAGACGACGGCCTGATCGGCATCCACCTGCGCGGCTTCCACATCGCCAAGCTGCATGAAGACATAGGCCCGGCTCGCCAGTGCGATGGGGTCTTCGGGCTCAAGCCCCAAGGCTTCGTCGCAGTCAAAGCGCGCCAATTCAAACCGCCCTTCCACCGCGTGGATCCAACAGCGGTTGGTGAGCGCCACCGGATTATCCGGGTACAGACGAATGGCCTCATTCAAATCTTCAAGCGCCTGCGCGTTTTGGCCCAGCTCAAGAAAAGCCGCACCGCGATTGGAAAGCGTGACGGGATCGCCGGGCAAAAGATCGAGAGCGATATTGTAATCGCCCACCGCGCGATCGTATTCGCCAAGGTCGTAATAGGAATTGCCGCGATTGGAATAGGTGAGCGCCAGGCTCTCATCATCAAGATCGCCTGCTTCGATCGCCTGGGTGCAGAGGATCACCGCGCTGGAGGGCTCGCCCTCGGACTGGTAACAGGCCTCCGCTACATCGCTCCATTGGGCCGAGGCAGGCACGGCAAAGAACATCGCCCCCGCCGCGAGCATCGCGGCGACGCCAGAAATCACTCGATTTGAAACACTCAGCACCATGGCGATATTGGAGCCCCAAAGCCGGGGCCCGTCAATCGGCCCGCGAAAGCTGGCAAAAAACCTTCATACTTGGCAAAATGCCCCAAGTTCTAAGGTCTGGAGGCCCCCCATGCCCCGTTGGGTGCTTGTACTTATAGGTTTCGTCGCGATTGGTGCATTTCTGCTACTGCTGTTTTGGCCAAGCGGGGAGCGCAGCACTGCGTTCAATCAGCCGCCCCGAGGCGAAAATACCTACGAGGATGTGGACTGGACGCGGTACGAAGGGAACGCCGCCGACGGCGAAGCGCTGGCGCAGGAGCTTTGCTCGCGCTGCCACGCGGTGGGCCGGACGGGCGAAAGCCCTGTCGCCGACGCGACCCCCTTCCGCCAGTTCGTGACCATGTGGCCGCTCATGTATCTCGAAGAAGCCCTGGGCGAAGGAATCATGGTGGGCCATGAAGAATATGAGATGCCGGTCTTCCAGTTCGACACGAAACAGATTGCCGATCTCACTGCATATCTTGAGGAAATTGGCGAGGAATCCGACGAATAGAATCGATTCGGCGGACCAATTGATTCGCACCCTGATTATTCCAACCCATTCGAATCATTGACCCATACCGGAATCGAACCCTAGGGATTCTCGTGACGCTTCGGTCTGACCCCGTAGTGTCTTCCCGAGGAACCCTCCCCAAGGTTCCACACCCCCCTGGCCCTGCGGTTCCCGCCGCAGGGCCATCCCATTTCAGGGGTGGCCAAGAAATAGAGCGTCCTCCCATTTTTGGGGGATGGCTTTGGCACAGCCCTTCGCGATATTTTCAACCATGGCCATCGATCTATTCGGACACAGCGCGCTTTCCAGCACCGAAACGCAAAGGCGGATCGTCCATGCGCGCGCCCAACACCCCGAATGGTTCGACGGTCCCTTGATGTTGGCGGATGCGAAAAAGCTCGGCCCCTTCGGTGCGGAGATCGCACAGGAGTTTGGCATTGAGGCCAAATGCCAGTTCGGAATTTTTCTGCACGAAAAGGAAAAATCAGAACTGATCACGCCCGCGGCGGAATATCTCTATGAGCTGTTCGGCACGGATAACGTGGTCATCACCCACGGCATGGACACCGTGTGGAAACCCAAGGCCGAGCACCCGGGAAGGGATTTGGGCTAAGCGGTAACGGTCTTAGCTCTATACCGCGCCGCATCTGTTTCGAACTCCGCATGGCCATAGCTCGCGAGGCGCTGAGCGAGTTTGCGCACCAAAATGCGGTCGGCCCAATCTTTCAGGTACTTGTTCCGCGTAGCGAAACCAAAGAAGCGCAGCCGCGCAAAAATGGTGAGCGCGCCCGCCACGGCCCAGAAGCGGTCCCCCGCCGTCACCGGCACGCCGATTTCCTCGGCGCGTTTGAAATCCTTTTCGCAAAAATTATTCACGAAAAAGAGTTTCGAAATGCCGCGCTCGATGCCCGTCTTGATGCGGCCCCTGAGCGAGGTGTCATCGGACAACTTAGCGCGCATGGTGGCGCGCACCAACTCGCCGCACGTGGCGTCATCATAGCCCGCGCGCAAGGTGACATGCCGGGTAAGCAGAAGATCGATGATTTCTTGCGGTGTCGCGCCCACCAGATCCTGCGGCAGGCCCAAAAGGAAACAGCGATAACGCGCCATCTCCACCCGCGCGCGTTCCGTCGGCGTGAACTCGGTCCGCCCTTCGCGCAACACCTGCGCCGACAAAAGGAAAATATTGATATTGCCCGCGGGCATCTGATCCACCTGGGGGATCGGAACGCCATAGACCGCCTTGTCCCAATCGGGGGAGCGCAACAGGTGAAAGCGCACCATGGAATGCATCAGCCGCACCTTGGCCGCGGCCTTAAATCCTTCGCGGAACCGATCGAGCGCGCCGGGCATCACCGTGATGCCGAAAAAGGCGGAGGTCTCGAACGCACGCTTCGCGGCCTGCCCGCCCGACAGCGTGCCCGTCATCGCCATGGGCAGGGCGGAATATTTGTTCATGTAAGTGGCAATCAGTGCGCCGCGCACAAAGTAAGGCGCGGCGTGGGCGGTAACGTTGCGTTCAAGCCGCGCGCCCTCCTCCACCAGGTCCATGTCGAGCCAGTCTGGCTTTTCTTCCATGGCTTCGATGAAGGTCTTGAGTTCGTCCGGCGCACCCTCCACGGCTTGCACGCCCTTGTCGCAGGCCAGCTCCAGCATCTCCACCAATCGCTTGAACCCATATTCGGGGATCAGCGCGGCATAGGCGTCCGCCACCCGGTCACCCATCATGGTGTAATTGCGGATCAGGTTGACCCGTTCGGTATTCTCGAGCAACCGCGGCAGATGTTTGGAAAAGGAGCCCACATTGGCGTTTGCGGGGTCAAAGACGTCAGTGAACCGTTCGGGCAGATGGTCAAAGTCAACCTCCCCATACATGACAGGATTTTCCGTGGCTTGCCTCATGACATCAGGGCTAAAAGACATGTTCAATCCACCGTCCAAACTTGCGCTCACCATATTATATGGAATGACAGGCCTCCGCTAACCAGTCTTATTGAAAAAAACCTCCCGATTCGGCCCGCCCGCCTTGCACCGTTGTTGTAACGTCATCATGATCCCTTCAACTGCGATTGGCCTCGCCCTTTTGAAAGTTCCGCCCAAACCGGCACCAAGATGCAAAACCCGCCGCAAGACAAAATCACCGCCCTGGAAACACTTCAAAAGGACAGCCAGTTTTCGGCGGTCGCCCAGCAAGCGGAAGAACTGGCAAGCGAGTTCCCGCAATCCGCACCTGTCTGGAACATCCTCGGCGAGGCCCAAATATCGCTCGGCGATCTCGACGCCGCGGTCCAATCCCTCAAGAAGGCGATTGAACTCGATCCTGATTTTGCCCTCGCCTTCAGCAATCTGGGCGATGCCTGCTCAATGGTGGGGCGGCTAAACGACGCCATCGCGTGCTATCAGAAAGCCATCGCTCGCGCCCCCGAAAGCCCCGACACTCTCGTTAACCTGGGCATTACCTTCATGGCGCAGGGCCGGTTCACGGAGGCGGTCCCATGCTTTCGGCGAAGCACCGCACTCAAACGAGGTTTCGTTGAAGCTCACTACAACATGGGTCTTGCACTTCAGGAACTGGGCAAGACCCGTGAAGCCATTGCCGCACACAAGCGTGCGCTCAGGTTCCAACCCGATTTGGCGCGCGCCGAAGTGAGGATGCTGCGTCTCCACCGACTCATTTGCGATTGGCAGGACTTCCCCGCACAGGCCGCGCGCTATCCGGTCCTAGGTCTGGGCGAAAGCGTCGTCTCGCCGTTTGCCATGCTTGCGATGGATGACAGTCCCGAACGTCAATTGCACAGGGCACGCAAATACACCGAGGATAAATTCGTTGCCGCCCCGCGCCCGCACAACGCCCCAGCGGGCCGATCAAAGCTCCGAATTGGATATTTCAGCTCCGACTTCCACGATCATGCGGTACTCTATCTTATTGCCGGGCTATTTCGCGTCCACGACAAGTCGGCGTTCGAGCTCTACGGTTACAGTTCGGGACCAATAACCCACGGGCGGCTCCGAGAGACCACAAAGCGCCATTTCGATGTGTTTACGGAGGCCTCCGGGTTGTCAAACCAGGACCTCGTCGCCTTGGCGCGAAGACATGAGCTTGATATCGCCATCGACCTCAGCGGTTACACACAACGCTCCCGCACGCAAATCTTTGCCAGCGGCCTGGCCCCGGTCCAGATCAACTATCTCGGGTATCCCGGCACCATGGGGGCGGACTTCATGGATTACATTGTCGCCGACCCAACGGTATTGCCCGCCGCTGAACGCGGCCACATATCCGAAAGCGTGATCTATCTTCCGCACTGCTATCAACCCAATGACAATCAGCGCCCCATTGCGGAGACAAGCACGACACGCAAAGACTTTGGTCTGCCACAAGACGGAATCGTATTTTGTTGCTTCAACAACAGCTACAAAATCAGCCCGGCCGAGTTCGGCATCTGGATGCGACTCCTGGGCAAGGTCGAGAACAGCGTCCTGTGGCTACTGCGCCCCAACGCAGATACAGAAAACAATCTGCGCCGCTCCGCCGCCGCGCACGGCATCAGCCCCTACCGGCTCGTCTTCGCCAAGAACCTGCCACAAAGTGAGCACCTGGCGCGTCACAAACATGCGGACATATTTGTCGATACCTTCAACTACAACGCCCACACAACGGCGAGCGATGCCTTGTGGAGCGGCCTGCCCGTGGTCACCAAGGTCGGGCGTCAATTCGCGGCGCGGGTCGCTGCCAGCATCCTGAATGCGGTGGGGTTGCCGGAGCTCGTCACCGAAACGGACGCGGACTACGAAGCGTTGATCTTCGATCTCGCAACCGATCGGCCCAAACTGAAGGCTATCAAGGCCAAACTTGCGGCCAATCGCCAGACCGCACCCCTGTTTGACACCGAAGGCTATGCCCGCGCATTTGAACGTGGCCTAAGCCGCGCCCACGATCTGGCTGTTGAAGGAAAGCCGCCCCAGGACATTTGGATCACCGAGGACTAACGCGGCACTCACAGCCTTCGCCCCGGGGAAATCGCTACTCTCCCAGAAGCCGCAGGCGCGGTTTGTGCCGAGCGGAATAGAGGTGGCGGGCCCAAAGCGCGAAAACTGGCGTCAGGAGACCGGCATCGATATCTATCCGGTCTGTCAGGCGGCTGCCATCTTCGTGAGGCATAACCGTCAAGGTGTGGTTCCAGCTTTTAACGCCCGCGCCCACTTCCGAGGACCGCAGGACCATGCGGTCGTCGTCACACTCAAGAACTTCCATGTGATAGGGCTGCGGCGGAAACTTGCCAAACAGCGAAACCATGACATCGAGTTTCTGCCCCGTTTCGGTGCGCCCTTCAGGCAGCCCGTCAAATTCGGCAATGCCCTTCATCACCTCGCGCAGCGCGCCGTAGTCCGTGACCAGTGCCCACAGCCGTTCAGGGGCAGCGGCATAGTCATTGGTGATCGTCACGGTCCGCACGGTTCACTGCCTTTGCAGGAGAGCTACACCCCTACTCCCACTCGATGGTTCCAGGCGGTTTCGAGGTAATGTCATAGGTGACGCGGTTGATGCCCTTCACTTCGTTGATGATGCGCGTCGAAACGCGGCCCAGGAATTCGTGATCGAAGGGATAATAGTCCGCCGTCATGCCGTCGGTGGAGGTCACAGCGCGGAGCGCGCAGACAAAGTCATACGTCCGTTCGTCGCCCATCACGCCCACGGTGCGCACGGGCAGAAGCACGGCAAAGGCCTGCCAGATGGCATCATAAAGCCCTGCCTTGCGGATCTCGTCGAGATAGATGGTGTCGGCCTTGCGCAGGATATCGAGCTTTTCGCCGGTAATTTCCCCCGGCATGCGGATGGCGAGACCGGGCCCCGGAAAAGGATGCCGCGCCACGAAGGGTTCGGGCAGGCCAAGCTCGCGGCCCAGCACGCGCACTTCGTCTTTGAAGAGCTCGCGCAGGGGCTCGACCAGTTTCATGTTCATGCGCTCGGGAAGCCCGCCCACATTGTGGTGGGATTTGATCGTGACCGACGGCCCGCCGGTGAAGCTGACGCTTTCAATCACGTCCGGGTAGAGCGTGCCTTGCGCAAGGAAGTCGGCACCGCCCACCTTCTTCGCTTCCGCCTCGAAGACGTCGATGAAGGTGGCGCCGATAATCTTGCGCTTGCGCTCCGGGTCGCTGACGCCTTCGAGCTTGCCCAGGAACAGGTCCTGACTTTCAGAATGCACCAGCGCGATGTTGTAGTGATCGCGGAACAGGGTCACCACTTCATCGGCCTCGTTCGCGCGCATCATGCCCGTATCGACAAAGACGCACGTGAGTTGGTCGCCGATCGCTTCGTGCAGCAGCACCGCAACAACGGAGCTGTCCACCCCGCCCGAGAGCCCGCAGATAACCCGGCCCGATCCCACCTGCTCGCGGACGGCGGCGATGGCTTCGTCCTTGAAGACGCCCATGGTCCAGTCACCTTTACACCCGGCAACCTTGTGCGTGAAATTGCGGATCAGCTTGGCGCCGTCGGGGGTGTGCACCACTTCGGGGTGGAACTGCACCGCGTAGAATTTGCGTGCCTCGTCCGCGATGGCGGCAAAGGGCGCGCCGTCCGACGTTGCCACGACCTTGAAGCCATCGGGAATCTCAATGACCCGGTCGCCGTGGCTCATCCACACTTGTTCGCGGGCGCCGGTCTCCCATACGCCGTCGAAGAGCGCGCACGTGTCTTTCACGTCCACAAAGGCCCGGCCAAACTCGCGATGGTCGGGCTTTTCCACCTTACCGCCAAGCTGCGCCACCATGGTTTGTTCGCCGTAGCAAATGCCAAGCACAGGAATACCGCGATCAAACACTTCCTGCGGCGCGCGGGGGGTGCCTTCGCCGATTACAGAGGCCGGGCCGCCGGAAAGGATCACCGCGCGCGGGTCCATCTCCTCAAGGGCCTTGGCCGCGTTCTGGAACGGCACGATTTCTGAGTAGACGCCGCTTTCCCGCACTCGGCGCGCGATGAGCTGCGTCACCTGAGAGCCAAAATCGATGATGAGAATGCGGTCGTGCTGCATGAAGCCTTATCCTGATTTACGTGTGAAGGCGGCGAAGAAGAATCCGTCGGTGCCGCTCAGGGTCGGTGATAACTGAAGAAAGTCGCCGTCAACAAGTCCATCGTTCAGGGCAGAGGGGAACGGCTGGCTGATGTGGTTTTCCCACAACGTGGGCGCGGGCTTGGGGGCGAACTCGGGCGCGGTTTGCATGAAGGCGCGCACCTGTTCGGCATTTTCCCGCTCAAAGACCGAGCACGTCACATAGATGAGCCGCCCGCCGGGCCGTACCAGACGCACCCCGCGTCGCAGGATGGCGGCTTGCACCGCCACCAGCTCTTCCAGCCGTGCGGGTGTGAGGTTCCATTTGCCGTCCGGCTGCCGCCGCCAGGCGCCGGACCCCGAACACGGCACATCAAGATAGACGAGGTCCATCTTGCCCACATGCTCTTCCAGGTCCGGGTCCTCGCCACCATTCGCGGGGTCCCAGATGGAAATATGTTTGGGTTGTACGATGTGGAGCCCGGCCCGCTTCACCCGGGACTGGCCCGCGTTGAGTCGCCGTTCGTCCGTGTCACAGGCATAGAGCTGCCCCCGCCCATTGAGCGCCGCACCGAGCACGAGCGTCTTGCCGCCCCCGCCCGCGCAAAGCTCGATCACCTGGGTTCCGGGCGCAACGCCCGCGAGCATGGCGACCAGCTGGCTGCCCTCGTCCTGAATTTCCAGACGCCCGTCGCGGAACAGCGGCAAGGCGCGCACGTTTTGGGATTCCATTTCCTGCGCATTCCGTTTGATGCGCAGACCGACGGGACTGAAGGGCGTCACCTTGGCAGTAAAGCCGACGGCTTCCAGCGCATTCAGCACTTCGTCGCGCTTTGCCTTCACCGCGTTCACCCGCAGATCCAGCGGCGCCATCTCGTTCAGCGCATTGGCAAGGTCGTTCGCATCCTTTACCTCGCGTCCCCGCTCAAGTTCCTCGAGCGCCCAAGTCGGCCATTCGATGGTTTCCTGCGGCGCGTCCTTGGTGAGCGCAGCGCGTTCGTCCTCGGTCAGGGGCGCGGCGTTGTGCCCCTCGCCCGTGCAGACCTTTTCAATCTCGGGAAGCGAAAACCCCTCCCCCCAGCGCATAGCCGCCAGGGTAAGCGCGCGCGCTTCGTCAACGCCCATGGCCTTGGCATAGCTCGCCCGATGACGCAGCGCGCCAAAGACAAGTTCACGTAAGAAACGCCGGTCCTTTGACCCCGCATAGCGATTTTTCGCCCCCCACCCCTGAAGGTAGCGGTCGGCGGGCTCGCCGGTACGCATGAGTGTTTCGAGGATTTCGGTCGCAGTTCGAATGCGCGCGCCGGGCGTCACTCAGGACCCCATTGGATAGTTGGGAGCTTCGCGCGTGATGGAGACATCGTGGGGATGGCTTTCACGCAACGACGCGGCAGTGATTTTGATGAATTCGGCACGGGATTGGAAATCCTTCACGGTGGCGCTGCCAGTGTAACCCATGGCGGCGCGCAAGCCCCCCACGAGCTGGTGGATCACCGCGCCGACCGGCCCTTTGAAGGGGACGCGGCCCTCGATGCCTTC
>SWCD01022875.1_pt1 | contig 12393 bp, 11 predicted proteins | sample 4693011 | NCBI WGS metagenome assembly SWCD01 (sample SAMN10267278, study PRJNA491770) | bioreactor metagenome | isolation source: DHS bioreactor inoculated with marine | place: Japan: Omine Ridge, Nankai Trough | reverse complement strand
TTTTTTTATTTTTACGCAGACCGGTCTCCATCGGGTGACTTATTAAGCATTTTACTTTTGCTTCACCTTTTTTAATTTTTGCGCGTACTTTAATTGATGATTTAGCCATCTTTTTAAACCTCTTAATTAATACTTAACCGCCGCAACCACCGATAGTTACTTTGACGTTTTTAGAAGTGCTGTATAGTTTTCCACCAGCTTTAACAACAGCAGTAACATCCGATGTTTTCCCCATTTTTATACGCGTAGAAACAAAACCTTTTGTTCTTGAACCAAGGTTAAATGTTGCTGCTAATGGCGAACTATTATTTGCAACGACAATACTGATAGCTTCAGTATTTGCTATTTTGCTTGTCACTGTAATTGGTACAACCGCACCATTTTCGGCAATATCCGGTGCCTTCAGTTTAATATCCCCGCTCTTTGTTAAACTGGAACTTCCAAGCGAAGCTTTTAGTGCAGTATCTGTATCCTTTGCCTCAAAAGCAGCTTTAGGCCACGCGGCGAACACCGCCTTTGGTATTAACACACCCATTCCGGTAGCGACACCTGCCGCCATACCACTCATTAATATTTTTCTGCGTTTTATATTCATTTACACTCCCACAAGGTGGATTTTCACAACCAGATCCAGGCCTTGATTCGTTTGACAGGTATCTATGATGCTTCATAGATTTAATGTAAGGGAATATTAAATGAATTCAGTAGTCGCCATAACTGGGACGATGCCTAGGTAACCTAGGGCAGGCCCCAGTAATTTTTAATTTATATGCTGACAAGGCGGAGAATATTTTAATTGTTAAGCTGATATGTGATGAACCATCTATCTGAAACAGATTATCGTATGCAAAATAAACGCAATCCTGCCAGATCGCGCAACATTACGAGGAGAGTAAAATAAGGTTAACCGCTAGATCAGCAGACACTCAGCCAGTGCCTCCCGTTATCATCATTGTTTACGCTTGACTGACATATTCATTGACGTTGAGAAATAATAGCTCAGCGTCTACCGTGAGCCATTATGACCGCTGCCACGTCTTGTTACTTTCTAGAATTCACCTGCTGCGCCTCTCTCCAGCATGGTCCACAATATGTTTCTTACTCTGGTCGTTTCTTCCAATAATTCAGGCGACATTTTTGCACCCATCTTTATCATCATATCCATATTTAATGTGTACAACCATAATCCATCTTCCTTTTCGACCAGTGTGATGCGGCAGGGAAGATAAGCCGCCATCGGCGCAGAAAAATCGACCATCTTACGTGCGGTTTCGGGATTACAATACGACATGACGCGCAAATAGCCAGACTTAACACCTCTGGCCTGCAGCTCACTGGAAAGCGGTAGATCTCCTACTGCTTTAATATTCATTTCTGTCGCTACCGAAGCAATCGCATCGAGTACCTCTTCCGGACTTAAACCCTCATCGACCTTTCTGGACCAGGTGGTCGTCACTGCAATATCACCTTTCGAAGCGATCCATTTGCCGAATAGATCGACTGCTGTCTCTGCAGCACCCTCATTCAGATTTTCAATCGCGGCCTTCAACTTTTCAGGGTTACTTTTTATCAGTTCTATCGCCGGTTGCATTTCGGCGCTATTCATCAGTGGCATCAATTCCATCATCGGCGCGACTTTACTGTACAGTACGCCGGTCGCCAGGATTGCCAGGACACCGATAATTGCCAACATATTTTTGATCATTTATTTCACCCTTAAACTATTGAATGTATGTGTTCCAGTATTAAACTATCTAGCGCGTATGGTATTCGTTAAGAAAAACAAACATGAAAAGACATATTGCCAGGCTCAGGACACCTGGTCTATGTAACGGTAGAGACCCGTTATCTTAGACCTTATCGATAAAGATAATAACTAGGGTACGACCTAGGCTGATAAGTAACGATGCCAGGGAGTTTTAAAATTCCGGATCTATCCCGGCTTTGATGGAAAGACGGACCAGCTCTGCGACCGTGGTGACACCGAGTTTTGACATTAAATTACCACGGTGAAACTCGACCGTTTTTTTACTGATGCCAAGCTCGATAGCGATGAGCTTGTTAGAGTGATCCTTAAGAATCTGCTCAAGAACCTGTTTTTCTCTACTTGTCAGGTTGTCAAATTTACTTAAAAAGAATTTTTCATTGTGTTCACGATCAGTAGACGGGTGCCGACTCTGAATCGCAGCCTGCACTCTTTCAAGTATCTGTTGTTCGGCATAAGGTTTTTCGATAAAATCAAAAGCACCTTCCTTCATGGCCCGTACAGCCATTTTTACATCGGCATGCCCTGTTACGATAATCACGGGCACATCAGGGTCAACTGATTTAATCCGAAGATGTAAGTCCATACCGTTTATTTCAGGCATACGTACGTCCAGTATGATGCATGCCGCAACGCCCGGTGAATAGCCCTGCAAAAACTCCGCACTGTAGTTAAATATATGAGCTTCAAGTTTAACCGTACGTAACAGCCACTGCAGCGACTGGAGCACCATAAGATCGTCATCGACGACATAAACAACTTCGCTCATTTCAGCGCCCCCCGGCATTACCTGCCGGTAATTCAAATATGAAACCTGCACCGCCATCATGGTTTTCTGCCCATATCCGCCCATCATGCGCTTCAATTATTGCACGGCAAATTGATAGCCCAAGCCCCATGCCTTCGGCCTTTGTCGTATAAAAAGGATCAAACACTGATTCGCCCTCTTCCGTCTTGATACCACTACCCTGGTCATTAACACTGACACGGACAAAGTCATCATTACGCTCTGTTACGATATCTATTTCTCCCTTAGGCGGAGTGGCTTCGATGGCATTACGAACCAGGTTGAGTAGCACCTGCTCAATTCCCATCATATCGCCCCACAACATAATATCTGTATCATGAGCAGCATTTCTGATTGTTACGCCCGACTGGCTGGCACTACTTTCGAGCATTTCCTGGATGCGACCGACAGCATCGTTGAGCTTAAACCAGCCCTTACTCGGCTCTCCCGTTTTCACCGTTTGCCGGAGATGCCGAATAACCGCGGTCGCCCGATTGACACCTTCCAGTGCTCGCTCCATGCCTATCAGCAGTTCGCCTTTATCTGTGTCACCACCCTGACGCATCATCCTCAGGCCACCGCCAATATAGTTCTGCGCTACCGTCAGAGGCTGGTTTAGCTCATGCGCCAGTTCGGATGCCATCTGTCCCATTGTGCTAAGACGCGCGAGGCGCATTAGACTTACCTTGTGTAACTCTTTTTCCGCTCTTGCATCTTTATACTCCATTTCACTGCCGATCCATCGCGCCATTAACAGAAGCAAATCTTTATCAACTTTCTCAAATCCGGAGCCACCATCAGATCTACCAACGAATGCTAGCACGCAACAGGCGCTACCATGCACGACAACCGGAAAAGCAAGTAGACCTCGGCCATTACAATGCCCCTGCTCCGGTGAAATCTCTACCGTATCGTCAATGACAGGCAGGCTTTTTAAACAGAGCGCGACATCCTTCGTATAATGACTATCACCATCGACGATGCACAGGCTGTAACCATCAGAGACAACTTCATACAGTAAGCCTGCCTCCATATTATAATGCCTGCGCCCCAGAGCTATCAGGTCATCCAGCTTTTCATCATGACTACGATCATAATCAACTGCAATCTCATAGAACGATTGTATAGCTTCGCGGCTCCGCCTTACTGTATTCTCCGCTTTTTCACGTTGCTGTATATCTTCCCTGAGACTCTTATTGACTAGATATAATTCTTCTGTCTGAGACCTGACTTCATCCTTTAATCTACGACGATGTTCCTTGAGCTGCCCCTGTGTATATGTAAGACGGCGATTTGCATTTTTAGCAGCGATGATCGAAATAGATAAGAATATCAGGGCAAGCATCACAGCAAGGATCACCAACGCATGCTCTCGAAATACATCCTGAAAAGTAACCTTACCCAGGTTCCTATAAGGACCAATACGTAAATCACGCAACAATTCATGCACCGATGTGTAATCCAGAGGAATGGTCCAGCCAACGATACGTGCTTTGATTGCCGCCTGATCATCTGCTGCCATAGCCAGTAAATTTCTTGCAACCTGTTTTGCGAGTAGACTGGGCGTATGCTTCAATTTGGCAAAAGGCCATTCTGGATATAAACGCGTACTATGTTCGGGGGTGAAATTTTCTGAGCTACGCGAACTCAGCACATTTATCTGACCGGGCAATATCAAGCCCTCATGAGTCATGCGTTCAAGTATGCCAGTACGAATGATACCGGCGTCCACTTCGCCATTAAGCACCGAAAACACAATATTATCTTGCGGAAATCCATCAAAAGTAAGACTGGAAAGGTCAGACTCTGGAGATATACCCAGTTGCTTTAATTCTCGCCAGACGATCTGGTAACCACCGAATGCGTTCGGCGCAACAGCCATTAAGTGCGTACCTCTTAGATCTGATAATTGCTGCAAATCCTTTCTGTCTGTACGAGCGATAACGGTAGAGCCGAAACGGGAATTCTTTTCACCACCACAGATTGTCTGCATTGTTACCATTCTGGTAACACCGTATCTGACTTCGAGGGTGACGTACTGACCGGGATTTGTCAGAATAAAATCGAGTTCACCGTTAGCAACAGCATCCTCCATGCCATTCAGGTCGAGTGCAACTATTTCAAATTCATACCCGGGTATATGCTCGCTCAGATAATCAGCAGTCGCACGCCAGCGTTCGATGGTGACAGTTTCGCCACGATATGCGAGAACACCAATGCTGGTCATATTTTGGGCGGCCGCATGCGTTCCGAACATCAACAGAAGAAGACAACCATAAAAATGCTTAAATCGAAGTATCATAACTTTACTTGAAACACTTGCTTATATACATTAACACTGCACAAATTCAGCACCCTGTGATAATTGATGCAACACCAATAATCAATCCCTCAACCTCCATTTTATATCAAACCTGCATATGATCATAAACACCTGAACAGTAAATTCAAATGCTTCATTTTAAAACATATCGATGGAGACATTAACTAGGACGAGACCTAGGGAAAACTGCATCAGCTGTTTTTCAGCTGTATGCACCCAGGTTTACGTTTGTTGATGAGCTGTCACGCTGGTTACTATGGTTTACAGGAGCCGCTGTCATATACCATGAATATCATTATAATATTCATAAACAGAATAAATGCAGGCATCCATGTCTTTAAAACCATTAACACATAAAAGCTTTCGGGAAGTCATCCATCACTTCACACCGAACTGGTTTACCCTGAATATGGGGACAGGCATTGCTTTTCTAACACTACACAATATAGAAGCAGATTTATTTGCGACGCAGATGTTCTGGGGGCAGTTGCTATGGCTAATTGATATCTTTTTCTTTGTGCTGTTTTCGGCATTATTTATAGCCAGAATGGTTCTTTATCCAGAAGCAATTAAGCTGATGCTTAAACATCCTGTACAGTCTATGTTCCTGGGCGCTATCCCAATGGCACTTGTTCCAATACTCGAGGGGTTTGCCATTTTTGGTCCTGCATTATTTGGCGACGACGCTTTTGATATTGCTTTATATCTATGGTGGTTCGACGTATTTCTGGCCGCAGGTGTAGGCTGGATTTTGCCCTATTTCATGTTCACGATACAGCAGGATCATAAGCTCGAAAATATGACAGCAGTATGGCTATTACCGATCGTAGCATCTGAAGTTACCGCTTCTGCCGGCGGTATGCTGGCGCCCTTCTATCCCACGGCAACCGCTGAAACCATATTAATTACCAGCTACATCCTGTGGGCGCTTTCCGTGCCGCTTGCACTATCTGTTCTGGTCATTCTGTTTTTGCGGCTGGTATCGCATAAACTCCCCCACGTAGCACTGGCCGTTACCAGCTGGTTGACGCTAGGCCCACTCGGGACAGGATCTCTGGCCCTCCTTTTATTAGGGGGCGCATCCAGTACTGTATTAAGCGGAACATCTCTGGAACACTACGCAACATTTTTATCCTCATTTGGTTTTATCGTCGGACTGCTACTTTGGGGTTATGGCCTATGGTGGTATGTGATGGCATGGATTATCACATTGAAATACTTCAACGAGGGGCTTCCCTTTAATATGGGATGGTGGGGGTTCACATTTCCAGTCGGCGTGTATACAGCAGCGACACTGCAGCTCTGGCACGTTACCGGTTATGATGCATTCAAATTTCTTGGTATTTTATTCGGCATTCAACTTGCTGTATTCTGGGTACTCGTTTTCGTTAAGACAGTCAAAGGCATGTGGAGTGGATATCTTTTTCAGGCACCATGTCTTTCCTCTGAAACCGGACTACCAAAGCCAGAAGAAGAATGTGGCCGCCATGTCAAAAACAACAACGAATATCTTGATTGAAAATATTTTTCCACATACCATAGATGATATGACGCATGCTTTACATTTTTGCGTACAGAAAAACCGGATGTATACTGGAATATATTTTCTGCTTACTCGACTTGCTAAAAATTAAAACCACTTAAAAACCTTACTTAAAGAGGTATACACATGGAAATTTCAATACTCGTCTTTGGCTTTATTTTTGGTGCGATACTCCAGTATGCAAACCTGAATAAACTTGACTCTATCAGTGGTCTTGCCACGCGTGACAATTTTACGGTTTTAAAAGCACTTGCTGTAGCCATTGGTATCGGGGCAATAATACTGAGCGTCGAGATATGGACAGGTTTTGCCTCATACCACATTAAACCATTTATTATCGGCGGCATAGTACTGGGCGGATTAACATTTGGAACAGGAATGGCAATTTTAGGCTACTGCCCGGGAACACTCCCGGTCTCACTAGGCCAGGGATCAGTGGACGCCTTGATCGGTATCTTCGGAGGGCTGTTAGGCGGTTTTGTCTATACTATAGGCTTCCCTTCGATACAGGAAATTTTAGGGCCGAATCTTGGCGCCGTTTCACTCAATTCTTTGATGGGAACAACTATCACGTTCTCTCTGGCTGTTATAACTATTGCCGCAACCTTTATTACCGCATCATTCTGGCTACACAAATACGAAAGGTCAAAAGATAAAAATTTCAAATGGTTATATGCTGGCATCGGATTAGCGTTATTAAATGCAATCATCATTCTGACTATCGTTTCAGACCGGCCAGTTGGCGCGTCCACCTCCTATCCTTATTTTGCTGACATATTAACCGGAACTATCAATAACGATTATTTTCACAGGGTTGAGAAACCAGGACACTGGGAATTAATATTTTTGCTCGGTGCGTTTCTGGCAGGCTTAACTTTTTCTATTATCAAAAAAGAATTCAAAATCGTATTAATTCATGAGAACTGGAAAAAATATAAAGGCCCGTCTCCTGGCAAGCGAATATTCTGGTCCTTTGTCAGCGGCTTTATCTTAATCTTTGGCGCAAGGTTAGCAGGAGGATGCACGAGCGGACATATCCTGTCAGGCGGCATGCAACTAGCTGTCAGTAGTCTAGTATTTGCTGTCTTCGTATTTACTGCTTTTCTGTTTACAGGACATGTTTTTTATAAAATGAATTGGCAAAAAGACGCCAACCAATAATGAGTTCGCCCATAAAATTTTTAATAACTTTTTTTATACTTAATACTGCCCATGCTGCGCAACTTCAAAAAATACCGGATGCGCCAGCAGACTATCCGGCAGGTGAGTTAGGTAAAATCGTTAAACTGGGTGAGGACATATTGAATCATACCGATACACACCCCCTAACCAGAGATCTGGTAAATAATAAATTGCAGTGTAAAAGCTGTCATTTAAAAGATTCAAACGGCAAACCTGGTGCCAGCAAGGGCATGAGCACACTGATAGGAACAGCCACAGTATTTCCTGCATGGTCAAAACGAGAAGGCACCGTCCAGACTTTGCAAGACCGTATCAATAACTGCTTTATGCGCAGCTTGAACGGCACCAGGCCGATTATTGACAGTGAAGCCAGTATTGCTATGGCCGCCTATGTGACATGGCTCTCAAGTGGACTTCCTGTACAGATGAATGCCGAGCGCCCTGTCAGCCCGTACAATAATAAGAGATATGTAACCGGGCAAAAGAAATTTTCTGCCATTCAAAGAAAAGCAACCCATCAAAACTATCTTAATGGCAAAAAGATATTTGATACAAAATGTGCTGAATGTCATGGTCATAACGGCAGCGGTGTAGCCGGCACTTTTCCGCCACTTTGGGGCAAAAATGCAAAAGGTGAATGGCTCTCATACAATACTGGTGCTGGACTGGATAACCTCAAAAAGGGGCCGGTATGGGTGCAATCAAATATGCCGTTAGGACAAGGCGGCACGTTAAGCGATCAACAAGCGGCAGACGTCGTGCTGTATATTGATGCACAACCGAGAGTGAGCTTTAATCTTAAAGACCATTTATCGCCCGCAGCCACTGCGGGGCATTACAACTCCAGAGTGCTGTCAGAAAAACATTCAGTGAGGAGTAATTTTGAAGATTTTGGTCTCGATATCGACACAATAAGAGGCGATCATATCATCGAATAAAAAGGCCCAGAGCTCCGCCCGTTTCATTCCATCCAGCACCACAACGATTGTTTCAAGCTAGAACATCAAATCAAAAAAGACATGCCAGGCCACTCTATGTGATGACCTGATGAATAATATAAAAAAACAGGAAAAGAGACAGTAGAACCATCAGCGATGATAAGAAGATATTAATTTTTTTCATACCAAAGGAAACTTCTTCATCTGACTCTATGGCCTTTTTATAACTGAAAAACCGTACTGTCGCCGTAATGATGATGAGGACGCCAACCAGGAAAAGTCCTAAACCCACCATTTCAGCGGCTAATGATGGTTGAAGATATTCTTTTTCACCAGTGGCTTTCCTGATGTACGAGACGAACAAATCAAATTTTTCGATAAGAAAACCAAACGCCATAATCGCGACAGAAGTGCGTATCCACGCCAGGTAAGTACGTTCATTTGCTGAATGGTCTGTGTATCGATTTATCATGTTTTTTTCTCTGACGGTTAAGGCCTGAAACAGTCCATGTCATTAGCAAACTGCACTGAACCTCTGTAAGTTTTACGAATGTATTTAAGTGATTCCCGCTTATTTTCCTGTCCCAACGTACGCAACATCCTGTGTGACAGGACCAGCTGTTTAACCTTCGCCTGTGATGCGATGTCACCGATCACCGACGGCGGCGTATGTAAATTCCTTGCAACACCTGTTGCCCCCTCAGGCACCGCGTTATCTGCAACCAGTATATCAGCATCCTTCGCCAGTACCGGCAGGGTGTGATAATCACCATTCATATCACCACTAAAAACGATTACTCTGCTATCGATTTCTACCCGCCATGCTAATGCAGGAACAGGGCCATGGTGTACTGGGATTGCAGCCGTATGTAAAATCGTGTCGGCATAAGCTGATTGTTTCACATGCTCGCTGGTATCAATAACATGAGGGATTATCTGAAAACCCTCCGGGCTACTGCTATCAAGAAAATCATTAAGATACCTAAATGCACCATCAGGAAATGCGATCAATGCGTGCACGAACTGATCGGTATCAGGGTAATCGATACTGGAGGATGGCCCGTAAACAGGGAGGTCATCCTGCCGATTAACAAAATAGGATGCCAGCACATAGGCCGGTAGTTCCGCACTGTGATCCGCGTGAAAATGCGTATACAGGATCGTTCGCAGATCACTGAAGTTCGCACCACTGCGTTCAAAATTCAGCATACTGCCGCCACCGGTGTCGAGCATCACGCGGGCGTGCCCATCCAGCCAGACGAGATAGCTGCTGGATGCACGCCTGTCGTTCATTTCCGGACCACCAGAACCGAGTACTTGCAACCAGACTCCCTCTTTTCCGCAGTTCTCTGCTGCACTATGTACTTGTGCACTAACTACGACCAGCAAAAAAGCGAATAGCCGGATCAGATTCATCGCCACTCTCCGTTAATTACTGTTCGAGTGATTCACGCTCAAGCGATAAATAAACACCATAAGCATTACGACGGTGCGCGGCAGTGAAGGCCGGTAATTGCTCGAACTCAGACCAGTCTGCTGCGTCATAAACCTCATCAAAAGGTAACATTTCATCGACTGCGCCCTGCATAACAGCACGTACCTTCTGCAGATAATGCAAGGTCAGTTGTATGGCTGCTTTCGGCTCTTTTGCTGCAGCACCGTGTCCCGGTACCAGCGCAACAAGATTGTTATTGTCCATTTTTTCCAGCAGTGCCAACCAATGCCCGGTATCCGCATTGCCGGTAAACGGAACACGCCCTTCAAAGATTAAATCGCCAGAGATCAAAACTCGATCCGGTTTCACAAAGACACTAAGGTCACCATCTGAATGTGCTGTACCGAGATAAGTGATTTCAAAATCTATCCCGCCTAATGTGAATGAAGTGTTTTTATCAATAACCACATCCGGTGAAACCAGATATGTATCATCATTGACCCAGGGATCAAGAGACAATCGTCTTTCTTCAAGCCGTTGCTTTGCAACCGGTGCGTCCAGATAGTCAGCATAACCAGCAGGCGCAATTATCGTTGCACCCAATGATTTAAAAACCTGCAAACCATAAATATGATCCGCATGGTAATGAGTAACAATGACTTTTACCACAGGCTTATCAGTAACGCTTCGGATTTTACCCAGAAATAAAGCCGCCAGAGACGGCGACCCCAACGTGTCAATAACCACGACACCGTCATCAGTAACAACCGCTGCTGCATTAGAAATAAAACCTTCGTTATCTGTCGCAACACCGGGTTTCCCCTGCACGTAATAGACGTGATCAGAAACTTTTTTAAGCGTCATGTCGACACTGGCAGGTGGATAGTCAACAGCGTAAAGCTGACCGGAAATTCCTGACAGGATTACTATCAATACTAACAATCGTTTTAATTTACTGTTCTGCATTATTCATATTCACCAAGTTACTATATTAAAAGAATTCAACCAACAATAGCGCGGGAACCTATAGTGCCAGGTATGAAAAACCTTTTTCCTGAAGCAGCATGATGTCATCGACACCGACAGGAACCACCCTGGCCACAGATAAAAGATCACTCTCATCCCAGTCCAGTGTTTTCATCGTATTGCCGCAGGCATGAAAAGCGACGCCGTACGCCGCCAGAGATTTGACTTTCTGTTGCGCTTTGTAGGTAATGTTTCGGCCAGGATGTTTAGCTAACAGGTGAATTCCCGGTCCAAAACAGGCCACTACAATTTCCACATCATCGTTATATTTACGTAACAGTTCACCGACAGAGAAAAGGATATGTTCAATATACTCCGGGGCGGCCTGGTTACACTGGTAAACAATATGGTGCGCCGAATCTTCAGCAAAATGCGTTTCCGTATGATGTGCCGATACTCGCAGCGCTGCTGCTGTGCCACCAATCCCCAAAAGCCACTTAATGGCTTGCCGACGAGTTTTCACGGTCATAAATCACCTCCGAGTCACTATCACTAACATAAAGTTGCCCACATTAGCGATAGGCACACCCTCGGCATTGTAACCATTATTGACCAAAACGATAACTAGGGCATAACCTAGTCTATAGCCGGATCTACGGGTTACCTTTAACGGCAACCCAGAAAGGGAACTTGCCGACGGCGATTTTCTTTTCAACTTTCATTGTTTTTGCATTGATAACGACAACCACATTATCTTTTGTGACTGTCACATATATCCATCTGCTATCTTTACTGGCACGGATACCGTGAGGTCCGTTACCTACTTTTATATTTTTTACTGACAGATCTTTGGTGTTGATAACAGAGATAAAATCATCACCGATCGCAGCTGTGGCAGCGAAATGACCGTCAGGTGAAACATCGATACCGCCATGACCATTACCCACGGTAATCACTTTTTTCACTTTACCTGATTGCAGATCAAGCACCGCTACATGGTGAACAAAATCACGTACATAAGCGGTTTTTTCATCTGATGACAGATCCAGGTTATGCGGACCTGTGATGCCTGGAACAGGAATAACCTTGATCATTTTTCGTGCTTTAGTATCAATTACAGCAAGCCCGGCACCACCCTGCAAAGTAACGTATGCTAACTTACCATTTTTAGTAAAGCGGGCATTGTGAGGACCTTTCTTTACTTTAATCGTATCCACGACAGTCAGCTTTTTAAGATCGACAACACTCACATCAGCAGAGCCCTGATTAGCTACGTAGGCAAACTTTCCATCGGGTGTAACTTTCACGCCTTTTGGCGCCTTGCCGACTTTTATGATGGCTAGCTGCTTACCGCTTTTTGCCTCAAAAGCATAAACAGTATTACTTGAGGGGCTGGTCGATAACACCATTTTCCCATCGGGTGTCACCGCGTCATACAGCATGTTTGGCCCCCC
>SWCD01003424.1_pt1 | contig 12399 bp, 11 predicted proteins | sample 4693011 | NCBI WGS metagenome assembly SWCD01 (sample SAMN10267278, study PRJNA491770) | bioreactor metagenome | isolation source: DHS bioreactor inoculated with marine | place: Japan: Omine Ridge, Nankai Trough | reverse complement strand
CCCCCCCCGGTTCGCAAGGCCGGCGTTTTTTCGCGCCCGGGCCGCCGGAATTGATCCGGATCAAAGCGGGCTTGCACGCCGCGCCTAGTGTCCCCCCATGACAAAGCTTGATCTCTTGCGCGACCACGGTCTGTTTCAGGCTCAGGTGCCGCGCTACACCAGTTATCCCACCGCGCCGCATTTCTCGGACCGGGTCGGCGCTGCGGCCCGACGCCAGTGGATCGGCGCCCTTACCTCGGGCAAGGCGATCTCGGTCTATGTGCATATCCCGTATTGCCGCAGGCTGTGCTGGTTTTGCGCCTGCCGCACGCAAGGCACCCTGAGCGCACAGCCGGTCCGCACCTATCTGGACGCCGTTCTGGTCGAACTTGCGCAAGTGGCGGCCCTGCTGCCCGACGGCGTCCGCATCGGCCAGATCCACTGGGGCGGCGGCACGCCCACGTTGTTGTCACCCGCGATGATGACGCAGCTTGCGCAGGCCCTGCGCGACGTGGCGCCGGCGACGGAAAACGCGGGCTTCTCGATCGAGGTTGATCCCAACGAGATCGACGCCCCGCGCATGGACGCGCTGGCCGAAGCCGGGCTTAGCCGCGCGTCGGTGGGGGTGCAGGACTTCGACCCGCTGATCCAGACCGCCATCGGGCGGATACAGGGGTTCGACGTGACCGAAGCCGCGATCAAGGGCTTGCGCCAGCGTGGCATCGACAGTCTGAACATCGATCTGCTTTACGGGCTGCCCTATCAGACCCCGGCGCGGCTGCGCGCCAGTCTGGAACAGGTGCTGGCCCTGTCGCCGGACCGTCTGGCGCTTTACGGCTATGCTCATGTGCCGTGGATGTCCAAGCGGCAGGTCCTGATCCCCGCCGAGGCGCTGCCCGGCCCCGAAGCGCGGCTGGTCCTGTTTGATACCGCCCGCGACATGCTGGTCAAGGCGGGCTATGTGCCCGTCGGCATCGACCATTTCGCCCGCCCGGGCGACAGCCTGACCAAGGCGGCACAGACTGGGCGCCTGCGTCGTAATTTTCAGGGGTACACGGATGATGATTGCCCGACGCTGCTGGGCATCGGCGCCTCGTCGATTTCGCGGTTTGCGCAAGGATACGTGCAGAACCAGCCCGAAACCGCCGCCTATCTGGCCGAGATTCGCGCCAACCGTCTGCCCGGACGGCGCGGCCACAGATTTGATGGCGACGACCTGATCCGCGCAAGACTGATCGAAGCGTTGATGTGCGATTTTACCGCCGATCTGGTGGATGCCGCCGGTTATGGCGCGGGTGATGACACGGGTGATGGCACGGGTGATGACAGGGGCAACCTGGCCAAGGTGCGAAAGCTGGCGGAACAGGTGGCGGCGGAGTTCCCGGCGGTGGTCAGCGTCAAGGGCAACCGCATCTCGATCGCCCCCGAAGGTCGCGCGTTGACGCGGATCATCGTCAGCCGGTTCGACGCCTATGCGATCGAAGAGGGGCGCCACAGCGTCGCGACCTGACGCCATCTGGCCAAGCTGTCGGACCTTCACAGACTTGCCTGCGCAAAAGCGGCCCTTGGGACCGCTCTTGCCCCGGTCTGCCGCTGAGGCTAATTTCGGAAAAAGAACCGGAACGGAGCTGCTGTTTCAGGCAATTCCGTAACGCCTGAAGCCCTTGCCGACGAGAAACCGTTTCGGGCGGGGCTCCGTGTCGGCAATGCCGGGAAAGACTAAGCAGGCAGTCAAATTTTGATAGATGATTTCGCCAAGACGGACCTTGGATTTTGCACCGTTTACGATGATGTGCCCTATGGCGTCGCCCGTCAGGGCGGGAAGAGCATCGCGTTGCGCTGCTCGCTCTATCTGCCGCAAGACACGGCTTCGCGGCCCCCTCTGTTCGTCTGGTTTCACGGCGGGGCTTTCAAGTTCGGAAGCTACAAGCAGAAGATGGCCCGTCGTCTGGGGCGCAGGCTGTCGAAGATGGGGATCGCTGTGGCGTCGGTCGAGTATCGCCTGCGCGGCACTGCCGAGGATCTGTCGGCAGACATCGCGGGGAACGTGGACGCATACCAACGGCATCGGGAAAAGTTGATCCGGCCGGGTTTGTGCGAGTTCCGGTCGCTCGTGGCGCTGGAAGATGGGGCGCGGTTTCTGGCGTGGGCAGAGGATGAGGCGCCAAGGTTTGGCTGGTCGGAAAAGCGGGTCCTTGGCGGATCCTCCGCCGGCGGTATTACCGCCTTCAACATCGCATTCGGGTCTGCGCCGCTTGGCCTGCCGATCCCCCCGGTCCACGGGGCTTTTGCCTGCTCTGGCGGTTATAACTATCCCGATTTCGTAAATCCGCGCGACGATTTTCGGGTTCTGGCATTGCACAATCCGCTGGAGACCCGGGTCTCGGTAAACGGGGTGCGGATGCTGGAACGGAAGCTGGGCGGGCAAATGGAATTACTTGAATCGGACGAACATATTCACGGCCATTGCGATTTGAACCCCGACGAGCCAAAGGCGCGGACATATCAGCGTATCGCGGATTTTGTAGGATCGTGTTGATCGGACGTGTCGCAGGGTTGCGCAGATCAAGCCTCCAATACGAACTTCGGGCCCAATACGAACTTCGGGCCTGAAACGAAAAAGGGCGGCTTCCGAAGAAGCCGCCCCCAATCTGGTCGAACCGTCTGAACTTAGAGAAGTTCGAGGTTGATCGCGGATTCGCGACCGTCACGGCCGGATTCGATGTCGAAGGACAGCTTCTGGTCGTCGTTCAGACCGGTCAGGCCGGAACGCTCAACAGCCGAGATGTGCACGAACACGTCTTTGCTGCCGCCGTCGGGCTGAATGAAGCCGAAGCCTTTAGTTGCGTTGAACCATTTCACGGTGCCTGTAGCCATCGTGGAGTCTCCTGATCTTGAGCCACTCGCGGAAATGCAGTGGTCTGGCGCTCTAGCTGATATGTCGAAAGGCTGAGGCCGGGATCGGAAACAGTCGTCGAAAGCGAGAAATCACCCGCGACTCCTCGCAGGTTGCCGCTAACAAAGCAACAGAATTATTCGAATGCGGGCTTTGGACCCCGAGGCTTCGCGCAACTTCGCCTATAGCATCGGCTCGCGGATGCGGGCGCTGGACTGCATGCCCGATTGCTCTGTTTCTGGGATAGGCGCAGTGGCCGCGTTTGCGCCGGGCGCGGTGGCCGAGTTCGCGACGACCTGCTTTTCCAGCGCCAGAAAGGTCATCATGCCGCTGGGGGGCAGGGCGCGACGCTCGCGCTCTTTCAGGCCGGGCTCGCCCAGAATGCGGTTGATGTCGAAATCCGAATGCCATCCCAGCAGATTGGCGAATGGCGCGGTCATGCGGGATGCGACGGCCAGCAGACCCTTGTCGCGGGCGAAATGGTTGGTGATGACGATCCGGCCGCCGGGTTTGCAGACGCGCGCCATCTCGGCGATCACCTTCTCGGGGTCGGGCACGACCGAGACGATATGCATCGCGGCCACGGTATCGAATGAATTGTCTGGAAAATCCAGCTCGCGGGCATCCATCGCCCGCAAATCCTCGACATGATCCAGCCGCTGTTCGCGCACCTTCTGGCGCGCCTTGTCCAGCATCTCTTGGCTGGCGTCGATGCCGGTGACGCGCATGTGGGGCCGGTAGTGGCGCAGGGCCAGCCCGGTGCCGACGCCCACCTCCAGCACACGCGGGCCGTGGGCGTTGATATACTCGACCGTGTGCCGTCTACCGGCGCTGGTCAGCTTGCCAAAAGTCACATCATACACAGGTGCCCAACGGGCGTAGGAAGATTTGACGGCATTGATGTCCATTGCGCTACTCTTGTTGTTCCGGAGGGGTCTTTGCCTTCTGCAGGGCCCAGAGGATGCCGATAATGTAAATGATATCCAGCACCAGCAATGTGGTCCAAAGGTACGTGAACAGGGCGGCTACCAATATAACGAAACCGATGATCAGGAATTTCACGTTCTCGCGCGAGATTGCCATCATCTTGAAGGAATAAGTGGGAATGCGGCTGATCATCAGCAGGCCGACGACGACCATGTAGACCGCCATCGCGACCGACGCGAACGAGGGCGCCTCGGGGGCGGTGGCCTCGATCCCTGCCGCGCCCGGCGTGGGGGTGACGGCGAGGGTCGCATCCACAGCCGAGCCATCCAGCGCCGCGCCATCCACGAAGATGAACGAAAAGAACATCGGCATCATCACCAGCAACGCCCCGGCGGGCGAGGGCACGCCGGTGAAAAAGCGCGGATCGGATGTCTTGACCTCGGACTTGCTGTCGACGTTGAACCGGGCCAGCCGGATGACGCAGCAGATGACGTAGATCAGCACCGCGATCCAGCCAAAGCTGCGCAGGTCCTGAAACGCCCAGATATAGATGATGAAGGCCGGGGCCACACCGAAGTTGAAGAAATCGGCAAGGCTGTCCAGCTCGGCGCCGATCTGGCTTTGGCATTTGAGCAGCCGCGCAAGGCGCCCGTCGATCCCGTCCAGCACGGCGGCCAGAAGGATCAGGCGGACGGCGCGGTCGAAATCGCCCTCGAAGCCAAAGCGCAAGGCCGTCAGACCGGCGCAGATCGCGCCGATGGTCAGCATGTTCGGGATCAGCCGGATGATCGGCGTCTCGCGGCGGCGCAACAGCTTGGGGGTCTGGTCTGCCATGATCTAGCCGGTCCTTGCGTCGCGGCGCGGCTCGTCCGTCGTCAGATCGGCCAGCACGGTTTCGCCCGCGACCATCGTTTGGCCCACGGCGACCAGCGGCTCGACCCCGTCGGGCAGGTAGACATCCAGACGCGAGCCAAAGCGGATCAGGCCGAAGCGTTCGCCGATGGGCAGGGTGTCGCCCTCGGACACGAAACAGACGATGCGGCGGGCCACCAGACCGGCGATCTGCACCACGGCGATGCGGCGGCCGTCCTTTATCTCGACGCACAGGCTGTTACGCTCGTTGTCCGAACTGGCCTTGTCGAGCGAGGCGTTGAAGAACTTGCCCGGCCGGTAGGCCACGGCGGCGATGCGTCCGCCCACGGGCATGCGGTTCACGTGGCAGTTGAAGACGTTCATGAAAACGCTGACGCGGGTCAATGGCACGTCCTCCATGCCCAGTTCCGCCGGCGGGGTGGCAGGCTCGATCAGCGAGACGATGCCGTCGGCGGGGCTGACGATCAGACCCTCGCGCAGGGGGGTCGTCCGCTCGGGGTTGCGGAAGAAGTAATAGCACCAGACGGTCAGCCCGACGCCGATCCATCCCAGAAAGGTGGAAATCGCAAACAGGATTGCCGTGATCACGGCAAAGATTGCAACGAACCGGATGCCCTCGGGGTGCATCGGTTTCACGAAAGTGCCCAGCATTGTCACAGGTGGTTACGTCGCTTTTCATTGGGATTTGGTCGCTTTCTAGTGCAGGGCGACCAAGAAGTTCAACAATATAAGCCGGATGGGCGGAATTTTTCCGACACTGATCCGGCGCGAACGCCCCAAAGGCGGGACGGAATCACAGCACGAATGCGTATATCCATACCCAGATAGACAGTGCCGAGCAGCAGACAAGTGTGTAAACGCCGTTCCAGCGCAAACCCACCTGCGTCGCACTGATGCCCGCGAACGACCCGATCATCAGGGTCGTCGCGGTGAAGGGCGAGCTTGCGCCCGTCATGGTCCAGCCGGCGGTCAGGGCCACGAAGACCGCCAGCGGGGTCACCCCCATGCTGGCCGCATCGGGCAACAACGGCGCGATCAGCGAAACCGCAAGGATCGGGTTCATGCCGATCTGGCCCGCGATGGGGATAAGCCAGACCAGCGACACAAGGATCAGCCAGGACGGCAGCAAGGTCAGGTCCAGCCCCATCCGCGCCACGAAAGGCACCAGCAACTGCGAGCCCACGGTGCCGATATAGCCCGCCATCATCAGCAGCACGATTTCGCCGCGATAGCCGGGCAGGTCGCGGGTGACATAGGCTCCGGCGCGGCGCCCGACGGCCACAAGCTTCTCGCCGCGCGGCTGCTGGATCGCGATCCACAGCAGCGCGATCACCGGCACCGCCACGATCACCGCGCCGATGATGCGCACCTCGAACATCAGATGCAGCACCATGACCGAACTGCCCAATATCGCCAGCAGGCCGATCAGCGGCAGCACGCTGGCCGCCGTGTCCCCCGAGGGTTCGGGCGGGCTGCGCGGCCCGGTGATGCGCGGTTTGAACAGCGTGTCCATCAGCCAGCCGGTCCCGGCGACGATCGCGCCGGTCACCAAACATGGCAGAAGGGCGCGCACCCATGTCGCCTCGGGGATCAGGGCCGAGGTGATGGCCACGGCGAACGACAGCGGCGACCACGCCAGCGTCGAGGTAAATCCCCGCTGGATCGCCAGCAGCATCCGCCTAGTGCGGTGATAGCGGACCTCGGGGTTGGTTTCCCGGTCGGCATTGGCCATCGCCAGACTGCCCAGCAGCACGATCGAGCCATAGTTCAGCACCAGCGCGAACATCTGCCCGCCCACCGTCAGCGCGGCATAGCGCCGTCCGGGCGGCTGCTGGCTAAGATAGCGCCCGCACCGCCGGATCGCCGGAGAGGTCACGGCCGCGTTGCGCAGCGTCGACAGCGCGGTGAAGAAGGCGGCGATAAAGGCCGCGGTGGCAAGCCCGTTTTCAATTGTCACGGACCAGTCGGGCAGGGTGTAGACCGCCAGCGCCGTCAGCACGACGGCGACCAGAATGAACCCCTGCCGGCCTTTGCGCACCTGCACCGCCAGCAACAGCGTCACCAACACCACAAGCACAGGGCCCGCCACGCGGGTCAGATCCGGTGCCAGCCCCCATTCGCGCATCATCACCAGCCCGGTCAGCGCCGCCAGTGACCCGCCCACCAGCCGGTCGGCGCCGCGCCCGTGCGCAAGCCGGTGGATGCGTCCCGAAGCGGGCTCGGGTGTCTGCCGGGATGCGCCCTCGGTCTCCGGGGCAGGGTCGGTTTCGGATGTCGGGGCCGTGGGGGGCGTCATGCGGTATTCTTCCATGAACGTGCGGCAGTCGTCGGCTGCAGGCCCGGGGCCGGGCGCGTGGGTATCACAGTCTCACCCGCGGGCACGGCGGCTGCAAGCCACGCGAAGAAACCCCAGATTTGCAGCTTTGCAGGGAACGCGGGACCGGGGCACGAGGCTTCGGACCGACCGGCTGGGCGGGGCGGATCGGCCACGACCCGCAAGACGCCATAGGGTGGGGTTCACGCCCAGGATTTAGGCGCGGGCGGCGGAATCTGCGCAATCGGCGGGCAAATCGGTGCAACCGCCGCGCCACGGGGGCCGGCTGCATGGTCAAGGGCCGGGGCCCTTTCTACGCCAGAGCCACTGACAAAATGTCCCGACAGGAGAGACCCCCAATGCATAGACGCAAGTTCATGGCCGTTGGCAGCACCGCACTCGCCGCCCCTCTGGCCGCGCCCTCGATCGCCAACGCCCAGACCAAATTCGCATGGAAGATGACCAACGCCTACGGCCCCGGCTCGCCGTTTTATGTCGAAGGTCCCGGCAGCCCCACGGATTTCTGCAAGAAGGTCGCCGAGATGTCGGACGGGCGGATGACCATCCAACATTTCGCCGCCGGAGAGTTGATCCCCGCGCTGGAAGGCTTCGACGCCGTCCGCTCGGGCACGGTCGAGATGAACGCCGCCAACGCCTATTTCTGGGCCGGCAAGATCCCTGCGGCGCAGTATTTCACCACCGTCCCCTTCGGCCTGAACTTTCAGGGCATGAACGCATGGCTCTACCACGGCGGCGGCATGGAGCTGTGGGACGAGCTTTACGAGCCGCTGGGCATGAAGGCCCTGCCGATGGGCAACACCGGCGTGCAGATGACGGGCTGGTTCCGCGAGCCCATCGAGACGGTCGAGGATTTCAAGGACCTCAAGATGCGTATCCCCGGTCTGGCCGGCAAGGTCTATGCGCGTCTGGGCGTGGACGTGAAACTGTTGCCGGGCGGCGAGATTTTCCCCGCGCTGGAGCGGGGCGTGATCGACGCCGCGGAATTCGTCGGCCCCTATCAGGACCGGCGGCTGGGTCTGCAGAACGCGGCCAAATACTATTATACCACCGGCTGGCACGAGCCGTCGAACGCGACCGAGCTGTTGATGAACAAGGCCGCGTGGGACACCCTTCCCGCCGATCTTCAGGCCATCGTCAAGACCGCCGCCATGGCGTGCAACCTTGAAAGCCACACATGGTGCGAGGCCAGCAACGCCAGCGCGCTGCGCGATCTGGTGGACAACTCGGGCGTCACCGCCCAGGTGCTGCCCGCAGATGTGGTTGCCGAACTGCGCCGGGTCACCGACGAGGTTCTGGCCGAGGGTGCCGCCGCCGATCCGGCCACCAAAAAGGTCCACGACGCCTACATGGCCTTCAAGAAAGAGCACGACGAATGGGCCTCGGTCTCCGAGGCGCCAGTTCATGGTCTGGCCGGATAATCCATGCGCAACGCATTGACGACACTCGCGAACGGTGCCTCGGGCATCGTTCGCGTCATTGGCGATCTGGCTGCATGGACGGGGCTTGCCCTTGTGCTGCTGGTCGCCTTCAACGTGCTGGCACGCTACTTCTTTTCCTACGGCACCGTCGCCCTGCAAGAGGCCGAGTGGCATCTGATGGCCGTCGCGGCCCTGTTCGGCATGGCCTACGGCCTGAACCGGGGCGGCGAGGTTCGCGTCGACATCCTTTACGCCAAGATGAGGCCGCGGGTGCAGGCGGTCGTGGACCTGATCGCCTCGGTCCTGCTGGTGGCGATCTCGCTGATCATCACATGGCTGTCGCTGGATTATGTCGAGGCCAGCTTCTCCATATCCGAAGGCTCGCCCGATCCCGGTGGTCTGGGCAACCGCTACCTGCTGAAAGCCGTGATCCCGGTGGCCTTCGCGGTGCTGGCCGTGCAGGCCTTTGCGATGACGCTTCAGGCGATCTGCGCGGTGCTCTGGCCGACCTCGGGTCCCGGTGCCGAGGCCCCGGTGACGACACAAGGCGCCCGGCCGGAACAGCCGACCTCGGCCCATGGCGGCGACACGCCGCAAACCAAACTCTGAAAGTCCGAACATGCCCTATATGGAACTGCTTGCCCTGGGGATGGTGGGGGCGTTTTTCGTCCTGCTCATCGCTGGCATTCCCGTGGCCGTCTGCCTTGCGGCGACCGGCCTGACCTTCGGCTATCTGGGCTTCGGCCCGATGCTGTTCAACCTGCTGCCCGCGCGCGTGTTCGGCGTGGTCACGAACTATACGCTGCTGGCGCTGCCGCTGTTCATCTTCATGGGCATCATGCTGGAAAAGTCCCGAATAGCCGAGGATTTGCTGGAAGTGATCGGCTTTGCCATGGGCGGGCTGCGCGGCGGCATGGCGCTTGCGATCATCCTTGTGGGGGTGCTGATGGGCGCGGCCTCGGGCGTGGTGGGGGCGACCGTGGTGACGGTGGGCCTGATCGCGCTGGGTCCGATCCTGAACCGTGGGTATGACGCGGGCGTGGCGACGGGGGTGATCTGTGCCTCGGGGACCTTGGGGCAGATCATTCCGCCCAGCCTTGTGCTGATCCTGCTGGCCGACATCATGGGCGAGTCGGTGGGCACGCTGTTTGCCGCGGCCCTGATCCCGGGGCTTATGCTGTCGGGCCTGTTCGTTCTTTATATCTTGGGTCTGGGCATCTTCCGCCCGCATCTGGTGCCCGCGATCCCGATGGCCGAACGGTCCGAGGTTTCGCGCCGGGAACTTGCCCGCCGTCTGCTTGTGGTGGTGCTGCCGCCGATCGCGCTGATCGTGCTGGTGCTGGGCTCGATCATCGGGGGCGTGGCCGCGCCGACCGAGGCGGCCTCGATGGGCGCTTTCGGCTCGATCGTGCTGGCGCTGATGGCGGGGCGGCTGAACTACACCGTGCTGCGCGACGCGGTGCGGGCGGCCTTCGTGACCTCGGCGATGGTGTTCCTGATCCTGATCTTTGCACAGCCCTTCGGTCTGGCGTTCCGGGGCTTGGGCGGCGAGCGCATCGTGCAGAACGCCTTTGCGCTGGTGCCGGGCGGGCTGTCGGGCCAGATCCTGTTCCTGATGGGCATCCTGTTCGTGCTGGGCTTCTTTTTGGAATGGATCGAGATCAGCTACATCGCCCTGCCTCTGTTCTTGCCGGTGTTCCATCAATCCGGCGTCGACATGGCGTGGATCGCGATCCTTGTGGCGGTGAACCTTCAGACCTCGTTCTTGACGCCGCCGTTCGGATGGGCGCTGTTCTTCCTGAAAGGGGTGGCCCCGCCCGAGGTGCGAACCATCGACATCTATCGCGGTGTTCTGCCCTTCATCGGCCTGCAACTGATTGGCTTGGCCCTTGTCTTTTCTTTCCCGGCGCTGGCGACATGGCTGCCGGACGCCATAGGATGGTAATATGTTAAGATCCGCACTTGGATACAAAGGCGCCATGAGCGCACCCCACCGCGCCGCGTCCCTTGCCGGGCGCGACGTGCTCGAGGCCGGCGGCAGCGCGATCGAGGCGATGGTCGCCGCGGCTGCCACCATCGCCGTCGTCTATCCCCACATGAACGGCATCGGCGGCGACGGCTTCTGGCTGATCCACCGGCCGGGGCAGGACCCCGTCGGGGTCTTCGCCTGCGGGCAGGCCGCCGAACTGGCCACGCCCGAGTGGTATCGCGACCGGGGCCACGCCCAGACGCTGCCGACCCGTGGCGCCGAGGCCGCGCTGACCGTGCCCGGCACCATCGGCGGCTGGCAGGCGGCGCTGGATCTGTGCCCGAACCATTCGGCAAGCGGGGGGCTGCCGTTGGAGACCCTGCTTGGGGCCGCCATCAAATACGCCCGCGACGGCGTCGCGGTGACGGGCAACCAGTCAAGCTGCATCACCGACAAGCTGGACGGCCTGCGCGATGTGCCGGGCTTTGCCGAGACCTTCCTTGACGGCGGCGCGCCCCCGGCGACGGGAAGCCTGCTGCGCCAGAAGGCGCTTGGCGACACGTTGGAGCATCTGGCGCAGAACGGCCTGCGGTCCTATTACGAGGGCCCTCTGGCCGACACCCATGGCCGGTTTCTGGAAGCCGCCGGCAGCCCGCTGCGGACGTCGGACTTCAACGCCTATGCCGCCCGTCAGGTCGAACCGCTGGCCACGCAGGTGGCGCAGGGCGAGCTTTACAACATGCGCCCGCCCACTCAGGGCGTCTCGTCGCTGATGATCCTTGCGATCTACGACCGGCTGCGGATCACCGAAGGCGAAGGCTTCGACCATGTCCACGGTCTGATCGAGGCCACCAAACAGGCCTTTATCCTGCGCAACGAAGGTCTGGGCGATGAAACCTCGATGTCCCAGCCGCCCGAGGCGTGGCTGAAGCCTGCGCTGCTGGACGATCTGGCCGGTCGTATCGACATGACGCAAGCCTTGCCGTGGCCCCACGAGGCCAAGAAGGGCGACACCATCTGGATGGGGGCGGCGGACGCCGACGGCACCGTCGTCAGCTTCATCCAAAGCGTGTTCTGGGAGTTTGGCTCGGGCCTGACCTGTCCCGAGACCGGGGTGTACTTCCAGAACCGTGGTGCCGGATTCTCGCTGGCGCCGGGGCCCAACCAGCTTGCGCCCGGCAAGCACCCGTTCCACACCCTGAACCCGGCGCTGGCGCGGCTGTCGGACGGGCGCGTGCTGGCCTATGGCACCATGGGCGGCGAGGGACAGCCGCAGACGCAGGCCGCCGTCTACACACGCTATGCGGTGCACGGCATGGACCTGCAGGCCGCCGTCACCGCGCCCCGCTGGCTGCTGGGGCGGACGTGGGGCGACGACACCACCTCACTGAAGATCGAGGATCGCTTCGATCCCGACCTCGTTGCGGCCTTGAAACAGGCGGGCCACGAGGTCGAGATGTTGCCGCCGTACTCGGACCTTGCGGGCCACGCGGGCGCGGTGCTGCGCCACAAGGACGGCTTGATGGAATGCGCCTCGGACCCGCGGGCCGACGGGGCGGCGTTGGGCATCTGATCCCACGACGTGCGGGCAGGGGGCGTGGCCCCGTCCGCCGTCGTCCCGCGAAGGGCGGGCAGACCCGGCCCTCGGGCCCTTGACCCGCCGGGCAAGGTTGCGCAGGCTCTGGCAAAATCGCGACATGGGGCCGCCGGTCCCCGGTCGCCTACGACAGCAAAGGCGCAGATCCATTGGCAAATCGCCCCTCAAACGACCCATCAACCGACCCCTCAAACGAGCCCGCCACAGGCCCCACGTCACCGCAAACCGCGCCACCCCTTGCCGGCATCCGCATCCTTGACCTGACCCATGTATTGGCAGGCCCCTTCGCCACCTACCAGCTTGCCCTGATGGGCGCCGAGGTGATCCGGGTCGAGCGTCTTGGCGGCGACGATTTCGTGCGCAGCCACGGCGGCACGCAGGCGATGAAAGACGCGGGGCTGGGGG
>SWCD01012284.1_pt1 | contig 12431 bp, 9 predicted proteins | sample 4693011 | NCBI WGS metagenome assembly SWCD01 (sample SAMN10267278, study PRJNA491770) | bioreactor metagenome | isolation source: DHS bioreactor inoculated with marine | place: Japan: Omine Ridge, Nankai Trough | reverse complement strand
CCGTGACCGACGCGCATCAATTCCACGACAGCGCCATCGAGGCCGCGTTTTACCGCGCCATCGCCAAATATCAGCTGCGCCCATGGGCAGGCGCGCTGCATCTCTTCCGTCCGCCACTGGTGGGCAAATGGCAGGTCTCCGATGGCCGCTGGGTCAGCAGCGAGCGCGCCTATGTCCTGGCCGACAATGACTGGGCGGGTTTTGCCCCGCAGGTGCAGGTGACAGAGGTGCCCGGCACGCATGATTCCATGGTGTTGGAGCCGAATGTGCGGGTCTTGGCCGCGCGCATGCGCCGGGTGATCGAGGCCGCGGAAGCCATGCCAACCATCCCCGATCGTCGCGAGGCCGCAGAATGACCGCGTCCCAAGAAGGCCCCCGCGTCCTCACCATCGTGCTCAACTGGCGCACCCCCGACATGAGCCTCAAAGCAGCGGATGCCGCCCGCCACGCCATGCAGGGAATCGCGGGCGAGATTGTGTTGGTGGACAACGACTCCGGCGATGGCTCGTTCGAGGCGATGCAGGCCGGTGTTGCCGATTGGGACCGGGTGCGCGTGGTGCAATCGGGGCATAACGGCGGCTTTGGCGCGGGCAATAACGCGGGCATGCGCGCCGGTCTCAGCGACGGAACGCGCCCCGATTACGTCTATATCCTCAATTCCGATGCCTTTCCCGCCCCGGATGCCATTGCGGCACTTGTGGATCATCTCGAAACCCATCCCAAAACCGGCCTTGCAGGCAGCCATATCCACGGCCCCGATGGCGCGGCCCATGTCACCTGCTTCCGCTTTCCCTCCGCCTTGGGCGAATTCGAGGGGGCCGCGCGGATCGGCCCCATCAGCCGCCTCTTGCACGCCCATACCGTGCCGCTGCCCGTGCCCCAGACCACGCAAACCGTCGATTGGCTGGCGGGGGCCAGCCTGATGATCCGCCAGGACGTGCTCGACGCCATCGGCGGCTTTGACGAGCGCTTCTTTCTCTATTTCGAGGAAACTGATCTCTGCCTGCGGGCCGCGCGCGCAGGCTGGCGCACCGATTTCGTGGCGGATAGCCGGGTCGAACATATCGGGTCGGTCAGCACGGGCATGAAGGGGTGGGGCCGCGTGCCCGCCTATTGGTTCGCCTCGCGCCGCTATTATTTCACCAAGAACCACGGTGCCGCCTATCTCGCCCTTGTCACGCTGGCGCATCTGCTGGGCGCGGGGCTTGGCACGCTCTGGCGGCTCCTGCGGCGCAAGGGCGCACGCCGCCCCCCCTATTTCCTGCGCGATCTGGTGCTGGGCGATCTTGGCGCAGCGCTGAACCGGCAAAAAAGGATCAAGCCATGATGCAGGCCCTCTTGATCGGCAATGAATCCCTCGCCCTTCAGTGCGGCGAGACCTGGCTCGCGCGTGGGCATGGCATCACGGCGGTGATCACCCGCCACGCGGATGTGGCCGCTTGGGCCGAGGGCAAGGGCCTGCGCGTCGTGCCCCCCGGTCCCGGTCTGGCCGAGCGTCTGGGCGATCTCAACAGCGATTGGCTTCTCTCCATCGCCAATCTCGATCTCTTGCCGCAATCCGTGCTGGCGCGCGCCACGCGCGGCGCAATCAATTTCCACGACGGCCCGCTGCCGCGCTACGCCGGTCTCAATGCGCCGGTCTGGGCCATTCTGAACGGCGAGGAACGTCACGGCATCACTTGGCACCTGATCGAAGGTGGCGTGGACGAGGGGCGCATCATCACGCAGCGCATGGTGGAGATTTCGCAGGACGAAACCGCCTTTACCCTCAACGCCAAATGCTACGCCGCGGCACTCGACAGCTTTCCCGATGTGATCACCGCCCTTGAACAGGGCGCCGTGACGGCCCGGATTCAGGACCTTGGCGCGCGCAGCTATTTCGCCCGCGACCAGCGCCCCGAGGGGCTCTGCCTCGATTTCACCCAAGCCGCCGAGACGCTGGCGCGACTGGTGCGCGCCCTCGATCACGGCGGCTATGCCAACCCGCTCAACCGGGCACGGATCATCGCAGGCGACCGCGTGCTTCTTGTGGGCCGGGCCGAGGTGGTGCCGGGCAGCGGCGCACCGGGCGCGGTGCTCTCGGTCGAAGGTGAACGCCTCACCGTGGCCACGGGCGCGGGCGCGCTGCGGCTCAGCGCCCTGACCGGGCCCGATGGCGGCGCGGTCCCCCTCGCAGGCATCGCCGTTGGGTCGGTCCTGTCCACTCATCCCGTCACCGACCTTCTGACACGGCTCGCGCCGCAAGACGGCTATTGGCGGCGCTGCCTGCGCGACATGCACCCCATCACCTTGCCACTGGGCAGTGGCGCCGGTGTTGAGGAACGCCGCCCGCTTGATCTGCCCGCCGATGCACTGGGTGCCATCGGCCTCTGGGCCGCGCGTCTGGGCGGCGAAGAGGCCACGCATCTCGCCTATGCCGGGGTCGCGGTCGAGGCGGCCCATGCCCCCGGCCATGTCTGCCCCTGGGTGCCGGTCGCCACCCCAGACCTGCCCCACGCCCTGCCCGAGGCCGAGGCGCGCGGCGCCTTCGCCCTCGATCTCTTCGCCCGTGACCCGGCGCTTGAGGCCGCGCAGACCCCGCATGTCGGGCTGCGTCTCGCCGGGCGCGGCCTTATCCCCGGCACGGTGCTGACCATCGACCTCTCCGACAGCCCCACGCTGGTCTATGACGCCGCACGCCTTTCGCCCGCCATGGCCGACCTTCTCGCGCGGCGGCTCGAGGCCTTGGCAAAGGGCGACACCGCCCCCCTGCCCGAGGCCGAGCGCCGCATGGTCGTCGAGGCGTGGAACCGCACTGATACGGCCTATGACGCCCGCCCCCTGCACCGCCTGATCGCCACCCAGATCGCCAAGACCCCCCATGCCCGCGCTGTGGTGTTCGAGGCCGAAACCCTCACCTACGCAGCCCTTGACGCGCGCGCCAACCGCATCGCGCATGCGCTGCGGCAAATGGGTGTCGGCCCCGGCGTGCTGGTGGGCCTCTGCCTGCCACGCTCGGCCGACATGATCGCCGCCGCCTTGGCAATATGGAAGGCAGGCGGGGCCTATGTGCCGATGGACCCGGCCTATCCCGCCGAACGCCTGGCGCTCTATCTCGACGACAGCGGCGCGCGCGTGGTCGTGACCCGCTCTGACCTGGCCCATACCCTGCCGCAGACCGCGCAGACCCTCACGCTCGATACTGACCCGCGCATCGCCGATGCCCCCGAAACGGACCTCGACGGCGGCGCAGGCCCCGACGATCTGGCCTATGTGATCTATACCTCCGGCTCGACCGGCCGCCCCAAGGGCGTGATGGTCACGCATCGCAACGTCGCCAATTTCTTTGCCGGGATGGATGACCGTATCCCGGCTGAACCGGGGGCGGTCTGGCTCGCCGTGACCAGCCTCAATTTCGACATCTCCGTGCTCGAACTCTTCTACACGCTCGCGCGCGGTTACACCCTCGTCCTCAGCGGCGACGAAAGCCGCGCGCTGGTCTCCTCGGGGCAACTGGCCACCTCCGACCGGGGCATGCAGTTCAGCCTTTACTATTGGGGCAATGACGATGGCGCGGGGCGCGACAAATACAAATCCCTGCTCGAGGGCGCGCAATTCGCTGACACCCACGGATTTTGCGCGGTCTGGACGCCCGAGCGGCATTTTCACGCCTTTGGCGGTCCCTATCCCAACCCTTCGGTGACGGGGGCCGCCGTCGCGGCAGTCACGCAAAACATCGCCGTGCGCGCCGGAAGCTGCGTGGCCCCCCTCCACCACCCCGCGCGCATTGCCGAGGAATGGGCGGTCATCGACAACCTCACCAACGGGCGCGCGGGCCTTGCAATTGCAAGCGGCTGGCACCCCGATGATTTCATCCTGCGCCCGGAAAACACGCCGCCCCGCAACAAACCCGCCATGTTCGAGGCGATCCGCGATCTGCGCCGCCTCTGGCGCGGCGAGACGGTGGAATTTCCCCGCGCCGATGGCACGCTGCATGGCGTCGTCACGCAACCGCGCCCGGTATCGCAGGTGCTGCCCGTCTGGGTGACAACCGCCGGCAACCCCGAAACATGGCGCGAGGCGGGCGCGCATGGCGCCAATGTGCTGACGCATCTCTTGGGCCAGTCCATTGACGAGGTGGCAGGCAAGATCACCCTCTACCGCAATGCCCTGCGCGAGGCGGGGCATGATCCCGACGCCTTCACCGTCACCCTCATGCTGCATACCTATGTGGCCGAAACCCGCGACGAGGCACGGCGCGTCGCCCGCGAACCGATGAAGGATTACCTGCGCTCTGCCGCTGGGCTCATCAAGCAATATGCCTGGGCCTTCCCGGCCTTCAAACGCCCGCAGGGTGTCAGCAACCCGTTCGAGCTTGACCTCGGATCGCTCAGCGCAGAGGAACTCGACGGTATCCTCGATTTCGCCTTCGAGCGCTATTTCGAGGACTCGGGCCTCTTCGGCACCGTCGAGGATTGCGTCGCTCGCGTCGAGGGGCTCAAACGCATCGGCGTGGATGAGGTGGCCTGCCTCATCGACTACGGCATTCCCGCCCGGCAGGTGCTTGACGGTCTGCGCCCGCTCGCGCGCGTGCTGGACCGCTCGAACCGGGTGGGGGCCATCCCCGAGGATGATTTCTCCATCGCCGCGCAAATCCTGCGGCACGGCGTGACGCATCTGCAATGCACCCCATCCATGGCGCGCATGATCGCCATGAACGATGAATCCCGCCACGCTCTCGGGCGGCTGCGGCATCTGATGCTGGGCGGCGAACCGCTACCGGGCGCTCTGGTGCAGGAGTTGCGGCAGGTCACGCGCGCGCGCATCGAGAACATGTACGGCCCCACGGAAACGACCATCTGGTCCACCACCGGCCCCGCCGAGGACACCCCCGGCCCCGCCGCCATTGGCACACCCATCGCCAATACGCGGGCGTATGTTCTGGACCCCGACATGCGACCGGTGCCGGTGGGCATCGCGGGCGAACTCTGGATTGGCGGCGATGGCGTCACGCGCGGCTATCTTGGACGCGACGATCTGACAGCCGACCGCTTCCGCCCCGATCCTTTCCGTGCGGGCGGGCGCATCTATGGCACCGGCGATCTGGTGCGCTGGCGCGCCGATGGGCGGCTCGATTTCGTCGGCCGCGCCGATGCGCAGGTGAAGCTGCGCGGCTACCGCATCGAACTGGGCGAGATCGAGGCCGCGCTCGAGGGCTGCACCGGCGTTGCGCAAGCGGTGGTGCTGGCGCGCGAGGATACCCCCGGCGACATGCGCCTTGTGGCCTATCTGCGCGGCACGGCCACACCAGAGGCGGCGCGCGCCCATCTGGCCACGCATCTGCCCGCCCACATGATCCCCGCGCATGTCGTCGTGCTGGAGCACTTCCCCCTCACCCCCAACCGCAAGGTGGACCGCAAGGCGCTGCCCGCACCAGAGACCCAAGTCAAGGCGCCGCGCCCCGCAGCCGCCCCCAAACCGGTCACGCCCGCCAATACGATCGAGCGCGACATCGCCGCGATCTGGGCGCGAATCCTCGGCGTGGCCGAGATTGGCGCGCAGGACAGCTTCTTCGATCTGGGCGGTCACTCCCTTCTGGCGGTGCAGGCGCATCGCGAGATCCGCAGCACGCTGGCGGTCGACCGGCTCAGCATCACCGACATCTTCCGCTGCCCGAAACTCGCCACTCTGGCGGCGCGCGTGGCGGAATTGCGCGGTGATGCGACGCCCGCCCCCGCCAACACCCCGGCCCCGACTCCGGCCCCCGGTCGCGCCGATGCGCGCGCGGATGCCATGGCGCGCCGCCGCGCCATGCGGGCGGCGCGCCAAGGGTGAGCGCCGCGCTGATCGCCGCGCTGCGCGCCCGCCTGCCCGAGGGGCTGGCCTTGGCCGCAAGCGATCCTTGCGCCGAAGCCACCGGCCTCTGGCCAGAGGAGGCCACCGCCATCGCGCGCGCGGTGCCCAACCGCCGCCGCGAATTTGCGGCCGGCCGCCGCGCGGCGCGCCGCGCCTTGGGCACCCTTGGCCACGCCCCGGCCGCCATCCCCATGGCCCCTGACCGCGCGCCGCACTGGCCCGAGGGTGTGACCGGCACGATCAGCCACGGTGCCGGGACGTGTCTGGCGCTGCTTGGACATTCCAGGGACTGGGCCGGACTTGGCCTTGATCTGGAACCGGCCCTGCCCCTGCCCGATGACATCCTGACCACAATCTGCACCCCCGCCGAACAGGCGGCCTTGGCCCAAGACCCCGGCGGCCTCCTGTCCCGCCGCCTCTTTTGCGCCAAGGAAGCCACCTACAAGGCCCAATTTGCCCAGAGCCGCAGGCTGCTGTCCTTCCACGATCTTGAGGTCACTTTCGACGGGCCACACCGCTTTTCCGCCGAACTCCTGACCGTTTGCCCGCCCTTTGTCCCCGCCACGCGCTTTGCGGGACACATAGTCGAGGCGGATGGGATTATCGCCGCCGTGGTCGCCCTGCCCCGCCTCTGAACACTCTGTTTCCAGAACGCGATGAATAACCTGTGGCGAAATTGTGGCACGATTGCTAGATTGTGGCCAAGTTGAGACTTAAATCTGTCAGGGCCGTTTGGGGGCATTCGGCTGACAGGATGGTATCCCGCGCGCGCGGGTCTGTCCGTCAGCAGGAAACATCCCGAGCGGCTTTTCGTTTTCGGCACCTGCGTTGACCACCTTGAAACGACACCGATAGGCAAGCCATGAGCGCGATCCAGTCCATGCCCGATCTGATGCGGCTCCTGCACCGCAGACTGTGGCTCATCGCGCTTGTCGGCGTTATCGGCGCGGCCCTCTCGGTCCTCATCGCCCTCAGCCAACCCAAGGTGTTTCAGGCCACCGCCGTGATTCAGATCGAATCCCCGCAGGTGGGCAGTGATCTGGCCGGGCAGACGATTGCCACGGACGCCAACCACCGTCTGCAGCTGATCGAGCAGCGCCTGATGGCGCGCGACAATCTGGTCAAGGTGATCGAGCGGCACGGCCTCTTTGCCAATGTTCCCAACATGCCGCTAGCCGAAAAGGTGCATCAACTGCGGATTTCTGCCCGGATCACGCCCATCACCGTCGGCATCCCCGGCATGGGACCGGCCACCACCCCCTCTGGCCTCAGCGTGACGGTAAATCTCAACGATCCGGTCAAGGCCGCCGAGGTGGCCAATGATTTCGTGGAAACCGTGATCACCCAGAACCGCGAGCGGCGCATGGACCTTGTGCGCGAAACGCTCGATTTCTTCAGCACCGAAGAGGCGCGGGTCAGCGCCCAGATCGCCGAAGTCGAAGGCGTGATTGCCGATTTCAAACGCGCCAACGGGGCGTCGCTGCCCTCCAGCATCACGCCCGTGCGCGAGGAATTGCGCACCCTGAATGAAACCCTGCTCGCTCTCGACCAGCAGATCATCGCGCTGGAAACCGAATCCACCCGCCAGCGGCAAGAGGTGTTTGCCCGCCAGATCGGCCAGTTGACCGACCAGCGCGCGCTGGTCTCGGCCCGTATCGCCGCGAATGAGGCTGCCTTGGCCGCAGCCCCCCGTGTAGAGCGGGAATTGGGCGCGCTCACCCGCAACCTCACCCAGCTTCAGGATCAGCTCAGCACCATCACCACCAACCGGGTCGAGGCGGAAATGGCCAGCGTCCTTGAATCGCGCCAGCAACAGGAACGGTTCGAGATTCTGGAAACTGCCATTCCACCCGAATTCCCGGTTTCCGCCAGCCGCAAGAAACTGGCCATTGCCGGGGCGTTGGCCAGCCTTGTGCTGGGTTTGGCGCTCGTCATCACGCTCGAGCTCCTCAACCCGGCGATCCGCAGCGCCGCGCAACTGGAAAAAGAGCTTGAGATCACGCCGGTCGTGACCATCCCCGTGGTGCGCCTGCGCCATGAACGCCGCCGCCGCGCGCTGCGCATTGCCGGAACGGTGCTTGCGGTCCTCTTGGTCGTGCCGCTTGTCCTGCGTCTGGTGCAGGACCGTCTGATGCCGCTGCGCCTCTTGGGCGGGAACTGATCCGGCTCACAGCTTGGATGAAATGACGCCCGTGTTGAACCCGCCCATGCGCAACTCTCCAAAGAGCCGCTGATATTCGATCTTGGGGCAGCGGTTCATCACCACATCGACACCCCGGGCTCGTGCCATTGCGGCGGCCTCCGGGTTTTCAACCCCGATCTGCATCCAGACCGTGCGCAGCCCCGGCAGCACCTCCAGCGCCTCTTCCACGATAGGGCCGACATGCTCGGACCGGCGGAAAATGTCGATCATATCGACCGCACCCTCAATATCGCGCAGCCCCGCCACCACCTTTTGACCAAAGAGCATCTCACCGGCATGGCCCGGATTGACCGGCACCACCTCGTATCTCTTGAGGCTGAGGTAGCGCGCCACATAGTAACTCGGGCGCACGGGGTTCATCGACACGCCCACCACCGCCACACGCCGGGTGCGGGTCAGGATATCGCGCAGATGGGAATCGCTATACTCTTCGCTCATGCCCCTATGAAACATGGATCGCCGCCAGAAAAAAGCGCCCAAGTGAGAACTTGGGCGCCAGTCGCGGAACGAGGGACAGTGATAAAAGGCATCAATGTTCCGGATCGACGCCTCTGGGACAGATGTAGGTCCGATTCTCAGGATATAAAGGGTTTGTAATATACCTGTGACTGCCCTTGAACGCGCGTCATCGCTGCGTTTTCAGTCGAAAATGTCCTCGACCGTGTCCCAGATTTCTTCCAGCATCCGCCGCCCAAACCCTTTGCGAGGCTTCGATTTTCGCGCGCGCTCCGGGACATGCCGCTCGGGTCCATACTCCTGCCGGGGCAGCGTCATGGGCCGCGCCTTGAGCCGCGCGGCGCCATTCTCGCGCGTGGGCATCGCCTTCATCTCGTGCAGCGGCGCGCCGCAACTCGAACAGGCCAGCTCATGCCGCGCCCGGTCCAACACCAGAACCGCCCGCGTGCCGCAATATGAACAGGTCGCAATCTTGTGTCCCATAGACACCATATCGGTCAGGGACGACAGATTGCCAAGGGCTCAGCGCCAAAATACCCCAACGCCACGCGCATTCTAGTAATTCTGCGCCTTGCGGATCTTGGTCATGCGCCCCTCTTCGGCGATTGCCCCGCCCAGCGTTGTCACACCCTTGGCCTGCAAGAGGCCCAGCATCCGCACAAACACCTCGGCTGTGGCCACGGTATCGCCCATCGCAGTATGCCGCGCCTCGGGCGGGATGGTGATCCCGAACCGCTCGCAGAGCGCATCGAGCGTATGCTGACCGCTGTGATCAAAGAGCCCCGCCGACATCAACACGGTGCAAAGCACCGGATTGTCGAACCGACGGCCAATGACCTTTTCCTTCAGCCGCAGAAACGCCAGATCGAAGGGCGCGTTATGCGCCACCAGCACCGCGCCCTGACAGAAATCGTGAAACCGCCGCCCGGCCTCGACAATGTCCGGCGCGCCCTGCACCATGTCGTCGCTGATATGATGCACCCGCGTCGAGGCAGGCGGAATCGGGCGGCCCGGATTGACCAGCATGTCAAAGCTCTCGCCGCGCAGAATACGCCCGTTGACGATCCGCAACCCGGCAATCTGCACGATCTCATCGCCCCCCCGCGGCGAGAGGCCGGTGGTTTCGGTGTCGAACACCACGAAACTCAGGTCCGACAGGGGTCGGTCGGCCAATTCCCCGCCCGCCACCTCTGGCAGGTTGAAATCATAGAACTCGGGCCGCGCATCGCCGGGCTGTAGCGGTGGGGCCGCGGTGGCAAGCGGCAGCACGACACGGTGCCCCCCGGCCCTTGCCTCGGCCCAGACATCCGTCTGATGCGCGCTCAGCGCATCGCGCCCGGAATAGTCCCCATAGGCGGTAGACAGCGGTGCCTTGAGCCAGCCGGTCAATTGCCCATCCGTCACCGCCTCGCCCTGCCAACTCAGGATCAGCCGCGTTTCGGCCCCGTCCTGCTCGGCGCTCAGGCTGAATCCGTCGCGGCTGCCGTCCTCGGCCAGATGCCCCAGCAACCCGCCCAAGAGCGTGGTCACGGCAAAGCCATCGCAACTCAACATCGCCTCGCTGCGCGCCACGCTCAGCGGCACCCGCGCCTGCACGCTCAACCCGTCGAACACATGCGACGCCGCAACCGGCGACATCGGCCAGCGCCGCGATTTGACCCCGGCATGCTGCGCCCCCATGTCCCTCAAACAGTCAAAGAGCCGCGCCACCTCGTCCTCGATCCCCTTGCGAAACTTGGCGCGGCTCTCGGGCGGCAGATCATCCGCCGATTGCAGCACATCCAGCAGCGCGCCAATGGTGGCCGCCGGTCGGCGCACCCCCTCCAAGAGCGTGTTGAACAGATGATCCTGCTGCGCATGCGCGCTCAGATCCTCGGTCGCGTCCCGGAAAATAAGCACATGCCCCGACAATTCCTCATCCGACAGGATCGGGCTGACGCGCCCCAAGAGGAACCGCTTGCCATTCGCAGAGGCCGCAAGGAATGTCTCGGCCCCGATATGCCCGCGCACCCGGCCCTCCTGCATCCGCGACAGCGCGTCCATGATCGGCTCGGGGCGCAGGACATTCGACAGCGGGCGATCCAGACCGATATCGCCCAACAGCTCTTGCGCCATCCGGTTATAGAGCATCACCCGATTGTCCGGCGTGGCCACCACCGCTCCCTCGCCCAGATCGCGAAAGAGCGCCTCGAAGAGCGCCTTTTCCCGCGCAATCCGTGCGGTCTCCCGCTCGACCGCGCGGGCGCGCGCGGCCCGCGCCTCCGACAGCGCCGCGTTGATCGCATTGGCGGCGGGCGCGAGCGTGCTCAGATGCTTGGCCTGCGCCTCGTCGATCTGCAAATCCACATCGGCCCGCGCCCGCGTCGTCAGGTCCGAGGCCAGCGCCAGAATGGGCTTGGCAACGTTCTCATCGAACAACAGCCCGATCCAGGCGGCCAACCCCATCACGCCCAGCGCCGCAACCATTCCGCCGATGACATACCCATCCAGCGGCCCGCCCGCCCGCGTATAGCCAAACCAGAGCGCGCCCGCGATGACCACGGCACCCCCCAGCGCAAGCGCGGCAAAGAAGAGCGCAAATCGCAGCCGTAGACCCAAACGCGCCGTCAGGCGCTCAATCATGATCCGCCCCGGCCAGCAACTCGCCGATCTGCGCGGTCAGATCAGCGGTGGCGAAAGGCTTGGTCATAAAGGCATCCGCCCCCACCGCCAGCCCCTTGCGGCGTTCGACCTCGCCCCCCCCGGCGGTCATCATCAGCACCTTGATCCCCTTGAGCGCGGCGTCGGCGCGGATCATCTGGCAAATCTCATAGCCCGACCGCTCGGGCAGCATTACATCCAGCACCACCAGATCAGGCCGGTCCTCGGCCATCGCCGCCAGCGCGGCATTGCCCGTGGCCACCCGGCGCAACCGGTATCCCGCGCGCCCGATCAGATGTTCGAGCGCAAGCGCGATATTGTCCTCATCTTCAACCAGCAGAACGGTTTTTTCAGGCATGACGGGCCTCCTCTCCCGGTTACGACTGACTTAGCTTTGGCAGAGCGCCTCGATCACGGGGTCCTCCAACCCCACGGCAATCCACTCCGCCTGCGACGGATCGGCCAGCGCCACCTCACTCACATCGGCGCGCGCCGCCTTGGCGCAATCCACCAGTTGCGGGCGCATCATCGGCGCGGCCCAACGCCCAAAGAGATAAATATCCGCCAAGAGGATCTCAGGTGCCGCCGGATTGGTCTGCACCCCGGCGCGGTCCAGCACCATCATCCGCGTGACCTGCGGTACGATATAGCTCCACGGCTTCCACGGCTTGCTTTCTTCAACCGCGCTGACCACCTCGACACTGTCAGGCAGCGTGCTGAGCGTGCGGTTGGCCCAGGTGTATTCCGACCAGACCACATAGCACAGCATCGCGATCCCCGCCGCAAAGGGCGCGGAGTAGCGCGGCAAACGGCCCCGGCTCAGATGCCCCACGACTAGGGCAGTACCGGCAGCGCCGATGCCAACGGCGAAAGTGGCGATCAATTCCAAAAACATAAGTTATCCCGGTGCTCCTCTGGATTGTCCGATGGCGGATTGCATGGTCTTGACCACCATGAACGCATCCCGCAAGTGGTTGCGCTCAAGGTCCGACAGATCGGCAGGGGCCATGAAATTGTCCGGGGTGCGTCCGGCGCGAATGCGCGATGCCTGATGCCGCAGCCGCGTTTCCGCAATGAGATCGTAGGCATCCAGCAAATCGCGCGCGCCGCTCTCGGAAATCACGGCCCCGGCCCGCGCGCTCGTGATCCGTTCGCGTGTGCCCGCCACCTCCAGCGATCCCAACAGCGCATAAATCCGCCCCAGATCGACCACCGGCACCACGCCCGAATGCTTGAGGTCGATCGTGTTCTTGTGCTCGCCCGACCGGATCAGGGCAAAGCCGCGCAAAAGGCCCAG
>SWCD01000059.1_pt1 | contig 12437 bp, 9 predicted proteins | sample 4693011 | NCBI WGS metagenome assembly SWCD01 (sample SAMN10267278, study PRJNA491770) | bioreactor metagenome | isolation source: DHS bioreactor inoculated with marine | place: Japan: Omine Ridge, Nankai Trough | reverse complement strand
CGGCGTCAGCATGACGCACACGAAGTCCCGCGACCTCTTGACCACGCGGGGATCGAGGTAGACCTTCTCGCGCAAGCCTTTGGCGGCACGCTCCTCCTCCTGGCGCCCCTCCACGAACTTCGCGTTGATGCAGATCATGACGATCTTCTCGGTCTCCGCGGCCTGCTCCAGGGCGGACTTGAGGTTCTTGCTCCACGCGATGCCCTCGCCGGCCCCGGCCTCCTCGGCCTTCGTAAGGCCGGGTAGAAGCAGGATCAGGGAGAAGAGCATCAGGAAGGAGAGCACGTTCCGCGGCATACGAGATCCTCCAGCCGGTTTCCAATCGAGTGCTGAGCGGCCCATTATGACCTACGACGACGAAGCTGCCGCCGTTGGTTCCGGAGTACGGAGGCAGACACCTTTTTCCAAAGTCTGTAAAAATTGCTCCGGGTCGGATCCACCGAATCTGGAAAAAGGTGTCTGCCTCCGTATCGTTGCCAAAGATGGAAGATCGCCCTCGGCCCTCCCGCATTCGCATCGGCTCGGTATTCGTCCGCGCCGCTCACCTCCTGGCGGCCGGCGTCGTGGCCGGCGGCATCCTCCTCGGCGTCGTGGGCGGCGTGCCCCATATCTGGTGGATTCTGGCCGGGGCGAGCGGCGTGCTGATGATGGTCGTCGAGTTCATCCAGCACCGGGAGCTCCACCGCGAAATCGCCGGATGGTCCACGCTGCTGAAGCTGCTCCTCATCGGTGGCATCTTCGCGGTCCCGGCCGCCGCGGCCCCCTCCCTGATGGCCTCCGCCTTCCTGGTGGCGGTGGTGGGCGCCCACGCTCCACGCTCCTGGCGGCATCGCCGGGTGATCTGAGCGCCTTGACCCCTCTTGCGTCGTTGACTTTGACGCCCCCGAGGGCTAGATTGCAGAGTCCGAAACCGAACGATCGTTCGAACGAAACAGGACAACGCCATCCGAGATCACGCCTCAACGGCCAAAGCGGAAAAACACGGCTCCCCGGGGACCCACCGACACCCGGATCTCGGCCGGAATCGGACCACCCTCGATGATCATGCCCCCGTGCGGGCCCCGCTCTTTCAGAATGGGCAAAGAGCATCCACCTCCTGCGATGACGGAGGAAGCGAATGAGGTATGCGGAGACGGGTTTCAATCTGGAAGTCGACCTGACCCGGGGGAACATCGAACGGGTGGCCACGGACCCGAAACTCACCGAGCTTCACCTCGGCGGTCTCGGCACCAACGCCAAGCTGTTCTGGGATCGGGTCCCTCCGGAGGTCTCTCACTTCGACCCGGAAAACCTGCTCATCTTCGGCGCCGGCCTCCTCGTGGGGACCCCCGCCCCGAGCTGCAACCGCACCGTCGTGTCCTCCATCTCCCCGCAGACGCGCCTCTTCGGGTTCTCGATGATGGGCGGCTTCTTCGGGCCGGAGCTGAAGCTCGCGGGGTACGACAAGGTGATCCTGCGCGGCAAGTCACCGAACCTGGTCTACCTGTGGATCCACAACGACGAGGTGGAGATCCGGGACGCCGCGCACCTCCGCGGCCTGGGGACGCTCGAGAGCGCGGAAGCCCTCCGCATGGAGCTCGAGGAACCGAACGCCGCGGTCGCCTCCATCGGCCTGGCCGGTGAGCACCGGGTCTTCTTCGCCAGCATCGAGCAGGGCCGCTCCAGCGCGAGCCGCCTGGGGCTGGGCGCGGTGATGGGCGACAAGAACCTGAAGGCCATCGCGGTCAAGGGCAGCAAGGACATCAACATCGCTGATCCGATGACCTTCCTTCCGCTCTGCAACGATTCGCTGAAGTACATCAAGCACCGCGAGAAGAACCCCATCCCGGGCGTGATGCCCATCCTGGCCGGACTGGGCTCCCCGCAGGAAATGGCCATCCACGACGAGAAGTGGCACACCGAGAACTTCGCCTGGGGCAACGCCCGCGTCCGCCGGAAGGGCTTCTGGACCGAGGAGGTCTCCGAAAAGTGGACGAACACGATGGAGACGATGCGGACGCGCCTCCTCTCCTGCTACAACTGCCCGATGAAGTGCGGCGCGGCCATCTCGGTCGACACGCGGCTCTGCTCGTACATGATGAAGTGCTTCTCCAAGCTCACCTACACCATGGGCGCCTTCTCCGACCTGGACTTCGGTCTGAGGATCGCCCAGAAGGCCACCGAACACGGCGTGGACGCCTTCAGCGCCCCCCAGACCATGGCCTTCGCCCTCGAGCTCCTCGAGGACGGCATCCTCACCGCCGACGACTTCCCCGGCATGCCGGAGGACAACGAGGGCCGCTTCTACTGGCTCCTCGATCACATCGTCCGACGGGAGGGCATCGGCGACGTGCTGGCCGACGGCACTCACTGGGCCGCCGAGCGGATCGGCAAGGGCGCCGAGGAGTACGCGCACAACTGCATCAAGAAGACCGAGCAGCTGCCCCTGAAGCTCGGAATGCTGAACCAGATGTACTTCCTCATGTACTGCACCGGCGAGAAGTCGAACATCACCCAGATCGAGGGCAACTTCCCACAGGCGCCGTTCCCGACGCGCGAGGAGCGCGAGGAGTTCACCCGGGACTGGCCGCACGTCCCGGACGAACGTTTCAAGAAGTGGTTCGAGGACTGGGAACTGCGCGGCGACCACTCCATCCCCAACTACCCCGGCGCCGAGGCCAGTTACGAAATCGTCAACTGGCAGGAGAAGATGCACTACATCGACGACTGCACGGGCATGTGCGCCGGGCTGTCGTCCTTCCCGTACAAGCCGCCGTTCCACATCCACAATCTGCCCACCTTGATCTCGGCGGGCGCCGGACTCGAGGTGGATGAAGAGACCCTGACCCGGATCACCAAGCGGAACCGGGATCTCGTCCGGGCGATCAACATCACCCGGGGCATGCGGCGCGAGGATGAGAAGCCGCCCGACGATCACTGGAAGAAGCGCTTCCCCGAGTTCGAGTCCCAACTCCTCGACGGCTACTACGAGTTCAAGGGCTGGAACCTCAAGGGCATCCCGACCAGGGACAACCTCGAGTCGCTCGACCTCGGGTACGTGGCCGAGGACCTGCTCGAGCGCGGGATCCTCGAGGAGGGTGAGGGCACGCCGACGGTCGAGGCTTCGAACGAGGGGGTGCCCTCGTGAATGGCCCCGAGAAGAAGAAGAAACTCATCAAGCGCATCATCATCGATGTCAACAAGTGCAACGGCTGCCAGGGCTGCGAGGTGATCTGCTCGGCTTTTCACTCCATCCCCCAGTACAGCAGCAACAACCCGGCACGGTCGCGGATCCGCGTGATCCGGGATCCCCTCGCGGACATCTACGTGCCGGTCTACGCCGGAGAGTACACGGCGGCCGAGTGCGCGGGCCGGGACAAGTACAAGATCGACGGCAAGGAGTACGACGAGTGCGCTTTCTGCCGCGCCTCCTGCCCTTCCCGTGACTTGTTCAAGGAGCCGGACTCCGGCCTCCCGCTGAAGTGCGACATGTGCGAGTCCGACCCGACGCTCGAGGAGCCGATGTGCGTCCAATGGTGTCTCGCCGACGCCCTGACCTACGAGGTGCGCGAGGAGGAAGTAGAGGACGAGGAGGTCGCCCTCGAGGAGATGGACCTGGGGCTCGAAGCCCTCGCCAACAAGCACGGCTGGGAGAAGATCCTCGACGCCGCCAGCCGGCTCTCGAAGAAGGCCAAGTGACCTGATGGAGATCGGCACCCCATTCAAGGAGATCATCGAGGAGATCAAGGAGGCCGGCGGAGAGGCCTTCAACGTCTGCTATCAGTGCGGCAAGTGCGATGTCGTCTGCCCCTGGAACCGGGTCACGAACTTCAGCATCCGCAAGATCATCCGGCAGGCCGCCCTCGGCCTCCCGGAGATCGAACTCGACGACATCTGGCGCTGCAGCACCTGCGGCATGTGCCCCGCGAAGTGCCCCCGGGGCGTCGAGCAGATCGAAGTGGGTGTCGCCATCCGCCGGATCGCCGCGGCCTACGACGTGTTCCCCGGCTCGGCGAGTACGATCCCCGCGGTGAGCGCGAGCCTGGTGAGCGACGGCAACCCCCTTGGCGAGGAACGGGACGAGCGGACCGGCTGGATAAAGGACTTGAACGTCAAGACCTTCACCGAGGGGATGGAGATCCTCTACTTCGTCGGGTGTTATTACAGCTACGACCCGCGAAACCAGAAGGTGGCGCGAGACACCGTTCGGATCCTTCAGAAGGCCGGCGTCGACTTCGGCATCCTCGGGACGAAGGAGAGCTGCTGCGGCGAGAGCATTCGCAAGGTCGGCAACGAGGACGCCTTCAAGTCCCTGGCGCGGTCGAACATCAAGGCCTTCATCGATCACGGCGTGAAGCGGATCCTGGTCTCCTCCCCGCACTGTTATCACACCTTCGTAAATGAGTATTCCGAGTTCATGATGAACCTGGAGGTGGTTCACATCACCGAGTACCTCGCACAACTGATGGCGGCCGGACGGCTCGAGATCGCGGGCGAGTTCTCGAAGAAGGTCGCCTACCACGACCCGTGCTACCTCGGCCGGCACAACGGCATCTTCGACGCGCCCCGCGAGGTGTTGCAGGCGCTCCCGGGGCTGGATCTGGTGGAACTCCCCGAATCCCGGCACGAGAGCCTCTGCTGCGGCGGAGGAGGCGGCCGGATCTGGATGCACACCGACAAGGAGGAGCGATTCGGCGACATCCGTCTCGCGCAGGCGCAGGAGGTCGGGGCGAATGTGCTGGTCACCTCCTGTCCCTATTGCATCAGCAACTTCGAGGAGAGCCGGCTCGGGCTTCCGGATGACGATCCCCTGGTGATCAAGGACCTGACGGAGGTCGTGCTTCAAGCGCTCGAGAGTGGCGAGGTGGCGCAATGACGGCCGACCAGAACGGTTTCGGTGATGTCATGGTCCTCGGCGGCGGCATCAGCGGCATCCAGGCCGCCCTCGACCTCGCCACCTCCGGCTACAAGGTCTTCCTGGTGGAAAAGGCGCCGACCATCGGCGGGAAGATGGCGCAACTCGACAAGACCTTCCCCACCAACGACTGCTCGATGTGCATCGAGTCGCCGAAGTTCATCGAGTGCGACCGGCATCCCAACATCGAAATCATGACCTACACCGAGGTCGACACCGTCGAGGGACGGGCCGGCGACTTCGAAGTTTCGCTGACCCGGAAGGCCCGCTACGTCGACGAGAACCTCTGCACCGGCTGCACGGTCTGCGCCGAGTACTGCCCGATCAATATCCCCGACCCGTTCAACCAGGAGCTTTCCGACAGCAAGGCCATTCACATCTACTTCTCGCAGGCGGTCCCACTGGTCCCCTACATCGACGACCGCTGCCGTTACATGGAAGACCAGAAGTGCACCATCTGTGAAAGCGTGTGCAAGAACAAGGCCATCAACCTCCGGCAGAAGCCGCGGAAGCAGGTCGTGAAGGTGGGCGCGATCGTCCTCTCTCCGGGCTACGGCGTTTTCAACCCCCGCCTTCGGGGCGACTACGGCTACGGCAGGATCGCGAACGTGGTCACCAGCCTGGACTTCGAGCGGCTCCTCTGCGCCACCGGACCGCACGAGGGAGAGATCCTGCGGCCCTCGGACCACCAGCATCCGAAGAAGATCGCCTGGATCCATTGCGTCGGCTCCCGCCAGATCCTCGAGGGCGGGCACAGTTACTGCTCGTCGGTCTGCTGCTCCTACATCCAGAAGCAGGTGATCCTGACCAAGGATCACGACGCGGACTGCGAAGCGGTGATCTTCCACAACGACATCCGCTCCTTCGGGAAGGACTTCGAGCGGTTCTACAAGCGCACGGAGAACCTCCCCGGGGTCGAGTTCATCCGGAGCTACGTGGACATCGGTCGCGAGATCCCGGAGACGGGCAACGTGACGATCCGGTACGCCACCGACGCGGACGGGGTGAAGGAACAGGAGTTCGACCTGGTGGTTCTCGGTGTCGGGCTCGGCCCGCCGGCGGATGTGCAGAAGCTCGCCGACCAGTTCGGCATCGAGCTCGATCACCACGGGTTCTGCAAGACGAACCCCACGAACCCCATCGAAACCACTCGCCCGGGAGTGTTCGTCAGCGGCGCCTTCAAGGGCCCCATCGACATCCCGGAATCGGTGGTCGCCGCCAGCGGCGCCAATGCTCTGGCCGGCGCGCTCCTGAAGTCCCGGCGCGGCAAGCTCGACACGGAGCGGGTGTATCCCGAGGAGCGGGACGTCAGCGGGGAGGAGGCCCGGGTCGGAGTCTTCGCCTGTCACTGCGGCGCGAACATCGGCCGGGTGGTGAACATCCCCTCGGTGGTGGAGTACGCGAAGACGCTCGATCACGTCTGCCACGCCGAGGAGGGGCTCTTCATCTGCTCCACGGACGCGGCGGCGCAGATCGCCGAGACCATCCGCGAGAAGGGGCTCAACCGGGTGGTGGTGGCGGCTTGCACTCCGCGCACCCACGAACCGCTCTTCCGCGACACGCTCCGCGAAGGCGGCATCAACCAGTACTTCTTCGACATGGCGAACATCCGGGAGCACTGCTCCTGGGTCCACAGCAAGCAGAAGGAGGAGGCCACCGCGAAGGCCAAGGACATCGTCCGGATGTCGGTGGCCCGCACGATCGGCCTGGAGGCGCTCGAGGAGTTCCAGCTGCCGGTCAACAAGGCGGCGCTGGTGGTCGGCGGCGGCGTGGCCGGCATGACCGCCGCCCTCGGCCTGGCCGACCAGGGTTTCGCCGTCCACCTGGTGGAGAAGAAGAAGGAACTCGGCGGGATGGCCCGGCGGATCAGGACCACCCTCGAAGGGCTGGACGTGCAGGCGTACCTGGCCGAGCTCATCCGCCGGGTCTACCAGCACCCCCTGGTGCAGATCTCCCACGAGGCCACCATCCTCGACGTGTCGGGGTACGTGGGCAGCTTCGTTACGACGGTCAAGTCGGAAGGGCAGACGAAGGAGATCTGCCACGGCGTCGCCATCCTCGCCACGGGCGCCGAAGAGTACAAGCCCACCGAGTATCTGTACGGCGAGGACGAGCGGGTGATGACCCAGCTCGAGCTGGAAGAGCGCATCGCCAACGATGACGAGGCGATCCGAAACGCCCGCAGCATGGTGATGATCCAGTGCGTCGGCTGCCGGCAGGAGGGCCGGGAGTACTGCTCCCGGGTCTGCTGCACCGAGGCCGTCAAGAACGCTCTCGCCCTGAAGGCGAAGCGCCCGGAGATGACCATCCACATCCTGTTCCGTGACATGCGGACCTACGGCTTCTCCGAGGACAAGTACCGCGAGGCGGCCAAACTCGGCGTCGACTTCATCCGCTTCGAGCCCGACGACGGGCCCGTGGTGGAACCGGGCACCGACGAAGAGGGCAAGCCGGTCCTGAACGTTACCGTGCCGGACTACATCCTCGGCCAACGCCTGGTCCTCGACGCCGACCTGGTGACGCTGTCGGCCGCGGTGATCCCCGCGGCGGGCACGCCGGAGGTGACGCGGCTCTTCAAGGTCACCGTGAACCAGGACGGCTTCTACCAGGAAGCCCATGTGAAGCTCCGCCCGGTGGACTTCGCCGCGGACGGCGTCTTCATGTGCGGGGCCAGTCACTATCCGAAGCACATCACGGAGACGATCAGCCAGGCCTACGGCGCAGCCGGCCGGGCGGTCACCCTCCTCTCGCACGAGACGGTCACCGCCTCCGGCGCGGTCTGCAAGGTGAAGGCCGAGGACTGCGTGTCCTGCGGGGCCTGCATCACGGCCTGCACCTACGGCGCGATCAGCTGGCGCGAGACGCCGGCGGGCCGGAAGGCGGAAGTGAACCCCGCACTCTGCAAGGGGGACGGGCTCTGCTGCGCCAAGTGCCCCACCGACGCGGTCGTCCTCATGCACTTCACCAACGAGGAGGTCTTCAACCAGATCGACGCGGCCCTGTCGGACTCGTGGAGTTCACAAAAAAAGGCACCCCGGAGTGAACCACAGGAGGTCGGAAAATGAGCGGACTCGAGCACACGCCGAGGATCGTCGCCTTCCTCTGCAACTGGTGAGCATATTCCGCTGCGGACCTGTCTGGCGTGACCAGACAAAGCTATGCAACGGGAATTCGTATCATTCGTCTGATGTGCACCGGCCGGGTTGACATGGCCTTCGTGTTTCGTGCACTGAAGGGTGGGGCGGACGGAGTGATCATCGGCGGCTGCTGGCCGGGCGAATGCCACTATGTCACCGAAGGAAACTACGACGCGCTCGGCAATATGTACCTCGGCAAGAAGCTCATGGAGCATGTCGGAGTGGCCCCCGAGCGGCTGCGGCTGGAGTGGATCTCGGCCGCCGAAGGGAGTCGTTTCGCCGAGGTCATGAGCGACTTCGCCAAGCAGTTGAGGACCCTCGGGCCGCTCGGCAAGGGAGAGGGACTGAGCGCCGCCGACCTGGCGCTCAAGCTCGACGCCCTGACCCGGATCGTGCCCTTTGTCAAGCTGGTGGAACGGGAGAAGCTCCGGATACCCGAGAAGTCGGAGCAGGCCTACACCGCGTTTTTCGAGAGCGACGAGGTGAACCGGTTGTTTCACGACCTGATCGCCGAGCGGCTCGACGCCAGCCAGATCCTGATGCTCCTCGAGGAGAGTCCTCTCACCACGCGGGAGATCTCGGAGAGGCTGGGGCTCGCCCCGTCCGTGGTCTCGAAGCACATGAAGAACTCCGCCCGGCAGAGCCTGGTCAGGTACGACCTCGACCGCAATTGCTACGCCCTCGCTTGAGTGAGGCAGGCAGTGAGATGATAAAGAAAGTCACGGTTCACGAACGCGTCGATCAGATCATCGACGAGCACGGGTGTGAAGCCAGCTCGCTCCTGCAGGTGATGCTGGACCTCCAGACCGAGAACCACTGGCTCCCCCGGGAGTCCCTCGACCGGATCAGTGAGCGCCTCGAGGTCCCCCTCTCCCGGATTCAACACATCGCCACGTTCTACAAGGCCTTCAGCCTCGTCCCGAAGGGCCGCCACCAGGTGCACGTCTGCATGGGCACCGCCTGTCACGTCCGCGGCGCGTCGCGGGTCCTCCACACCGTGGAGGAACTGACCGACATCGAGCCCGGCGAGACGGACATGGACCTGAAGTTCAGTCTGGAGACGGTCAACTGCCTGGGCTGCTGCGCGCTGGGGCCGGTGATCGAGATCGACGGCAAGATCCACGGGAACGTGACGACCGGGAAGACGGAAGACGTTCTGAAGGGCTACGAGTAGAGGATGTCCATGACACCACTCGAGACGCCGCAAGCTCTGAACGAGTACCGGCAGGAACTGGCCGCGAAACGGTCCCCCGACCGCGCTTGCGTTTCCATCTGCGCGGGCGCGGGGTGCGTGGCGTCGGGCGCGACCGAGGTCATCGCCGCCTTCAGGGCGGAGTTGAAAAAGCAGGGCCTCTCGGCCGACGTGGACACCCGGGGCACCGGTTGCCCGGGCTTCTGCCAGCGCGGCCCGGTGGTGGTCCTCCATCCCCAGGGAACGTGCTATCTCGAGGTCAAACCGGAAGACGTCCCGGAGATCGTTACGAAGAGCATCAAGGGCGGGGAGGTCGTGACGCGCCTGCTCTACGAGGATCCGGCCACGGGCGAGCGGGCGGTCGCCGAGAATGACATCCCGTTCTACGGGCAGCAACAGCGGACGTTGCTCGAGACGAACATCCTGGTCGACTCCCGGAGCATCGACGACTACCTCGCCATCGGCGGCTACACCGCGCTCGTGAAGGCGCTCTTCGACATGACTCCGGAGGAAGTGCTCGAGGAGGTCAAGAAGTCGAATATCCGCGGTCGCGGTGGGGCCGGCTTCCCCGCGGGTCGCAAGTGGGAGGGATCCCGCAACGCGCCCGACAACCCCAAGTACGTCATCGTCAACGCCGACGAGGGAGACCCCGGGGCGTTCATGGACCGGGCGCTCCTCGAGGGGAACCCCCACTCCATTCTCGAGGGGCTCATCATCGGCGGCTACACCATCGGCGCCGGCGAGGGGTACGTCTACGTCCGCCAGGAGTACCCGCTGGCGGTGGAGAACCTGAAGATCGCGATCGGGCAGGCGATGGAGTACGGCCTTCTGGGCGAGAACATCCTCGGCTCGGGATTCGACTTCAAGGTGCTCGTGCACAAGGGGGCCGGCGCATTCGTCTGCGGGGAGAGCACGGCGCTGATGACGTCCCTCGAGGGGCGGGTGGGCGAGCCTCGGCCGAAGTACGTCCGCAGCAACGTCAAGGGGCTGTGGGGCAAGCCGAGCGTGCTGAACAACGTCGAGACCTGGGCCAACATCCCGCTCATCGTGAACCGCGGCGCGGACTGGTTCACGAAGATCGGCACCGAGACCAGCACCGGCACGAAGATCTTCTCCCTGGTCGGAAAGATCGTGAACACCGGCCTCGTGGAAGTGCCCATGGGCATGACGCTCTCGAAGATCATCCACGGAATCGGCGGCGGCATCCCCGGCGGGAAGAAGTTCAAGGCGGTGCAGACCGGAGGGCCGTCGGGCGGCTGCATTCCGGAGGAGATGCTGCATCTTAAGGTCGGGTTCGACGAACTCACCGCGGCCGGCTCGATGATGGGCTCCGGCGGCATGATCGTCATGGATGAAGACAACTGCATGGTGGATGTGGCCCGCTACTTCATCCACTTCCTGACCGAGGAGTCGTGCGGCAAGTGCGTCCCCTGCCGCGAAGGTCTTCGGCAGATGCACCGGATCCTGACGAACATCTGCGAGGGGAGGGGCAAGGAGGGCGACATCGAGACCCTCGAGGAACTCTCCGAGGTGGCCATGGAGGCTTCTCTCTGCGCGCTCGGGAAGAGCGCTCCCAACCCGTTCCTGAGTACCCTCCGGTACTTCAGGGAGGAGTACGAGGCGCACATCCGGGAGAAGCGGTGCCCGGCGCTTTCCTGCAAGGCGCTCGTCTCGTACTACATCGACCCGGACAAGTGCCGGGGCTGCCGGATCTGCATGAACAAGTGTCCGTCGCAGGGGATCGAGGGCGGCAAGAAGGAGATCCACGTCATCGATCAGGAGAAGTGTGACGCCTGCGGCGTCTGCTTCGAGGTCTGCCCCTCCCGCTACGACGCGGTGATCAGGCTCTCCGGCGTGCCGGTGCCGGATCCCCTCCCGAAGGAGAAGCGGATGATCGTCGCGGCAGGTGGGAAATGAGCGACCTTCGCCTCACGATCGACGGCCGGGAAGTCACCGCGACAGAAGGCATGACCGTCCTTACGGCCGCCCGGGGCGCGGGGATCGAAATCCCCACGCTCTGTTACCACGAGAAGCTGGAGCCCCACGGCGGATGCCGGCTCTGCATCGTCGAGCTCGACTTCGGCGAGTGGACGCAGCTCGTGGTTTCCTGCGTCTACCCGGCAAAGGACGGCCTGAAGGTCAGGACGCGCTCCAAAAAGGTCGACCGGATGCGCAAGACCATCCTGGAACTCCTCCTGGCCCACGCCCCGGACTCGGAGCCCCTGAAGAAGCTGGCCGCGGAGTACGGCGCAAAGGCCGACCGCTTCGAGCAGGAGGCGTCCTTCTGCATCCACTGCGGACTCTGCGTCCGCTACTGCGCCGAGGTGAAGAAGGCCCACGCCATCGGCTTCATCGACCGCGGCATCCGCAAGGAGATCAGCTTCATCCCCGAAATCGCCCGCCGCGAGTGCGAGTCGTGCAAGGAATGCTTCCCCCTCTGCCCCACCTCCTACGTGCAGGCCGCGTATGTATACGGAGGCAGACACCTTTTTCCAGACTCTGTTGATTAGTCCCGGAGCAAAATCAACAGAGTCGGTTGAAACGAACCTGCCTCCGTACTGAGGAACTCCATGACCGCCAGATCCCCTGCCCTTGCCGCCCTGACCGCCCTGGTCCTTCTCGCCGGCTGCACAGCGGAGGTCGTCGAGCCACCGCCCGCGACTTCCCACGCCTACCGTGGCCACGAGGCGGACACCGACATCCCGAACTTCGTCCTCGCCTACCCGGAGGCGGCGGGAACCCGGCTCGACGACTGCGTGCTCTGCCACACCGAGGGGCAGGTGCCGAGCCGAAGAGGAGGCGAGAGCACAGTCAACGCATGCGACTACTGCCACCACATGAAGACCCGGGGGGAGCCCTACGCCCTGACGCTGAACCCCTTCGGTCAGGCTTACGCAGAGAACGGGCGGGACCGGGCCGCTTTCGCGAAGATCGAAGCCCTGGACAGCGACGACGACGGTTTCACCAATCTCGCGGAGATCCAGGCGGGCTTCTTCCCCGGCCGAGAGGCCAGCAATCCGGACAAGCCGGCGGCACCCACGGTGGAGCTTTCGCTTACGGAGCTGAAGGCCCTCCCGAGCCACCAGCAGTTCATGCTAGCCAACGCCCACCGGCAGCGATGCGACGAGTATGTCACCTACCGGGGCATCCGTATCTCCGAACTTCTCCGCTCGCAGGGTGTCGATGTGAGCCGGATCGATGGGGTCACGGTCTT
>SWCD01016619.1_pt2 | contig 12438 bp, 14 predicted proteins | sample 4693011 | NCBI WGS metagenome assembly SWCD01 (sample SAMN10267278, study PRJNA491770) | bioreactor metagenome | isolation source: DHS bioreactor inoculated with marine | place: Japan: Omine Ridge, Nankai Trough | reverse complement strand
ATCAAGTGTATCGTATCTCACCCCACCGAACCCGCCGCCGGGTGAGAAGCACAGCGGGACGATATTATCCCAGCCTGGCGTCGACTCCATGATGGTCTGTCCGTTATTGTCAGAACCATCAGCGCCCGACCTCGGATCGTAGCCCAGATACAAACCCGCATGCCCAGGAATCCACATGAACCGGTCCAGTAGTAGATTCCTCGTCATTGTTATCAGGATATCGCCTTTCTTGAGGTACTTGCCTGGGAGTTCCAAAACAACTTGCACCTCATCTTGGAAGAGCACCGTCCAGGTAGAGAAGTGCGATAAGCCTATCTGAAATTGGTTGCCGACTTTGTCATGGGCGGCAATCGGCACCATCTCCCAAGTGTTCGTTGAATGATTAAACGTATATGCCCCGGGAAAATCCTCTGTGCTCGACTCCGGCTCTGAATAGTTGACCGTCAAAGTAACGGGGACATTGAACTGCAAACCCGTTGGCTCGAGCGATAGTTGGAATATCCCCTCTTGCCCAAGAGTTGGGCCGTTTTCTGGTATGCCAAAGGTGATTACTGTGTCTTTCGGTAAGGCGTCGGGTGGAACAATCAATTCAGCACCAGGAATCTGCAAAGTCCCTCCTTTGTCCGCCTCGATCAATTCGCTCTTGACGACTGTGTCGGTCAGCACAGTGACCGTACCGATCACCCCGACTGCATGATCGGCGAAGTAGGCATACGAACCCGCCTGATTGTATATTTGAGAGAATATGTCTCCGTCCGCAATAGGGCCTGACGCCCACTCACTTCCTGACGGTGTGGAAGATTCAAATGCACTCTGGGCCGACTGCTCCCCACCCCTTGAGATCATGGGCAGAAACAACGGAATCTCGTCGTTCGCTATGGGATCGTTTGACAATAGTCGAACTGTCTCACCGCTCGTGTTGTGCCATGTTACCTCTGCCCCCACAGTCACAGTGATGGTCGCTGGCAGCAATCCGTTCTCCGTAATCGCCACTTCGGCACCTGGAATTGAAGCCTCAACTGCTGTTCTGGTTGCAGATACCTGACTACCGAACACAACCCATAGAGTCAACGAAACCAGAATAGCGGGTAACCATCGAGTGTTCATTTACTACAACTCCTGGTGGGTGTTTCATTTTGGGAATTGCTACATGAGCGCAGAAGCCCAGGCTGCACCTGGAAAGAAATGGCTATGCGTCAGGGGTAGGAAACGCAATGTATATTCCTATGGATAGTTTGATGCCAAGGAGCTCTTACACTTCAAGTATAGCACTGGCATATCTTTGCACCTACCTCCCGAAAACTATCCTGGGTTCGTTGACAAACTACGTCAATGACGTATAATCCATTTATGCAATCGCTTACGTTCATCGAATTGCCCCACTTCACCAGGCATGTCTACGACTACCTGACTGAAGAAGCTTACCTGGGTATGCAGTTCTATCTCATCCATCACCCGAGCGCGGGCGATGTTGTGCGAGGTTCGGGCGGTTGCCGCAAGCTCCGTTGGGGCGCACTGGGGCGTGGCAAGCGTGGCGGTGTTCGGGTTATTTACTACTACCGGCAGGCCAACGGTGAGATGTGGATGCTGACTATCTACGCCAAGAATGAGGCCGAGAACATTCCAGGCCACGTACTGCGTAGGTTACGAGAGGAGATCGACAATGGCTGAGAAGCGCAATATCGAACAGGAACTACTGGAAGACCTGGAGGCTGTCAAGGCGCATAACCGCGGCGAGGCCGAACTGCGCACACGCACCTTCGCCGAGGTCTCGCCGCCGGCTGTCATCCGTCAGCGCCTCAAGCTGTCTCAGCACGCGTTTGCGGGTTTACTGGGGGTTAGCGTGCGCACGGTCCAGGAATGGGAGCAGGAACGCCGTGAACCCAGCGGTCCGGCCACTGCCCTTCTACGCATCGCCGAACAAGAACCTGAAGTATTTCTGCGTCTGCAGTAGGTTATGGTCGCCGAGTTGTGCTGAGCAGAACTTTGAGTTTTTCCAGCAATTCGACCTTGCTGGCCTGGGTGCGCAGTTTCTGCATCTCCTCATATTCCTGATAGGGAATGAGCACAGCAGCCTGCCTCCCGGCTATGCGGATGATGGCTCTGCTCCGTTTATCGCGTACCCATTGCGCAAGCTCCCTGAGTTGGCCGTCTAATCTGGATACCGTGATGATTCTACGAATAGTTTTTGCGGTTTTGTTCGGTGTGGGCATTGAGTAACGCATATTCATAATATCATAATTTCGTAAATACATAATTACATATTAGCATATTATCGTATAATATTCATGTCCTGAATGCTTACTATGCGAAACTGTCTACTCTCAAGAACAACGCCGAAAACGTTCATGTTGACAGCACCTAAAATCACATTATAATAATTCCATAAAAGCATAATACCGTAAGCGATTGGAATAAACGCATCTATGAGAATCATCGCGATCGCTAATCAAAAGGGCGGAGTCGCCAAGACGACAACCGCCGTGAATCTGGGCGCAGGCCTAGCCTTGCAGGGTTGTCGAGTGCTGCTCATTGACATGGATCCTCAGGCTAATGCCACATTTGCGGTCCTTGGTCCGAAAGACGTCCAGGGCGCCTCTATCTATGACTTGCTCATCAACGATGCAGCCCTTGAGCAGGTCGTCCACAAAACCAAACAATCTGAACTTGACATAATACCTAGCCATATAGATCTAGCGGGAGCCGAAGTCGAGTTGATCAGCTATGTGGGCGGACAAACGCGCTTGCGCACTTGCCTGAGCGAATCTGCTGACTCGCTGTCTTACGACTACATCATCATTGACGCGCCGCCGTCCTTAGGACTACTTACCATCAACACTCTTGCGGCAGGGGACGAAGTGCTCATCCCTGTCTCCACCAGTGTTTTCGCCCTGAACGGCATCGTCATGTTGGAGCAGACCATTTCGAAGGTCAAGCGAGCGTTTAATCGCTCAGATCTGCGTATCGGCGGGGTACTCTGCACCATGTTCGATAACACGAATGTAGCACGGGACGTAGTCGCCGAGACGCAGTCTCACTTCGGAGGGATTGTCTACAAAACCGTTATACCCAAAAACGTCAAGCTTGAAGAGGCCCATAGTAGGGCAGAGAGTATTTTTGCCTATGCTGGCGACAGCAAGGGCGCAGAGGCGTATCGAGAACTAGTTGAGGAGGTAATTTCCCGTGAGTAGCAAAACGAAAAAAACTGGCCTGGGCGGCGGAGTCGATGCGATCTTTGGCAGTAGTGCGGTAGAAGAACAGGTAGAAGAAACTACCGTTGACGATACCCAAAAGGAAGCCGAAGAAGTGGCGCCTGAAGTCGAAGAACCAATCATGCCGCCAAAGTACCGTACGTCCGTGATGCTCTACCCGGAAACGCTATCAGACATCGAGCTACTGAAATCCGAGTCTCGCAAGCAGGGCGTCAAGGCAACCATGAGCGACATTCTCAACGATGCCGTTGAACTCCTGGCCAAGGAGCGCCAAATTCGATAAGGGCATTTCGGGCAACTTTCGGGATTCCGTTATAGGCTCATTTATATGTTTTGTATAGCTACACGAAACATCCTTTGGCATAGAACCATATAGCCACAAAAGCATAATACCGTACAAACATATGATCGCATTTCGACTCGATGGCGAATTAGTTCCCCTTGTTGTTTGTCGAATAAATGTGCTATTGTGGGTTGGTTAAACGTAGTAAAAGCATTGCCTGCTGGTCCCGCAAACCCTGCTCGCACTGTCAAAATAAAATATAAAAAAAGAAGGTTCTACCTTCTTCCTGCAACAGAGGCTACTGAGCTAATTAGCTATTAAGCTACTCAAGTAGTATCGGTTGCAAAGAGCAAGCAAAACCCTCGATCTTTTGGCAAGATTTAGGTTAGCTGAACTCCTTGCAAAAGTCAAGCCTCTTTTCAGAGTAGAGGATGTAGACTTCGATCATAGCAAGGATTCATCATGCCACCAGACAAAGACCCCGATTCCTCCTCTCCACAATTCGAAGGTTTTGACATACCTCGTCAGAACTGGTTCAAGATGCCCAATAGTTGGACCGATATCACGGCTGAAATCGGCGGGATCGCCGAGCTGAAAGTCGTAGAATACGTTCTGAAGCATACCTGGGGCTATCAGGAATTCGAGGTCCCAAAACATATCACCAATGATGAGTTCATGAACGGGCGCCGACGCAAAGACGGAACACGAATCGACAAGGGTACTGGTCTCAGCAAAAAATCCGTAATTTCCGGCCTAAAAAACGCAGTAGCTCACGGCCTCCTAATCGAAGAGATAGACGATTCGGATCGAGCACGCGTAAAGAAATCCTATTATCTTCGTATGGCACCGTGGGTTGAAGAGGAACGGCAAACTGAAGACGAACCTCTCGAGGAATATGTTGATGATAATGGTGGGGTGAAGAAAGGTAACGCCGGGGTGAAGAAAGTATACCCCGGGGTAACGAAAGTATACCCCAGGGGTGTAGAAAGTATCCCTCGTACAGAGAAAGACACTTTAGAAAGACAACAACAGAAAGACACTAACAGCAACAACAGTAGCGACGATGGCAATTCTGAAAGCGCCATTGACCAAAAAGATGTTGTTGTTGCTTTATCTTCTCAAGGCGTTTCAAAGAGCGTTTCTCAAAGATTGGCCCGTGAGTATTCGGCAGAGCTCATCGCCGGAAAGATTGAATATCTGGAATACCTTCTTGCTGAAAGGCCCGATGAGCTTAAGCGACCCGCAGCGTGGTTGCGCAAAGCCATTGAGGACGATTATGCGGCCCCTGACGGCTTTGTTTCGGTCGAAGTAAGGGAACGACAGGCATCCGAGGAGAACCGACGAAAACAGGCCGCCACAGAGGCTCTGAGACAGCAACGGGAACTGATCGAAGCGCAGGAACGCGAGCGCGATGAAGAACGTGCTTCACAACGGGCGGCGCTTCGGGAACAGTACGGTACGACACAAGAGGACGAAGAGTTCTGGCAGGATGTGCTGAAGGAGCTGCGTTACGGAGTCGGACTGGCGAACTTTGCACTGATAGCAGACTCGGTAATCCTGCAAGTGACGGAGGATAGGGCGGTCGTAGGTATCAGTAGCGAATCCAAGTATCGCGACCTACAGCATCCTGGTCAGCAGAAACAGATCCAGCGGGCGCTCAAGTCGGTGGCCAAGCGGGACATGGAAATCGAGATAAATTTACTCAACTCCAATTGAACAAAAATGAGTCATTGTCATGGCATTGTCAGCGCTATTTGAATACTTGATCGTGTGTACTGGGAGCCAATTATTTCAGAGAATACCCAGGGGTTTATCTAGGCACTAAACAGGCGCGATTTTACATGCATCATTTACTCAGTTTTAGACACTCGTACCTCTGGGATTTCCATAGTTATCGCTACGCTGCTCTTCCTGACCACCCACACACCGCTTAAAAATATGCGTGGGTGGTCAGGAAGATATTTATATAGAGGTACGTAAGATAGTAAATGATGTAGTGTAAAGTGTGTTAAGAAAAGAAGAGTAGAGGAAAAATATAGATAAATATAAATAATCAAAACAGAAGAAAAATATACTATTGAAGAGAAGAAAGAATAGAAAAAAGAAGCAATGTGAGAAAGAAGCGAAGTGATAAAGGACTTATCCGATTAACTGAACGAGATCTGCAAATACTGATGTGGATAGGGGATCAGTATGCGGTGCGTCTCGATACGTTGCAGGAGTTGCTCGGGCGAGATACGCGGCAGCCAACTAAAGACGATGGTTACGTTTCGGCCTCAACCGCGCGGCGGGTTGTGGCGAGATGGCAACAAGAAGGGTTGGCTGACGCGCGCAAATACTTTTACCGGCAGCCAGAATGGGTTTGGTTGACACGGCAGGGCCTGGTTCAAATGAATCTGAACTACAGCAATTGGTCTCCAAGTGTTGGCATCCTTAACCATCTCCACGATCTGAACAGAGTACGAATTCGTATTGAAGACCAGTTTACCGAATGCTACTGGCGTTCGGAACGCGATCTTCGACGTGAACATCGGACCGATAAGCGGTTTCACATTGCAGACGGGGAAGTTCATTTGAACGGCCAGGTGATCGCGGTCGAGGTTGAACTGACCCAAAAATCCATGTCCCGCGTAACGGACATTATTCGCAGGCTCTCCCATCAGTATGACCGAATCTGGTATTTTGTGAATGACCAAACCCGGCCTGTGATTGAGAAGGCAGTCGGAGATCGAGCGGAAAAATTTAGGCTTTACGATATTGATAAAGTAGGCAAGTAGTTTCATGTTCAACAGAGGTGATAGAGAATTTTTCAACCAGAACCAGCAAAGCAGCAGAACAGGCCCTTCATCAACAGGTTGTCTTCTATGCTATCTTTCTGGTTGTCGCTGGACCTCTTGCACTTCTTGTCTCTTGGTTGCTTAGCCGCCGCCGGATTCGCCTGGCCTATTGGGTATTGTTAGTGGTGTTGTCCGCTCTATGGGCTTGGTTTCTCATTCTGCATATCCCGCAGTGGGCGCAGAGCCTACAGTCCGCTTTATTGTGGTGGTGGGGCGGCCTAGTATTAGCAGCTCCACTTGGTGCAGTCGTTTTGCAAGGATGGAACAAGATGTTTGACTTTTTGCGCCCCCGAGATTTGCATGAGCACCTCGAAGAACAACAACGGTATCTTGAACACAAAAACGAGCTGCTCAGCCGCCAGACCGAGCTAAATCAAGACGGCCTCGATTCACAACCCCAGTATCTAAACATAGGCCTGTTCATGAAAGGGGATATATTCCCCGATTATTTGGGTATTGTTCGCAAGAATGCGGGGATTTATCTCAATGAGCAGATTTTGAGTCAGCATCTTTTGATTATTGGAACAACCGGAGCTGGCAAGAGCGAAACTCTCAAGCGCCTGATCTGGGAAACGTTGCAGTCGACGGACCGCGACATTTTCTTTATCGATGGCAAAGGAGATGTACAACTTGGCCAAGAGGTCGCTCAGTTGATCTATGCTGCTCGCGGGGAGCCGGTCCCGATCTTCAAGCTTGGGTTCGATGAGACGGGTGCAGTCTATCACGGCTTTCGGGGCCAACCGGTGGATATTTACAATCGGCTTTGTGCTCTTGTCGGTGTTGAAGAAACAACAGGCAATGCTCAATACTATGCAGATGTAAATCGCGACATCCTTCAATTGCTGTGTCACGCGCCTGGCGGACCGCCGCGTTCATTTGAGCAGGTGCGGGAGCGGCTTTCCCAGGACTGGTTGTTGGACGCCTATCGTGATGATCCAACCGAGTATGACACGATAAGGAGAATGGACGAGCAATATTGGGAAGGCTTAGCGGTGCGGATCCGGCCGCTGGTCAGAGAGTTTGCGCCGGTTATCGGCGAGGAAGGCTTCGTGTTGGAGAAGAGCAGGGGAGCGGTCTTCTCGCTGCGTACTCAAAGTGTAGGCGATACCTCTCGTCGCTTGCTGAGATTCTTGGTCGAAGACATCAAGGACTTTATCGGCAAGCGGCAGCAGCGCCCAGCACTCTTGATCATCGATGAATTTGGTGTGTTCAATAACCAGAACATCGTCTCCATCCTCACCTTGGCGCGTAGCGCCAATTTGGGCGTAGTTTTGGCAACCCAGGATGTGGTCAGTTTGGGAGAAGAGCAAGTGCGCAGGATGATTCTTGCCAACACAAGGACCAAACTGCTGATGGCTACCGATTTTCCTGAAGAGGTTGCTGAGTTAGCCGGAACTATTTATCAAATTGAGGCAAGCATCCAGCATCAAGACGGTGAAGCTACGGGCATGGGAAGCGCCCGTGTTCAGCATGCGTTTCGGGTTGACATGAACGAGGCTGGTCGATTGCAAGCCGGTGAAGCCTTCTTGATTCGGCAGCGTCATGCAGCAAAATTACGCGTCAAGCAGATCGGTAAGATTGTAGTAGACAAAGAGGCCGTTGCGCGTTTCGAGAAGAAGTCCAAAACGGGGCCTTTCAGAGAAGAAGATAGAGGCGGATCGCAGGACGAATTCCCTGAGTTAGAGCTATAAACACAGAAGACTAAAATAGTATAAACATAAATACATAAAAACGTAATATAGTAATAGCATCCTCGCAGGTTCAAATTTTCATTATCACTAGGACGTTCGGGCGCCAGGCCTCCTCCGTTCGCGGATAAACCGCTCACTCCGTCGGCTTGGCTGCCCTTTATTTGTTTCACTCGCCGCTTTCTCAGCTTGTCACATGGGTCAATTCAGGCTATCGCTTGAACTTTGACCACATGTGCTGTCTGAGGTGGAGCGAGTGAGACGCGGTCCACCTCGCCAGATGTATAAAAACAGAGACCGCACGAAAGGAAATGATGAGAAACTTCTTCGAATTTCTTATCTGGAGGTTGAATTCGCCGGGAATATCGGTCTGGGGCCTTGCAGAGTATGAAGAATTGCCCAACGGCAAACATATCATCGTTCGAGATATCCGTATGGGAGATTCGTTCGAAACAGAATTCGATCTGTGCGACGGCACGATAGTAAGAATTCGGGATGGGCGCGTGCGAGTTTTCAGGGATATCCTTGAGCAGGGGCCTTAGGCCCTTGCTCGGAATCTGGGGGACGTGCGCTCGACCGCTAGCGCTTTCGGGCGCACAGGAATAGATACATCACTCGCTACTGTTTCAGTGTGCCACACGGTCAAGGGTCTGACGATGAACAGCGGCCTGATCGGCCGCTGCCCTTGACTACGTGTGTTGTATTTGATGCTGTAGCGAGTAAGTCGCGGTTGCCGCTTGCTGCGAATTAAATATGAGCAACCGCAAGAAAGGAATCCATGAATGGGCCTACAGCCATAAATTCCATTCTGGAAGCTACCAAGCAACGATTGCTTGGACAGCGTAAAGAGCTTGTTTGGCGAGCATATACTCGCTCCGGCAAGGTAGTCGTGATTAAAGGCTACCGGGTGGTGAGTGTCATCGACCCGAAGAAAGGAGACCATGCCAAGTGATACCCGACTGAGATATCTGGGTTATGTGCGTTTCACGTCCGAAGCCGTTAGAGCCTTTGACGATAGCTCTGTTCGGTGCAGTGAATTCTTTAATTGGGATGTTATCGGTGACTGGTCGGAGGTTGTCGATGATGTTCAAGAGGGCAAGCGCCAGGCTATACAAGAAGGCGGCCTGATCATCTCTGTTTACCGGTTATCCTCTGGGCAGAAACTATTAGCCGTTACCGAGGGCCATGCAAGCGATACTATCGATATAAATGCGACCATGGTGATGTTACCAGAGGAATTTTGATCTTCAAGCGGGTGTGGGAGCGATCCTGCACCCGCTCTCTTTTTGCTCGGACAGTATGGCATGCGCTCGACCGCTGGCGCTTTCGGGCGCAGGAGAAGACAGGTCGATACTCGCAACTGTAAACCTGCTACTTAAGAAATTCTACACAAGGATGTATTATGAGTGTAGAAGCATTACGACACACGCGCAACACCATTACTACCAAAAAATCCATACGGAGACATAGTGTTCTAGCGAGCCTTTGTAGATCTACAACAAGGCTGACGTGGTCCTTCTTGCTTGTGGCGCAAGGAGGATATGCGCGCTCGACAAAGCTTGACATAAAGCTTAACTACAATAAATCACACATCTCATCCCAGCCATAGATTCTAGAGGAGCGTTTACTGTGGAGTACGTTGCTTCTATTCTTGTCGTCTTGGTCGGAAGTGGCCTATATGCAGCATATCTTTACAGAGATTCATGGATAAAGTCCATCGTTCCAGAGTCTTTGAGAGAACGAATAGATCGAATTGCTGCCCCTGTCGGAGCTTCGCTCGGAAAGTCTGTGGCCAAGAGACGGCCCGTATCTGCTCCGCGTACATCGGCTGTTGCTCGCGCATCGGTTGCTGCTGGCGGTCTTTATTCGACCACTTTAGTTATCGAGTGTGTGAGTGCGCTGGCCAGATCGCTAATCTGCTTCCTGGGAGCGCTTATTCTGCTAATTCCGCTCTATATCATCATTTTTGCTGCCAAGCGGGATAACTATTTCGGGCCACTGATTGATATGTGGGGGAATCAAACTGGTCAGTGGGGCTATGATAATTTATCCTGGATTGCAGACAGCACGCTCAACAGCTTAGTTATCGCTCTGGTGGTCGGGCTATTGCTGGGTTTCTGGCCAATCCTCAACAGTCTATTTCATACACTCTTTCCTGTAACACGCTCCGGAGCAGGGGGTATCGAATTTGAATCCCTCGGCGCCCGTGAACCGACGCGAGAAGAACTCGGCAAGATTATTGATACGCTGGGCGTGATCGAGAGCAGTACAGACGGAGTGCCAGTTGCGGCTCCCTCGGCATGGCTTGTGCTTGACGAACCTACTCCGGACTCCTACACTATTGGCAGCACCGTCTATCTTGCTAGGGCAGCCATCGAGAGCGAGTACCTAGCCGGAATTATGGCTCACGAAATGGGTCATGTGGCACACAAAGATGGTGACCTGTTGTTAGCCCTTCGGCGTTTTATCATTCCGCTGGCCTACTTTGTGGGCATCGATCGTCATCCCTTGCCTTCCGGCGCAGTATTGTCCACGGGCTCTAATCTGCATCAGCGAATCATCCGCAGCGAGGATGAGAAAATATTCTTCCGCTTCAACGCTTTACGCATCAAATTCCAGCTGGCGTTCTGGTTTGGCGGCCTGGGTATGTTCCTGATGGGTCGGCAATGGGCACAATTCTGGCGACAGCGCGATTTCCTGGCTGATGACTATGCCGTACAGATCGGGCAAGGCGACAGCCTGATGCAGGTGCTTACCATGTACCGGCATGTGGATGTGGCGCAGCCGTTCCTCATGACCAACCGGCCGTACACAGCGGAACGATTGGATAGGTTGCGAGGGTAATGAGTGATATTATTAGGCTGAATCAGCCAACTACAAACATGCAGTGCCAGCCACTCCTTTGGCCTAACTAAGAGACGAAAACCACTTGCTATAACCGGTTTGAATCTCTACTTTTTCTACAAGGCTAGATTAGTAGACTGAGACCATGAAGCTTAGTCGCTACCGGCTACTACATATTCTGCAACCTCGTTTTGACACTATTCGACGCGGCCCGTTATTCGTCCTTGTATCTACGACACAGTAATCACCGGACTAACTGCATAAACATTTTCTTGTAACGTTCCTCTTTTTCGACTCATACCAGATTCGCAACGGAGCACACAATGAAGTTCGGCCAATCCCCCAACGGCGCTATGGAATCCGCATCAGACAGAGATGTTGGCCAGCAGCGCCAACATCGACGTGCTCTAAAAAGACCGAGTATCATATTCGGCATCAGCACATTTCTACTTGTGCTGATGTTTGGCTTCCTTATAGGGTTTCCTGATGGATCGGGGTGGCGCCATGTTGACACTGGTGGGATGACTTCTTCTGGTAGACTACTTGCTGCCAGTCAATCAATCACGGTGACCATTACCGAGGCAGGGTTCGAACCGGAAGCTATAACTGTCTCGATTGGGACGGCTGTTACCTGGTTCAACGCCACAAGTGTCGAATATGATCTGATTCAGTCTTACGCCAGCCAGGTATATCTCCCCGTCATGCAGGCGAAGTCATCTGCCGTTCGTGCGCAGGCCTCTACCGGAGATACCTTCCTGCCCATAATTGCCAATAACGCCGGTGTAACAGCTGATGATGCGCATCGCGTACCGACTGTAAAGCCAATAGCTACAGCTCAAGTAAAGAGTGCATCAACTGTAACGCCTGCAGCCATAGGCCTCTTTTCGATCACGCTTCAACCAGGGGAATCCTATACATATGTTTTCGATGATCCGGGAGACTTTGTCCTGAGTGGAATAGGCTCCTCTCAGTTCCAAGGAACCGTGATAGTCCAGGAATCGCCATCACAAACTCAGACGCCGGAAGCTACTTCGACACAGACACTAACGGGTTCTGCAACACCCGAACCCTCTGGTACCGTCACGATCACACCGACAAGCACGCTTACAGCAACTGCGACGCCGGACGGAAGCAACACGCCAACCGCTACTCCATCTGAACAGCCGAAAGAAACGCCAACACCAACGACTACCCCTTTGCCGACCGCTACCGACTCTCCTGACGATACCGAGACGCCGACGAGTACAGCGACTAATACTCCGACCAATACGCCGACATCCACGCCCACTAACACGTCAACACCCACCAACACGTCGACCGCCACCCCAACGAACACATCGACGCCGACTGCGACGACCGATCCAAGCGGCCCCACGAACGTTTGCGGCGCTATTGATACAGACACGGTGTGGACGGCAATTGGTAGCCCCTATATCGTGACCTGCAACGTGACGGTTAACGCAGGCATCACGTTAACTGTACAGGCAGGCTCAGTAATCAAATTCGGTTCTGGTCGAGCGCTATCAGTTGTAGGCACGCTATTGAGTCAGGGGACTAGTGAGAGTCCGGTACAC
>SWCD01000013.1_pt1 | contig 12447 bp, 9 predicted proteins | sample 4693011 | NCBI WGS metagenome assembly SWCD01 (sample SAMN10267278, study PRJNA491770) | bioreactor metagenome | isolation source: DHS bioreactor inoculated with marine | place: Japan: Omine Ridge, Nankai Trough | reverse complement strand
AGCACAAAAAGGGCCCTAGGTCCATCTTCTCCGCCAAGGGTAAACTGGCCTTTATGTTCCTGAAGAACTATTCCGGATCTTCGGACCGCAAACTTATGGAACAGCTCAACGGGAACCTTGACTGGCAGTTTTTCTGCGATATCTATCTGGGTTCCGACCGGCCGGGAATTTCAAGATGATCAGCGAGGTCCCGTGCGAGCTGTCCAGAAAACTGGACATGGACAAGGTACAACAGACATTTTACGGGCATTGGTCCCCACATATGGCGGACAAGGGCTCCATAACCATGGACGCCACCTGTTACGAGAGCCATCTCAGGTACCCCACCCTTTGGGAGGCGGTGGACTGGCTCCACGGCCTGATGAAAGGTATCTGCAAAAAGACGGGGGAAACCCTGCCACGGAGCAAATACCTTAAATGGATAAAGCGCTACGTATCCTATAGCAAGATGAGAAAGAAGACCAAAAAGAAGAGAAGGGCGCTGACCCAGGGCCTGCTTCTGCTATTGGACAAACTGGGCGGCGAGGTGGACCGGCTGGAGGCGCGGCACGCGGTAGCGATGACCAAGGACCAATATCGGCGAAGGGCGACGGCCAAGAAGGTGTTCGCCCAACAGCACGGATATTTTCATAAGGGAAAAAAACCAAAGGACCGTATCGAGAGCATGGACAGGCCCTACATCAGGCCCATCGTAAGGGGCAAGGAAATAAAGCCGGTGGAGTTCGGGGCCAAGGTAAACAAGTTCCAGATCGATGGGATCAGTTTCATAGAGCACCTGGGCTTCGATGCCTTCCACGAGGGCAACCGTTTCCAGGACACGGTCTTCAAGGCACAACGCCTCACCAGGACCAAAACGAGATTGGCCGGAGCCGACGCCATCTATGCGACCAACAAGAACCGGAGGTTCGCCACCAAGTACGGTATCCGTACCGATTTCAAGAGAAAGGGCAGGGCGGGCAAGCACGAAAAACAGCGGAGCAAGCTGGCGGGTGCCATCACCAGGGAACGGACCAGCAGGCTGGAGGGAAGTTTTGGCAAGGACAAGGAACATTACCACCTTAAAAGGATAAGGGCCCGTACCAAGAAAACCGAAATCTTATGGATATTCTTCGGCATCCATACGGGCAACGCCCTGGAGATCGGCAGGCGGATGGCTGCCAAGGCACTGGAAAAAGCGGCCTAGGGGCCACCGGTCCGAAAGGCCGATGGGAGAGGCATGTCCCGACCTCAAAAAATCAGTGCCAAAACCACCCAAGGACTACCAGAAACCTTCTTGCAGCTAATAAATCATAAAAAATCCCGGGAATATGGAAATCCCAGGATCCGTTCTGTCCAGAATTTAATAAAAATCGATCTACTCCTGAATATGCCCCTGAAGGGCTGGATGCAACTCCATTTTACAAATCGAATACTTGAATTAATAAGTATCTCACTTTTTTATTAAGCCCATCAAATTAAAACCATATAGAGCCATATAAGCCCATATAAAGCCAAAATTTGAGTGCAAATTGAGTGCAAATAAAAAGAGGTTTACGAAAATTAATTCATAAACCTCTGATAATCAAGTCGGGGTGGCAGAACTAGCCACTAAACCGTAATGATCTAAATATCAGATAGTTATTTTAATTTTTCAAAACAGGTAACCGAATAGGTCACTTTTGCTTTGATTAAACTTACTTTATATTACACAAATATAATTAAAATTGAAAAACTAAATTGAATCAAATTCATACAATTTTTATTTTATTCGAAATTGATCTAAAACAAAAAAGTGTCTTGAAAAAGAGGCTTAATTAAATTTTAATCTAAAATCATTCAATTTCTATTTCTTCAAAACATAGGCTCTAAAAAAAACTTGACTTTATTTGTATAATGCATAAAACACCCACTACCCCATCACGCTGCTCAACTTGAACATCGGCAGGTACATGGCAATCAGGATAACGCCCACCAAAACACAGACAATCAATATGATACAGGGTTCCATAATGGTGGACAGCATTTTGGACTGTTGCTGCACCTGGGTGTTGTACTGCATGTTCAATCTGTCAAAAATAAACTCGGTCTGGTTGGTTTCCTCGACGACCTTTACCAGGGCGATCATCTTATCGTCAAAGAGTTTGTGCCGGCCTACGATTTTCAATAAATCCTTAACCCGTTTATTATCAGTATTTTAAACACTTTCAATTTAGTATGGTTCACCGAATTGCACACTAAAGTCAAAAGAACTATTTAAAAACAAATTGTATCTGCCTTTTGAGGTTGCGAATATACAATTTAAGTTAAAAAAATATAATTTATATCAATGTTTTAAGCCTTAATAATAGTTTATAATTTACTGTAGAAAAACTACTTCTTAAACTAAATTAGAATAAATCTTCTAAAAAGTATACTTAACCCAGTTTATTTATTTTTAATAAAATCTATATTAATTTCATCATTGAATTTATTTATCAATTCAGGTAATGTAAGTACATTGATATTCAACATATCACAAATGGACGGTATTTTTTTAAATACTTTAAGGTCATTTTGTGCTTTTGTTTCTTCTGTTACCAAAAAAACTTCTTCAAATGTTCCTTGATTATTATGGTTTAAACAATAAGTTATCAACTTGGCATCTGCCGAATTGAGCCACCTCTCTTTTTCCAGTTCAAATTCAAAATCTTCTAATTTATTTTTCATTACTCCTATAGAAAATTGATTTTCTACTTGGCGTATAAACTTTGCAGGTGCTGGAGGAAATAAATCATCTGTTTTTAAAGGAATCTTGTATTGCTTTTTGAAATCTTTATCTTCTAAAAAGTCGAGTTTCTTTAAAACCAAACCATCAGATTGAAATTTACATTCTGTAAGAACTGCGTCTAAAATTACAATATCACCTGACTGAATTTTTTCCTTTACTAATTCATAAAGATTATTGTTTGCATCAAATGGTAAGTAGTAACGTACCAGTGCATTAAGCGAATTGGTGTCTATTACTACCCTCATTAAATAAATCTGTTTAATTTATCAGGTTTGATATTTAACCTTTTACAAACCTCCTGCTCGTTGATAATACCTTCGTAAAAAGCAGTTTGAATGGTTGAAACCAATAAAGGTGAATTGATTGGTTTAGGGCTTGAACCACCAGGTTTTTTACCCATCTCTTTTTCCAATTCTCTTTGCTTTTTTTCTGCTTCTTTTCTTGCTTTATATTGCTCTTCTAAATCGGTTTTTACCTTGTTGTAATTAGTATTGGAAATTTGATTTTTAAATAGAAGTCTAGTAAACAAGGCTAATCGGCTAAGATGGGTTTCCATTGAAATTTTTCCGATTAAATCAAAATGAAAATCATTTTTTGCACTTGCAGTTTCTAAATTATCTAATACATCACCATATTCACCAACTAAAAAATAGTAGGCAAAATCGTTACACCATCTTTCCACTTTAGAGAGACTTGTTCCTGTCATGTCATGGAAGTCAATTTTTTCAATTTCTTCAATATTTAAAAGGTAATGACCCAATTCATGAGCCAATGTGAAAATTTCTCTACTCATTGCATCTTGCAAACGCTTTAATACAATAACATTTGGATTAAGAAAGAAGCCTTCAATATTTGCAGTATCTTTTTTGTTCCATGTTTCTACAAATTCAAAAACCAAAACATTTTTTTCTGCAAGCTTACCAATCAATGCTTTTAAAAATTCTTTATTTTCTCTATGCTTTTCGGGATAAAACTCTTTTCTAATCGCCTGGGCAACTACTTTAGATGAGTCTTGAACCGTATAAACTGGAACAGTACGTTCAATTCTTAATTCGGCAAGTTTGGCTATTGTAGAGAGCGAAATTTTAAACTCTTCAAATTGATTAACTATTTTTTTTGCTCCAAAATTTAGCTCTGAATTGAATTTTTTCTTCCTAAAAAATATACTTGCTTCTTTGTTTGCTTCGGGAGTTTTTGGGTCTAAGTAATAATGAAGTCCTTTATTGAAAATTTTATCAATACGTTTTAAATAGGCAACTTTTATGTTTTTGGCAAACACATCATTTTCAGTTAAAGAATTTTTTAATCCTTTACTAACCATAGCCAAAAATTCCTTGTGCGAGATTTTATATAAATCTAACAAGTAATTTAATCGTGATATGTTTTGTTCTATTTTCAAGAAAGTGTTTTATTTTAATGCAAAGTTACGAAGTCTTTTTATCTTCATTATTTTAAATGGTAATTCAATCTGGGCGTATTTGTAGAGTTTTTGTATTTATTATTCAAATACCAGTTAATTGTGTTCATTTTCATCATCTATTCCCGGCAACTCCAAAGCTTTTACAGATTGTATGGCATTGCCTGCAATTCCTTTAATTGAGGCGTGCATATCAATAGTATTTGCTGTTACTTTATCAATTTGCTTTTCACGCTCCTTCCAAATACGTTGCATCGCTCTTTTCTCACTATCTAAAGCTGTTTTCATTGAAGTAAATCCCTCTACAATGGCTTCTATTTGCATTCTGAACTGATTACTGGTTAAGTAATCATATAGCATATGCATTTTATCTCCTTTATTCTCTTGTGAACTTATAGCTAAATTTACTTGAACAATAGATTCACGCAATACATTGCAAAGTCCTTTAAATTCATCATAATTACAAATCCAAATACCATCTTTTAAACCCATTCTATCCATATCGGAAGGCATTACTTCTGTTACTAAAACACCGATATTTGCTCCTTTATCACGAATGTCATTTTTAAATTTTTCTAGCCAACTAGGTTGAAAATCTTTTGCACGCTTACTTTCGTAATAAATTTTACCACAATTTTGTTCCGTTCTGGTGTTCACAATTTGAATACAATCACCACCTCTTACTCCTTTTTTAATTTCCTCAATCGTGTCTAATGGAAACCTAATTGCCAACCATTCTTCAATTGCCAGTTCTTGAACCTCGCCCTGTAACTGCATAGAACCCTGCTCTTGTTTACGTTTCATTTCTTCAGTAAGCTTTTTTTGATCCTCCAATTGCTTTTGCATTTCTTTAAAACGCAGCTCATTTTTGTCTTCTTCAGCTTTACGTATTTTCTCTTTTTCCAAGAGTATAATTTCGTTTAAACGTTTTTGTGATTCAGCTTCCACAGATTCTTTTAATTCCGATTTTTCTCGTTTTAGTTTCTCTATTTCTGCTTTTGAACGGTTAAGCTCTTTTACTTGCTCCGATTTTTCGTTTAGCTCTTTTTGTAATGCAGCAAATTGTTCAGATTGTTCTTCGGTAAGTTTAGCTTTTAGCTTTTCTTCCATCAAGCTTTTTTCTTCTTTTAGCTTTTTATCAAAACGCTCTTGAAACAACTCATTTTCTTGCTTTTTCTTTTGCTCAAAATCAAGTTTTTCTTGCTTTAACTTCTCTTGTTCAGCTTCATATTTCTTTTTCTCCTCTGCAATTTGAGCTTGATATTTTTGCTTAATTTCTTCTTCTAATTGATGTGCAAGAATATCTTGAACATCAATGGAAGTACCACAGTTGGGGCATTTTATTTGAGTTTTATCTTGCATAGTTTAGATATTAAAATTATTTTCAATTTTAAACACTTAGATCTTCAACATAATCTTCCATATAGAACAAGTCATCAATTTTTTCAAGCTGATTTTTTTCATTTTCATGGTAAGTTCTTAATTCTTGTGTTCTCTTTTCTGAAGAAACCACATTTTTTTGATTTATGGTTATTTGTTCTTCTATAGTCTCGTTTGTCAATAATCTAGGAACATCTATAACTAAACCAGAATTTAAATTCTCTATCAATTTACTTTTTAAATTTTCTAATTCATCGTAAACAAAAACATCAATGTCATCATTATTAGAGAGTAAATCTTTATTATTCTCATACAATTCTTTTTCTGTTTTTTCTAATAACCTAAATATTAAATCAGTAATTTTCTCATTACCGCTATTATAATCTATAAAAGAATTAAACTCAAAACCGTAAAGTTTAAAAAGCTCTGGTAATTTTAATGCGATATGAGTTTGGTTTATTTCTGTTAACAATTGATTGATTATTGTAAAAAAGACCTCTTGTATTTTTTTTGTCGATTTTGGAGCATTTTGAACGCCCATTAATGCATCAACAAATTCATTCACTACAAACTCTAATTTTTCAAATTCTAATTTTTCAAAAATTGAAAGAAATTCATCATCATAATTTATATCAGAACAATATTTAACGATAGCCCTAAGATATTTACATTCTAATGGCTTAATCCATGTATGTAAACTCTCTAATAAATTTGAAGTGATTTTTTTTAAGAGAATTGTCTGAAGTTCTTTAGAAAGACTTATTCCTGTTTTAGACTTGTCAAAAATTTCTAACTGCTCAATAAAGATAATTGAATTTATAATTGCTTCTTTTTCTTTTTCATTTGTTTTCAAATCATCAAGTAAAAAATCAGAAATGGATGGATTTATAAATCTAACGTGTTCAAACCTATAATCAACATTTGTCATATTTACATATATAAAACCGTTTAATAAATTCTTAATAGATTCATCAAATTGATTTATTTTTATTTGTTGATTATTAGCTTCAATTTCAAATGCCAATCTTTTATCAAATGACCTTCTAAAATCAGAAACATAAGGGTTACTTCTAAATGAAAATAAGGTGTATAATAAACACTTTTCAAGATAACTTATTTGATTATTGATAGAACCTTTCCATATCTCTTCCGGATGATTTAAATTATGAAGAATAAAGTCACGATATAAGTTTGGTTGAATAGTTCTTAGCTTAAACTCATCAGTAAAAGATTCTATTAGTCTTGGAGTATAATTATTATGATTAATAATTTTTTTATAAAATTTATCATTCACTATTTTCTCGATAAATTCTTGTTTAACTGTTCTAAAAAATAGATGATTATAGAGAATTTTAGCTTTTTCATATTTCGAATAATCAGATAGATTAATTTCATACTTTGCTACATCTATTCTTGCACGTTTTATTTTCTCAGATTTATTCCTTGCTTGCTCAAGAATTACTGTTCTAGTGGATAAAATAAGGTATTTATTTGGTTCAATAACGATACGATTAATAAACTGAGAAATTTCAGATTCATTTTGACTACCTGTTAGTATTTCATAATATACATCTCCCAAAAAGTCATCAAAATAAAATACCTGTTTCTCATCTTCATTGATGGAAATCACATCCTCTGCATCACGAATATTATTAATTATGTATATTTTGTGGTTTTGTCTTGCTCTTTCTAATAATAAAACATCAGCAAGTGTTGTTTTACCAATTCCAGGCATACCTGTAATAACCAGTAATTTTTCTTTTTCCAAAGTCTTATTTGCAGCATCGAAATTTTCAGTAAGGACATACAACGGTACTTTCATTCTTATTTGTTGAAGGTAGCTTTTAGACCTTCCTTCTATTCCATTATTGAAAATTCCGCTTAATATCTCGGTACTTGAAAACCACAACTTAAAATGTTTCTTTTCAACGTCTTTGTGTTTTCTTAAGAGTGCATTCAAATCATCTTTAGCGAAAATATCATTTGATGACTGTATAAAGGGCTCAAAAGTTTCTTTTAAATCATCCTTTTGGAAGTTAGAAAGTCCTATCGAAGTAACGATAATATATCTTTTAGGTTCAAAATCTTTGACTTTGGGAAGTTCTTTTTCTTTAAATTCCTTTATTAATCTAGCTTCTCCTGACTTTAAATAATGTTTAACCTGAACAACAATTTCATTATTATTTTCTGGTGATGAATACCTTAAATCAACTCCACCGTCTTTGCCGACCTTAAAATTTTGAAGTCCCAAATTTAGTTCAGCGTTCAGTAAATCTAGGGCTAATTCCTCTAAATCCTTATCATTTAATGTTGAAAAATCATAGTTCATTTTATCATTGGAATGATTGTTCCATAACAATTTCCTGAATATTTTGAATTTCTGTAATCATATTATATTTATCGAATTTATATTTCATATATCTTGAAGTAAAATCATCATGAGTAGAAAATATTAATTGATATTCCGAAAATTCGTTTCGTATTAGTTCAATAAAAGTATGAATATTAAGGTCGTCCATTGTTTGTATAAGATCGTCAATTGCAAGAAATCTAAAATTCTCATTTGTGTTGTATACTTTATTTAATGATAAACAAAAAGCTAAGGATACCACAGCCATTTGTCCTGAACTTAAATGATAAACAATATCATGGTCAGAAGAATTTCCTGTTTTAAATCTTACATTATTGCTTTGTCCTGTTTGATGTATTTCTATAAAGATACCAAGTCCTTGCTGATAACTTTGTAATATTTTACCTGAATAAACATAAAAAGGAATTTGAATACTCCTTATCATCTCTGCTTTATGAGCTTGAATTTTTCTATGCAAACCATCAACAATTTTATTTATAGGTATGAGTAATTTATTAAGCTTTCCTCTTCTGCTTTCAAGAAAACCTAAACGTTCATTTGCTAAGATTGAATATTTTCCTTTTAAATAACCCAGCTTATCTCTTAATATTTCATTTGAAATATTTAAAAAGTAATCAGGGTTAGAATCAAAATACTCAATATAAAATTGCTTATTTTCAATTTGAAGTTCATTATATCGGAATTTTGGTAATACTTTTTCTTGAAGATATGACTTTAATAAAATTTGTTTTTGAAAAATTTCTTCCATGGTAGAAGGAATAACTTGAAAGAACATTAAATCAAATTCGGATTCGCTAAATTCACTATAAACTTGAAAGACCTCTTCTACTTTTTCTTTTATAGTAGAATAGTTTCTGAAAAGAGCTAAAACCTCTTCTTCAGTAACTTTGGTTTCCTGTAAATATTTTTCAGCTGCAATAACTATTTTAGAATTAATTATCTTTAGTTGATTTTGAAACTGTGTTTTTTGTTCAATTTTATTGTTATTATATGCTATTAAAATTTTACCCTTATTTGAAATAGCTTCATTAAGTTTATCAAATGATTCAAAGCTAGTATCACATAATGGACAATTATTTTCTTCTATGTGAACAGTATCTTTTATTTTAGCAAACTCAACCAAAATTTGGTTCCTTTGTGCATTAATATCGGAAATAATTTTACCAATTTCTCCTAGGTCTTTGTCTATTAATTTAATATTACTTTCAATTACTGTATAAGCAGCAATATCATCAGGGAAGTTATGAAAATCCTCAAAATATTGCTTTTCAATAAATGAAATATCAGACTGTTCTATAATTTTTTTTGCTCTAATTATTTTAGAATTAACTTTATTTAGGTCTGAAATTAATTCTTCTGAGTGCACATTTTTTAAAAGTATCGCATTTAATAATTCATTGTTACTTATGATTTCTTCATTAAGTTTTTTATATTTAATTGATTTTTCAAACTCACTAGGAATAAATTTACTTCTAAAGTCAATTAAAGCATTAATTGTTTGTTCAAATTGAGTTAGCTTTTCTTTGGCGTTCTCAATTTGAAGAAAAGGAGTCTCAGAATCAAACTCATAGTCTTTTTCTGGAAATAATTTTTGAAATTGTGAATTTTCAGAATTTGGTAATGCTTCTTTTAAAAGAATAATTTGATCATTAATAGAATTCAATTGACCTTGATAATTATCTCTGATTATTTGAATTTTTTGCTTGTTTCGTTCCTCTTTTTCTATATTGAACAAGAATCCTAAAGAAGCTCCTTTTTCATCTTCATTTTTTTTCAAAAAATAAATACTATCTTCTTGTTGTATATAATTGAATAAATAGTAGATTGATGAAAGATTAATTTCAGAATCTTCACCATAAAATAATTGGTTAATGCTTTGTTGTTGTACTTTTTCTAAAGTAGCAAAATCATCAGATTCAAAAAAATCAATATCATTAGTTAAATAGGTGTCGAAAATCTTGTTTCCATCATCAGGAATAAAATTTCTAGCATGGATGACATTTTTTGGAGAAAATTCATCGCTATAATTTTTTATGATAATGAAATCTTCTCCTGTATTTATATTGTTCAACCATAACTTTAAAATAACATCTTCTCCATCAGTGTTTTGAAAAAAAGGCTTGTTTTTATTGTTATTTTTTCTTTGTACATCTCTAAATAGTTCAATTCTTTTAAATTCGCCTGTGATACACAATTCTATTACATCGAAAATAGTTGTTTTCCCAAATCCATTTGGCCCTGCCATTATGTTAACATTAACATCTTGAATATCAAAACTAAACTCGGTTTTTGAGTATATCCCTTTGAAATTTTGGAGTTGAATTTTTTTAATTTTAATCATTTGGTAAAAAATTAATTAAATCTTCAATTTTAGATTCGTGTTCAATATTAAAAAAATCAATCTCTTGAAATAAGGATTCTTCATTAAGAATTTTATCATGAAATTCATTCAAATTACCTAATTCATTAATAATTTTTTGGTTTAAAGGAACATATTCGGATTGATCAATAGATAATGATAAGAAAGGTAATTTAATAAATAGTTGTAGAATTGTAATATATTCAGAAATAACGTCTTCATATCCATTTGAAGCAAAATAATTTAAATTATCTGAATTATTTAATTTAGCCGTAAGTGTATCTAAGACTGGTTCTTGTAATAAATTAGATATTGATTGCTCAGTATAAAAAATCACATATTTTTTGAGGAAATATTCATCTTCCTCAAGCATTAAAATTTGTTGTCTATGATTTTCTAGTGCTTTAATTGAACTACATTTTACAAATATTAGTAACGATGAATTTTTTTCAATTATTACATTTTCACCACTATTTACAATGTTTTTGAAGCTATCAATTAATGACTTGTATTTCACATTCTGTTTGATTATCTCTTTGTTTTTTAGTGTTACAAAATCAGATTCTTCAAATGATAATTTAAAAAAAAATGATTTTTCTTCCTTGGAATAAAAAGGAAGATTTTGTTCGTTTAAAACAAAACCTGACTCAACAAATATTTTTCTAATTAATTGCTCCATTATTTAATTTTTGTGTTGTTGTCTCTCGTTTAACTAATTTACTATTAGTGAATGACATAAATTTATCAAGGTTATCATTCACTTCTTCCTCAGTAGAAATTGATATTATTGAAGGATTTCTTCTAATTAATTCAATCTCAATATCTTTATTTATCAAAGAATGGTTTATAATTCCCCCCGAGAATAGGACAGTAAGTTAAGTTTAATTTTTATCTTAAATTTACTGTATTATGACACGCAGGAAACACACATCTAAATTCAAGTTCAAGGTGGTGCTGGAGGCGCTATCGGAACGTTTTACCATCCAAGAGCTGGGCAGGAAGTATGATATCCACCCGGCACAGATAACGACATGGAAAGCCCAGTTTTTAAAGAACGGTGAAGGCGTTTTTGACAATAAGGTCAAGGATCCCAAAACGGAGTCCGAGGAGATGGAGGAACGTCTTTTAAAGACCATAGGGCAGCTCAAGGTGGAGAATGATTTTTTAAAGAAGGCCTCATCATGAGTAAGTCCGGAAAGCAAAGAAGGGAACTGGTGGATAAAAAATCCAAGCTGAGCATACTGCGCCAGTGCGAGCTTTTGGAGCTCCACCGCAGTGGGGTGTATTACCGTCCAAAACAGGAGACCGACCTGAATCTGGCACTGATGCGTCAGATTGATGAAAAGCACATGTTGCACCCTTGGCTTGGCGTTCCCCGTATGGTTACCTGGCTTAACCGTGACATGGGGCACTGCATCAACAAGAAACGAATTGAGCGGTTGTATAGGCTTATGGGGATATCTGCCATTGGCCCTAAGCCCAACACTTCCAAGAAAGGCAAGGGGGAACTGCACAGAATATACAAATACCTCTTGAGAAACTTAGAAGTAACACGCTGTGGTCAGGTATGGGCCATGGACATCACCTATATCTCGGTTCGCGGTGGCTATTTGTACCTTTGCGGGATAATCGACCTGTACAGCCGCTATGTAGTAGGCTGGTCACTTTCCAATACAATGACATCAGAATGGTGCAGAAAGACCTTGGAGGCCGCCATAGAAGAACACGGTTCGCCGCAGATCCTCAACACTGACCAAGGAAGCCAGTTTACCGCCCATGAGTTCTGTGATTGGGCCACGGCACCACAGCAGGGCATACGCCTGAGCATGGACGGCAAGGGAAGGGCACTGGACAACATATTTATCGAGCGCCTCTGGCGCGACGTAAAGTACGAGCACGTGTACCTGTTCCCGGCCGATGACGGTCTGCAGTGCTACCGTGGGCTGGAGGAATATTTTAGGTATTACAACAATGAGCGCAGGCATCAAAGCCTAGGGGAAGAAACCCCATTAACAATTTATCAACAGAGCAAGAAACAAGTGGCATGATGGTACCAAAGAGGCAAAAAGGGTTTTCAACAAATCGGGCAGGTTATGAGTCTCCCCCCAGACCCCCCTCTTTCAACATCATCATTAAACTTATTTTTAAAGATTTATTGTCCTAACAATGGGGGG
>SWCD01020722.1_pt1 | contig 12455 bp, 13 predicted proteins | sample 4693011 | NCBI WGS metagenome assembly SWCD01 (sample SAMN10267278, study PRJNA491770) | bioreactor metagenome | isolation source: DHS bioreactor inoculated with marine | place: Japan: Omine Ridge, Nankai Trough | reverse complement strand
AAGGTCTCAATAGCCCGAGTACGGGCTGCCACACCCTGAGGATTAACCCGGCTGCCATCCTCACCGGTGATTGACAGTCCGCTTTCAAAACGAATCTTGATGCCCAAAGAACGACACTGGTCGATAATTTCCTGGATCTTGGGATTCGGTTTTCCTTTAACAATTAAAATCTCATTAATGGTGCGTGGTGACTGCTCAAGCAAGGCAGCCACCGGGTGGATTCCCCAAACCAAATTTTCATTGGCCTGCAGGCGTTTGCCTTTTTGTGCTGAATGTTTATCGGCCATTATTGCCCAGCCGGAAGGGTGAGGGGAGTGCCGCTTAAACCACGACGATTTTTGGCCCGCATGGCAAGGATGATTGACTCTAGCATCCGGGCAGCCGTATCAAGATCATCATTCATCACCACATAATCATAGAGATCGACGTCTGCCATTTCTTTCTTGGCGTTGGCTAAACGCAGCTGGATGGTTTCCATTGAGTCAGTACCGCGGCCTGTGAGCCTTTTTTCCTGCTCTTGCCAGGAAGGAGGTGAGATGAAGATGGAAACGGCATCAGGCGAAGTCTGACGTACCTGCTGGGCACCCTGGATATCAATATCAAGAAAGACGTCCAGGCCATCATTAAGCATACTGTCCACCTCTTTCTTGCCGGTGCCGTAAAAATTGCCGTGGACTTCGGCCCATTCCAGAAAACCACCTTGGCCACGAAGGGCGATGAACTGCTCTTTGCTGACAAAATGATAGTCCTTGCCGTTTTCTTCACCTTGACGAGGAGCGCGGGTGGTGTGGGAAACAGAAAAGGTAAGCCCTTGAAGGTGCGGCATAATCTTTTTGAGAATGGTGGTCTTGCCAGTGCCTGAAGGGGCAGAGATGATGATGAGGTTTCCTTTCACACTCCTTCCTCTCTCATTTCCTCAATGGGTAAGAAACGAAGGTTGATGGTCTCTGGCTGGACAGCTGAAAGGACAACATGATCAGTGTCTAAGAGGAGGACCGACCTTGTTTTTCTACCCTCGGTAACATCAATAAGTTTCTTTTGTGCTTTGGCCTCATCCTTAATTTTTTTGATAGGTGAGGATTTGGGATTGGCCACAAGCAGAACACGGCTGGCCACAACGGAATTACCAAAACCAACATTGATCATTCGGGAAGTCATAATTTTTTCTCATTTCTTAAGTCATTCCCGCGCAGGCGGGAATCTAGAGGTTTTTGGGCAAGAGCTCCTGGATCGGAGTCTCCCTCCGGTCGCTTACCTCCCGCCTGCGCGGGAATGACACCTTGTCGCTACTCTAGATTTTGCACCTGTTCGCGCATTTTTTCCATCTCATTTTTGAGCTCGACTGTCTGGTGGGCAACACTTGAGGTGGAAATCTTTGAAGCCAGGGTATTTATCTCTCGTAAAAATTCTTGGAGCAGAAAGTCGAGCCGCCGGCCTGTTGCTTCATCAGCATCAAGAAAGCTTTGAAACTGGGAGATATGGCTGTCAAGGCGAACAACCTCCTCTGTGACATCGGCCTTGTCAGCCAGAATAACAACCTCCTGGGCCAAACGGGCTGGGTCGATATCCACACCCTCAAGGCGCTTTGCCAGTTTCTCTTCAAGATTAGCTGTGCGCAGGGCAAGAAGCTCAGGTGTTTTGGACTTAATGTCTTCCACGGTAGCTGCAAATATGTCAAGACGCTCGAGCAGGTCTTTTTTAAGATGGTTTCCCTCTTGAACACGCATTTCCAGGCTGCTGGCACATGCCTGATCAATGGCTGGTTTGAGTTGTTGCCAAAGGGTTTCGATGTCTGTGTCATTTTCAATGGTCCGGATGACCTGAGGATAGAGTGACACCAATTTCAGCAGGGCAGTGGGGTTGCATTCAAGGTCGAGATGATCACCTAATTCCACCAGGCAATCTTTGTACTGGCTGGCAAGATTATGATCAACCTCGAGCTGCTTACCGGTTTCCATGGTGCCGGAGCTTGTGATTATCACATCAACATGGCCACGGCTGAATGATTTTGAGATCTCTTTTTTGATCCTGTCTTCCAGAGCAAAGAGCTGGCGGGGGATTTTGGCCTTAATGTCACAGAAGCGGTGGTTGACAGATTTAACCTCGACACTCCAAGTGTGGTTATCAACTTCATTATCGCCACGGCCAAAGCCGGTCATCGAGCGGGGGAAACTCATGCCATTACCTCCAGAAGTTCTTCAGGGCTTGCTGTTGCTGTTCCTACCTTACCCACCACAATACCTGCTGCATAATTGGCAATGGCCGCTGCCTCGGCATGGCTGAGTCCAACTGCCAAACCAAGGGCCAGGGTGGCAATTACCGTATCGCCGGCACCGGTGACATCGTAGACTTCTTTAGCAACAGTGGGGATGGTAAAGAGAGGCTTTTCGCCAGAAAGAAGGGCCATGCCGGATTCTCCCCGGGTGATGAGAACTGCTTCGCTTTCTAATTCTTCTTTAAGCTTATGAGCGGCTTTAAGGAGTGAATCTCCATCAATGATTTTGACACCCGACATCAATTCCGCCTCAAGGTTATTGGGGGTGATGAGGGTGGCGCCTTTAAAAAAATTCGGGTGACCAGGTTTTGGATCAACCACCATGGGAATAGGATGTTTTTGGCGCAGGGTACGCAGGTGATCAACAACAGCCTGATTGATAACGCCCTTGTCGTAGTCTGACACTACAACCGCATCAAAGGAGCTGATATTCTCATCAAGAAAAGAGCAAATTTGAGCAATGACCTCTTTTGTCAAATCACCAGTAGTCTCCCTGTCAAAGCGAACAACCTGCTGGTTTTGGGCGATGACCCTGGTCTTTTTAGTGGTGGGTCGATCATCACAATGAATGACACCTGTGGTGGGAGAATCAATTTTGTTAAGCAGGCTGATGAGTTGGTCGCCCATAACATCTCGACCTATGACGCCACAGATTGCTCCTTTACCGCCTAAAGCATGAAGATTATGCAAGACATTGGCGGAACCACCAAGAAGCAGATCTTCGCTACGGACATTAACCACTGGCACAGGGGCTTCAGGGGAAATTCTGGTTACAGAACCGTAGATGAAATGGTCAACAATAATATCGCCGATGACAAGAATATTAGCCTCTTGAAAGCGGGGAAGGGCCTTTCTTAAAATGTCATGGTCAATGGATACGAGATGTTGCATAAGTATTGGTCTTTGTATGCAGCAAAGGCCATCAGGGCCGATAAAGTGCTGCTGTATTAACTATTTTGTCGATGAGTTGAGAACGTTTCTGGCTGCTCAAAGGGTTGTGGTCGATAATTAAGGTTGTGGTTTTACCATGATGATTGCCTGGTTGCCAGCGTTCAAGAAATCTTTTGTTGGGAGCACCGGCAAAACAGATGATTGTCGGTGTCTCGGTTGAAGTTGCCAGGTGTTGACCACATGAGTCGTAGCCGATAAAAAGATCGCTATGGCGAACTAGACCCACAACTGAATCGATTTTGCCGGTAAAACGGACAACACCATGGTCGAAGTCGATTTTATTCAGGACATAATTGTCATTACCTAACTCGGCAGTTTTATAGCCCATTTCGGCAATTTTGGCCATTAATCTCTTGGCCCTCTCCTCCTCATTCGTCCCTTTACCTGAATCAAGAATAATGAGCGTTTCCTTGTTGTACAGAAGGGCGGAAAGAAGTTCTTCCTCAAATGGGTCAGGGAGACGTTTTTTGGTATCATTACCCACCCCGAAATTAATAAATATCTTAAAGGTATTTGGTGGGGAATGGCTTAAAACCCTCTGACATTGGTCTAGCACCTCCGCTTTAATGTGACAGTGTGGAATCGTAGCTGATGTGTCTGGAAATATTTCCTTGAGCCAAGAATTGGTGATTTCAGGCAGACTCAGGGTGTCAGTCTGGTCTTTACGGCTACAGAAATAGAATGTCGATGAGGTTGGGGCCAGCGGCAGCAAACCAAGCTGGCTTAGCCTGGTGTCTGGGTCAAATAGGAGGATTTCCTTGGGGGCGAGGCTCTTTGTCTCTTTGCTGATAAGCTTAAAAAGTTTGGGCCAAGCTGCCATTTTTTCCAGGAGCGACCAATCACGGTCATAGGGAAAAAGAAGATGTTTGACAGACTCATCATGAAAAAGATGGCGAAGATGATCTGGGCCAACAAGATGGATCTTGGCATTCGGCAGGGAATCCTTGCACTGTGAAAGAATGAGAGAGGTGATGGCTATATCAGCCCCTAAGGTAACTCTGGAGAGAATAAAGACTTTTTTAATCTGCTCTCTGTCTTCTTCACTTAAACCACGGGGCCTTGTCAGGTCTTTGTAGCGTGATAAAAAGCTTTCTGGTGTATCTAAATGAAAATCATTGAGGATTTGCCGCGCCTCTTGTCCTTGTGAGGTGTGGCAAAAGGCCTGAATCATGGAGATAAGAACTTGGTTGGCTATATCAACACTGGAACTTGTGAAATCATCACAGAGCGGCAGGATAATTTTACCATAGAGGCTTTGGGTTGCATCTTCAGCAAGTGAAGCGTTTGAGCCAAGAGCCATTTGAGTAAGCAGGGTGATAAGATCCAGAGGAAGCAGTGCCTTTTGAGAAACAGCATCATTAAACATGGTGGCCAAATGCTCTGGCAGGCACGGTTCCTGTTGGGTGTTAGAACTGGTCACGGGTACAGGCATTTACTCAACAGGAAGACCGACGCGAACCCAGTTAATCATGCCGCCTTTCAAGATAGCAAGGTCACGATAGCCCATTTTGTAGAGAAAACGGGAGCAAATGGGAGACTGTTTCTCAGCATGGTCAATAATGATAATAGCTTTGTCCTTGGGTAATTTTTGATAGAAGCGATCAAGATCATCGAGCGGAATTTTAATGGCTTGATGGATTTCCCCCACTTGACTGACCTCTTCTCCCCGGATGTCGAGCAGGATTGCGCTATCAATCTTTTGGTAAACCTCAAGAGGCTTGAGAACAGGAGGGGTAAAGTCTGGGTATGATGTGAAATGGATAACTTGAAGATTGCGGCGTTTCCAGCCCGGTAGCCCCTCAGTGTATATTTTTACATTTTCAAAACCAAACTCCATGGCCTTGCGGGCGGCGCGGCGGCTCTTGGTGCAGCGGACACCTTTACAATAAAAGATCAGTGGTGTTGATTTGTCGAGGGGAAGAAGTGGGTGCCCGGGCTGCATGTGGCTTGACGGGATATTAACCGAACCGCTGATGGCCTCTTGCTTATACTCAATGGGGCTAAGGGCATTAATAAGCAGAAAAGGAGCATCTCCTCTCCTCAGATCAAGAAGTTCATCGGTGGTGATGGTCTCAAAACGCTCGGCATGGGCAAAAGAAACCAACATAGAGAAGAGAAGGGCTGTCACAATGAAACAAATAGACAATCGAGTGTTCATGAGGTCTCCTTTTCTGACTTTTTGAGGCGCCAGTTGAGGGCTTGCCTGGTAACCCCTAACATATCAGCAGCTATTGCCTGATTACCCCCGGAACGATGCAGTGCCTCTTGGATGAGCAGGTTGCTTGACTCCTTCAGGGTGGGCAATTGCTCAAGGACACGAAAAGGGGTTTTGTCTTCCTCTTCAGGGAGCGTGTTTTCAATGCTGTTGCCTGTGGTTGCAGCTTGACTCTGAAAGTACTTTTTAAAGCTCTCCATGGAAAGCATCTTTTCTTTATGGTGGCTTAAGGCATCGAAAATAATATGGTCAAGCTCTCTGATATTACCGGGGTAGCTATAGGTAGCAAGGAGCAATGTGAGCTCTTTGGGATAGGCAGGCTTCTTTTTTGAAAGCTTCTTAGCGCCCTCTGTGAGGAAGAAATCAAAGAGCAAGGCAATATCGTCCAGGCGTTCACGTAAAGGTGGAATGTGAATGTGGTGAGCCCTGAGTCGAAAAAAGAGATCTGTCCGGAAATCTCCCTCTTTCTGGAGGGTGTCGAGATCACGGTGGGTGGCAAAAATCATCCGGGCATCAGTTTTTCTGGCAAGGTCGCTGCCTAGTTGAAAATATTCTCTCTCCTGCAAAAGCCGGAGCAGCTTAACCTGTGAGGATTGAGAAAGATCACCAATTTCATCAAGAAACAGGGTGCCGCCACTGGCTTTTTTGATAAGGCCGTCACGGGCGCTCTCTGCACCGGTAAATGCACCTTTGCGATGGCCAAACAGGGTGTCGGCGAACATCGTATCATCAAGGCCGGCTGCATTAGCTACCACAAAGGGGGCGTCACCGTGGCAAAGCTTATGGAGTGCCTGGGCAAAGAGCTCTTTGCCTACCCCTGTCTCACCTGTGATAAGAACAGGCTCGCAACTGGTAGCAATGGCCTCCATATACTGGAACAGTGCCCGCATCTTCTTGTTGTGGGTAATGATATGAGCAAAAGCTTCTGGGTGATCTAAACGGTCTTCAAGAAAATGTTCTTTTAAAGAGAGGTTCTCCCGCCGTAGTTTGCCGACCTCAATGGCCCTTTCCACTCCGGAAACAAGCCTGCTTTCCTCTGATACCTTGGTGAAATAATCAAAGGCCCCTTGCTTGATGCAATTTACGGCAGTTTCAACCTGATCAAGTCCACTAATGATGATTACCGGGATATGAGGGAATTCCTCCACCGCTTTGATGAGAATTTCTGCACCATTTATATAGGGCATGGTGAGATCAAGAACCATGACTGAAATAGGCTGGCTGGCTAAAATACCCATAACCTCACGGCTGTCCTGGCAGGTGATAATATTATTAATCCCAGCAGAGCGTAAGGTCAGGCTGAAGCTGTGGAGCCATACTTCTTCATCATCAACGAGAAGCACCGGCAGAAGTGGATATTGATTCTTATTCATTGGTGATACCCTTTGCAGCATTGGGTTTGTCGGCAGGTTTAAAGGCAAGGGTTACCGTCGTTCCCTTGCCGAACTCGCTTTGAAACTGGATGGTGGCATCGTGTTCTTTAATTATTCCTGCAGAAACCGAGAGTCCTAAACCCGTGCCGCCCATGGTCCTTTTTGAGGTGTAAAAGGGGTCGGTAACCTTGGTAATTGCCTGGGGGTCAATGCCGCTTCCCTCATCAGTGATGAACAGTTTGACCAGGTTTTCTTTCTCGTCAAAAGAGGAGGTGATGGTGATACCCTTTTCCGGGCTGCTTAGAGCCTCGCAACTATTTTGGATAAGATTAATCACAACCTGCTCTAGGCGTTGACGGTTCCCGAGAATAGGGGGTAGCTTCTCAAGTTTTGTGCTGAAGCGATTAGTTGCGTTTTTAATTTTATTAAAAGTAAGGCGACTTGCTGCCTCGACAACCGAGTTAAGATCGATCTCGTCGAAATGCGGGGCACTATCCTGACGGGCATAGTCTTTAAGATCCATGACAATTTGCCTGATGCGTTGGCCGCTGTCGTCTATTTCATCACAAATCTTTGGGATTTGGCTGCGCATATCTGAGTAATCAAGGCCAGCCACGAGGAATTCGCCATTCTCATCATAAAACTCGTCAAGAATGGGAAGGATCGATTTCCAGGATCGGGCCAGAAGTGGGGTGTTCAGCAGGATAATGGAGTTGGGGTTGTTAATCTCATGGGCAACACCCGAGACAAGAAGACCAAGGGAAATCATTTTGTCGGCCTGGATGAGTTGTTGCTGTTGCTCTCTATTCTTAGCCTCCGAACGAATACGCTCTGTGATATCACGGACAATCCAGAGGGCGTGCCAGCGATCATTAATATAGGCTGCTGAAAGGGAAAGCTCCATCTGGATCTCAGTTCCGTCTTTATTAGTGGCGGTGAGGGCAATAATTTCATGGACCGGAGAGCCCTCATTAGCCACGCCTAACGGCGAAACCCCTTCACCTGTTTCCGGACGTTTTGGGCTTATGAGACTATGGATTGGCTGGCCTAGGGCCTCATCACTCTTGTAGCCAAAAAAGGTCTCTGCTGCCTTGTTCCAGAAGGAGATATCACCGTGGTGATCCATCATAATGATGGCATCATGTGCCGAGGTGGTAAGGTTTCTGAAGTTTTCTTCACTTTCCCGCAGGGCCATTTCCGCCTGGCTTCGAGCGGTCTGGATCTCATGGTAATGATCGGCCATGCTGGTGAGATCGTGGGCCATATTTTTCAATTCTTGTGGGCCCTGCCATGAGAATTTGACCAGTTCGTCATGGTTCAAAATACGGTCAAGACCGTTAACAATCTCATTTTTAATAGTGGCCAGGCGTCCGGCAATAAAATGGGCGATGCCAAACACCATGATGCCTGTGATGGTGACAATGAGAATAATATTGCGAGTAATGGCAGCTTTCCAAGCCAGGGTTGCTGATTGATCAATAGGGCTTGCTATCCACAGTAAAGGGCGGTGATCTGGGTTAAAAGAAAGAGGAAGCCAGGCAACTTGATTGCCTGCCGTGGAGTCAGTTATGGAAATGTCGGCTGGTTGGCTAAAATCTTCTGAAATTTTCGTAGGCGGGGTGTAAGGCGGCAGTTTACTTGGTGCATAAAGTACCTGTCGGTTAGTCAACAGCCATAAAGAGTCGCTGAAATCCTGCAAAAAGGTGGTGAGATCGACCTGAATGACGGCCAGCCCCATTATCTCTTCAGCACGCCTGCCAACAGGGGTAACCATATAAAGAAAATATTTTTCTTCGTTTCCTATATTGCTTTCGGCCTGGGTGGTAATACCGACAAATACCTCATGAGAGGGAATTTGAAGTCCATGAAGAAAAGAGGCGTCTTGTTCACGGGTAATGAGGTTTTCTCTGCTAATCTTATTAAGATTTTCACTACCTCTTGTCATCCGGAACGTTTCATTACCGAGAATATCGATAAAATGAACATCGTCAATTTGCAGATCATCGGCAAACCAGTTGGCGATGAGAAGCTCCATACGGTTCTGGTGCTCTAAATCACCCCTAAGGATTATATCCTCACTGACAGGTACGGCAGCCAACCTAATAATAGACTTTTTCAGGCATTTAACCTTGGCGTTAAGCTTTGTGTAGCGATTTTGGGTGAGTGCCACAGTTTTTTGGCGGGCAGCGTCATCGAGCTGCACCATGGCCTGGGGAAAGCTTGTGATAAGCAAAACAGCCAACGGCAGTATGCCTAAAGCCGTGATAGTGAAGAAAATGAGATAGCGTAAGTTCATTGAGGTAAAAAAAGGTGCAAAAAAATTTGCGTGGACAAATGTCCTTGTCGGTAAAAACTTAGTGCGTTCAGCATGTTACTTCGAAGCTGTAATTGATGTCAAATAACTTTGCAGGGGTTGAGTGGAATAGCGTTCTGTTTGGGTGAAAAGTAAGTGGCGTAATACACTGGAAAAGCGTGGTTTCTGTGGTCTGGTTTGTGTTGTGGTTAGGCTCGGTTATTTGTGGCATACAGTTTGCTGTATTAATGGGCAAGTTAAAGAGGCGTTGTATGAATTTGACGCTGTTATTTTCTTAATTTTTTTTCAAGGAGTTGTTCATGAATCAGAAAATTTTAAAAAGCCTATTGCCGCTCGCCTGCGGTGCGGCGCTACTCGTCACCGGTTGTATCAAAGACGAGCCTGTCCAGGCCGGAAACAAAATGGCACCGGCAAAGACAGAGGCTAAGAAAAAGCAGAACGTCCTTAAGGGAAAGATCCTCGGCAAATCCAACAAGGCCAAAACCATTTCTATCTCTGTTGGTAAGGGAAAGAAGGCCAAGACACACATGGTTAAATTTGATGACAGCACCAAGGGTATTAAGCATGCTGTCAAAGGCCATGCTGCCATTATTGAATTCAAAGGCACTGGCAAGGATCGGATTGCTACGGTGATTAAGCCGAAGCTCGCCAAGTTGCCCAAGGGTACTTCAGAGATGAAGCCTAAAGAGCTTATTGCTCTGATGGAATCTGGCAAGAAATATGTTTTAGTTGATGCCCGCCCAGGCAAGCGTTTTCATGAAGGTACCATTCCTGGTTCTATTAGTATTGATGTACCTACTATGAAAAAGAAGGGAGCTTCTCTTCTTCCAAAAGATAAAGACATCCAGCTTGTCTTTTATTGCGGAGGCCCCACCTGAGGTATGTCAACTAAGAACGCCGGTCAGGCGGTCAAATTAGGATATACCAATGTTAAAGTTATGCTCGCAGGTGTTCCAGGCTGGAAAAAGGCTGGCCAGTATGTAGTCGCCAGTCCACAATTTGTTAAAAAAGGCAATATCGTTTTAATCGATCTCCGATCTAAAAAGGAATATGAGTCAGGTCATATTCCACGCGCCCATAATATTCCTTTAGAAGATCTTGAGTACGCTGAGGATGAATTTCCCTCCAGTAAAGCCGCTCCAATCGTGGTTTATGGCAATGGTGATGCTGCCAAGAAAGCCTATAAAATCGTTAAAGGGTGGGGATGTAAAAAAGGTTCGATCTCTGGCGTGGATTTTGCCGCCTGGAAGAAAGCCGGTAATCCAATAGAAACCGGTGCTACACCAGAAAAAATCGTTTGGAAAGCTAAGCTGGGTAAACATGAAATTAGCATTGCTGATTTCATGAAAGCTACCAAAGGTGAAAAAGACAAGCTAGTTCTCGATGTTCGCACTGTTGATGAGGCTGCTGAAGGCAAATTTTCCAACGCCCGTCACATTCCTCTGGATGACCTTCAGGCCAAAATCGGATCTCTTCCAAAGGATAAGGAAATTATAGTTCACTGCACAACCGGCGCCCGGGCAGAAATGGCCAGCACCGAGTTACGCAATGCAGGATTCAAGAGTCGCTATTGTGTTGCCAATGTTGAGTGTGACGGCCCTGATTGCGATGTCTATGAGTAGGAAGTTTTAGGAATCTGCCAGGCTCAGATGATCAAGATGGTCTAACTTGGTCAACCTCCTTCTGGGTCTGGCAGGTTCTTGATTGCTAATAAATTCTCCCCAAAGGGAGCAACGTTTTTGCGTTGCTCCCTTTTTTATTTTCTGCAAGTAAATGATATTTTTTGGCTGTATTAGACACGGCAATAACACATATTTCATCTCAAGTTTAATATGAGATTTTATATGGACAATTCGGTGGGGAGATGGTTAGTGATATCTTTTAAATTTCCTAATTTGTGAGGAAAGATCATGGCAGAAATCATTCCCATCTCCGGCCCAGAAATGAAAGGTGTCAGCATTGTCACTCACGGTGTTGGGCTTGATTGGGATCTCGCCCGGGACCTGGCATATGCCATTGCTAATCGCAATGATGAAGACCCTATGCTTGTTTCTTGGTTCGATAAGGCCACAGGCAAGTTCTCCCCATCTTGCTGTAAATGTGAGATTGAAGATGGTCCTGCCTGGGAGATTTATGGCAAGAACCATGGAGGTCGTTACCGGATTAGTGTTAATGATGACTCCTATGTTTTTATTTATAGCTAGCTTGATTCCAAGCTGGTAAATTTATTTTTTGACCCACGTACCTGCTTCCTTCTTTCGTTTGGAGACTACCTGTGATTAAAAAAGAACTTCTGGATATTCTTGCCTGCCCCAAATGTAAAGGCCCCGTTACCTTAACGGAAAAAAGTGATGGCCTGATTTGTTCGAGTTGTAAGCTTATCTACGAGATCAAAGATGATATCCCAATTATGCTGATTGATGAGGCCAAACCCCTCGAAGACTAAGCGTTTCCGATATCAATCTTTTTCATAGTAACCAATAGCCATTTTTTACTGTATGGCATTTTCTCAATTCAAAAAACGTTGTTTTGTCTCTGTACCTTTTTTGCGTCTTAAAGAGGAACTAGACATCATAATAGACCAGGGCCTGCAGCCTGAAATTGGTCTTGAGGGCACTACTCTGTATGACGAGAGTGATGAGGATTTTTGCCTTGTTGCTGAACGCCTCCATAAGGCAGGGCTTCGTTGTACTCTCCACGCGCCTTTTTTTGAACTTTACCCTGGTAGCCTTGATCCGTATATCCGTCGTTTAAGCCGTTACAAGCTCCAAAAGGCCTTTGAGCTTATTAAGGTCTTTAAGCCCGCCTCCGTGGTTTGCCATCTCGGTTTTGAGTCGAATAAACACGGATACAAAGAAGAAGAGTGGTTTAAATATTCCTTAGAGGCCTGGCAGGAACTGCTTGAAATTGCCGCCGGGCAGAATACGCCGCTCATGCTGGAAAACACCTATGAGCAAAATCCTGTGCATTTAAAACGTGTTTTGGCGGCCCTCGATTCTCCCTATGCCCGTTATTGCATGGATGTAGGTCATGTTATGGCATTTGCGAAAAGCCGCTGGCAGGATTGGTTGCCGGAGATGTCTCCCTGGTTGGGCCAGCTCCATTTGCACGATAACAATGGTGATTTTGACCTTCATCTTGGCTTAGGCGAGGGGATTTTTGATTTTGAAGATTTTTTTGCATTTCTTCAAACAGAAAATCTTAAGCCGCTTGTTACTTTGGAGGCTCATCATGCCGGCGGTATAGAGACTGGTTTTCGTTTTATGGAAAGGCTTGGTTTTATGCCAGAGGCCTTATCCTAGAAACAGTTTAGTTTTGAATTTTGTG
>SWCD01003847.1_pt1 | contig 12455 bp, 9 predicted proteins | sample 4693011 | NCBI WGS metagenome assembly SWCD01 (sample SAMN10267278, study PRJNA491770) | bioreactor metagenome | isolation source: DHS bioreactor inoculated with marine | place: Japan: Omine Ridge, Nankai Trough | reverse complement strand
GCGGGTTTGCCGCCCTGTCGGGCTCGTCGGTCGCCTCGGCCCTGACGATGGGCAAGGTGGCGTTGGGAGAGATGGAGCGGTTCAATTACGATCAGCGCCTGGCCACCGGTGTGGTCGCGGCCGGCGGCACGCTGGGGATCCTGATCCCGCCGTCGACCGGCTTCGTGATCTACGCGATCCTGACCGAACAGAGCATCGGGCGGCTGTTTCTGGCCGGCGTGCTGCCGGGGATCCTGCTGCTGACGCTGTTCGTGGTGATGGTCACCTTCATCAGCTGGCTGCGGCCGGCCGCCGGCCCGGCCGGTCCCGCCACCAGCCTGCGGGAAAAAGCCCGTGCGATCGGCGGTGCCGGCCCGATCGTCGCGGTGATCCTGCTCACCATCGGCGGCATCTATGGCGGGCTGTTCTCGCCGGTCGAAGCGGCGGCCGTCGGCGCGGGCATCGTCATCCTGATCGGATGGGTCACCCGAACCCTGCGCCTGATCGACCTGTGGTCGGCGGCGAAAGACGCGGTCGTCACCACCGCCACGGTGATGCTGATCCTGATCGCCGCCCACCTGATCAATCCGTTCCTTGCGCTCAGCCACATCCCGTCGGCGGTGGGCGAGATCCTGTCGGCGCTCGGCCTCGGGGCAACCGGCACGCTGATCCTGATCCTGGCGATCTATCTTGTGCTCGGCTGTTTCCTGGAAGGCTTCGCGATGCTGGTGCTGACCCTGCCGATCTTTTTCCCGATCATCACCGACCTGGGAATCGACCCGATCTGGTTTGGCGTGCTGACCGTGCTGACGCTGGAAATGGGGCTGATCTCGCCGCCGGTGGGGATCAACGTGTTCATCGTCAAATCGGTCGCCCCGAGCGTGCCGCTTGGTGCCATCTTCCGCGGCGTGCTGCCGTTCTGGCTGATGATGATCCTGGCGGTGGCGATCCTGATCGTCTTCCCGCAGATCGTGCTCTACCTTCCCGACACCATGATCCGGTGACCCGATGGCCAACATCCTCCTGATCCCGGGGCTGCTGTGCGACGCGACAGTCTGGCGCCCGTTGCTGGCGAAGCTGGAGGGCAGGGTCGCCGTTGCCGATCTGTCGACCCAGGAAGCGATCGGCCAGATGGCCGAAGACTGCCTGCGCGACCATCCCGGGCCGCTCAGGGTTGCTGGCCATTCGATGGGCGCGCGGGTGGCGATGGACATGGCGCACCGCGCGCCGGAACGGATCGAGCGGCTCGCCTTGCTGGACACCGGGATTCACCCGTTGACGCCGGGCGAGACCGAGAACCGCGCGCGCGTCGTGGCGCTGGCCCACGATCAGGGCATGGAGGCCCTGGCGGAGGCCTGGCTGCCGCCGATGGTCCATGGTCCGAACCGCGAGAACGCGGCGCTGATGCGGGATCTGACCGAGATGGTTCTGCGCCGCAGCCCCGCGCTTCATCAACGCCAGATCACCGCTTTGGTGAACCGTCCCGATGCCGCGGCCTATCTCGGCGACATCGCCTGTCCGACCCTGCTCGTGGTCGGGCGGCACGATGCCTGGAGCCCGGTGGCACAGCATGAGGAGATGCTGGCGCTCTTGCCCGACGCACGGCTCGAAGTGGTCGAGGACGCCGGACATTTCGCGCCCGTCGAACAGCCCGAGGCGGTGGCAGATCTGCTGGCGGCCTTTCTTGCGGCGCCCTGAGCGCGGGGGCGGGGCCGACGGTGTTGCACGAGGCGCGTTTGCCGGCCGATGGCGCCGCCGGCGACGCGCGCCAGACAAGCCGGATCCGGCGATGAGGAGGACAGGATGGCCGTTGTGGAGATCACCGGAGCCCGGGAGCCGTTGAAGGCCTTCCTTCAGGGGGCCTCGATCGAAGTGATGCCGCGTACGGCAGCAAATATCGACGATTTCAAACCGCTCCTGGCGCCGGGCAGCCGGGTCTACATCGCCCATATCGCGGGCACCCCGATCGACGAGATGGTCGCCACCGCCAGGCGGCTGGCCCGGGACGGGTTTTCGGTGATGCCGCATTTTCCCGCCCGGATCATCGACGGCGACGCCATGCTGGAAGACTGGCTGGTGCGCTACAGCGGCGAGGCCGGCGTGCGCGAGGCTTTGGTGCTCGCTGGCGGCGTCGACAAACCGGCGGGGAGGTTCGACAGCGCGATGGGGCTGCTCGACACCGGATTGTTCGAGAAACACGGGCTCAAACGCCTGCATGTGGCCGGTCATCCCGAAGGCAACCGCGACATCGACCCGGGCGGCGGCACCGCGAATGTCGATGCCGCGATTCGGTGGAAGCAGGCCTATGCCGACCAGACCGGCACCGAGATGGCGCTCGTCACCCAGTTCGTTTTCGACGCACAGCCGATGATCGACTGGGCCACGCGGCTGCAAGCCAGCGGCATCACCCTGCCGGTCCATGCCGGCGTCGCCGGTCCGGCGAAACTGCAGACGCTGATCAAGTTTGCGATCGCTTGCGGCGTCGGACCGTCGCTCGCCGTGCTGCAAAGGCGCGCGAAGGAACTCACCCGGCTGTTGAAGCCGTTCGAGCCCACCGACGTGCTGCGCGCGCTTGCCGAGCACAAGCTGGCCAATCCCGACAGCCTGATCGCCCAGGCGCATTTCTTTCCGCTCGGCGGGATCCGCGCCAGCGCCGAATGGATCGCCGCTCAGTCAGCCTGACACGCCGAGCCCCCCAGGCCCCGGCGCGTGGCCGTCGCTGGAGTGACCGCGCAGCGGGGCGCTCACGACCCGTCCATTTCCTTCGCCTTGTCGCCGCCCGCCACCGAGTATTTGATCGGCACCTTGCGGGTGGCGAGGAAGGCCTCGAGGGTCTCGCCTCGGAATGCGGCGTAGACTTCCGGGTTCGACACGCCGATCACCGCAGCCATCTTCTCGAGCATGAAGAAACTGACCCCGTAGTGGATCATCTCGATCCATTTGCGCTGCCGGATGAGGTCGATCTCTTCTTCGCTCAACCCGCGTTCCGCCGCCAGCGCCTCAAAGTCGGTCACGAACCGATCCCGATGCGCCGGCAGAATGAGATCGTGCAGGAAGGAATTGATCCGGTAGGCGGCGCGCGAGCGGGCGTGGGTGAAGGGGTGGGTGCCCTCGACCTGGTCGGCGCCCTGGTAGTGGTAGCCGATGTGGTCGCGGTAGGCCGCGACCGTGGCCGGGTCCGGCGCGCCGCCGAGGTCTTCGAGGATCATGGTCGCGATATTGGTGACCGACGGCGCGTAGGTGTGTTTGTGTAGGAGGGTCACCTCGTCCGACAAGGCGCCGCGCATGATCAGCCACATGATGACCTCGGCCCCTTCCATGCCGCCCTTGACCACATACTCGGCCAGGCGCATGTCGACGAGCACCTGCGGGTCCTTCTCGATCAGTTCGAGAAACGCGTCGTCCCAGTCTTCGTTGAGAAACCCCGCGCGTTCGCCGTGGACCTGGTGGCTGAGACCGCCGGTCGCCATGACCGCCACGCGCAGGTCTTCGGGGTAGCTCTCGATCGCCTGTCTGAGCGACTTCCCCAGTTTCCACATCCGTTTCGGGGTCGGGATCGGCAGTTGCAGCAGCCCGCATTGCAGCGGCACCACCTTGCCGGGCCAGGGTCCGTCGCCGTCGCCGAGCATCGACAGCGGCGACAGCATCCCGTGGTCGACCGGCTTGCCCTGGAAGTACGACATGTCGAACTCGTCCGCCGCCAGCGCCATGGCGATGTGCTGCGAGAGCCCGAGATGGCCCTTTGCCGGCGGCACATCGCGCGGGCCGCCGCCCTCGTCGGCGGGGAAGTAGGTCTCGTCGATCCCGAGCGAGAAGAACGGGTAGAGGTCGAAATAAAACGAGGTGACGTGGTCGTTGTAGATCAGGAAGATCACGTCGATCTCGTTGTCCTGCACCCATTTGCGCACCACGTCGAAGCCGTCGAAAATCGGTTTCCACGCCGGGTGGTTGTGCTTGCCCGTGTCTTTCGCAAAGCCGATGGTCGGCGAATGCGATGCGCCGATGCCGCCGATGATCCGGGCCATTCCTGGTCTCCTGCCGGTCAGTTCGGGCACGATCATAATCGCTTCCACGCCCCGGACAATGGTGCGCGGATGAACATTGCGCTCGGACGACCGACCAACCGGTCTCGCGCGGCGGCGAGGATCGACGGGTATCTGTCCGCCCCAGGGCGCGGCTCCCCGCCGCCCTGGACGTCTTCGTTCTCGCCGGGGCGCGGTTGCGGACGGGTTTGAAGGGGTTGAGCGGAGCCCGGGGGCCGCGGCCGTGCCGGTTCGCGTCCGGCCGCCGGTGTCAGCCCGGACGGGTCAAGTTGCTGCCCGCCCGGGAAACGGGCCGGTCGACTGGCCAAGGATCAGCTCGGCCTCCAGCAGGGTCTGGCGAAGACGGGCCGCGGGGTTTTCCACGATCTCGATCAGCATCTCGGCCGCCCGCCGCCCCGCGTCGCGCACCGAAGAGCGGGTCGCGGTGAACACCGGGACGTCGCCGCGGTTCTGCAGATAGCTCAGATCGTCGTCATGGGTGACGATCGAGATATCGCGCCCGAGCCGGAAGCCGGCCTCCTCGATGGCGCGGCGCACGCCGAGTGCGGCGATGATCGACGACACCAGGAAGGCCGTCGGCGGGTCAGGGCGCGCCAGCATTGCGCGCGCGGCATCATGGCCGAACCCCTCGGTCATCTCTTCGTTGGAAATGAGCTGCGGGTCGATAACGAGCCCGCGTGCGGCGAGGGCCTCTTCATAGCCGGTCTGGCGGCGGATCGCGAAATCCATGTCGGCCAGACCGTTGACCAGCGCGATCCGGCGGTGCCCGAGGTCGAGCAGCAGATCGGTCGCGCGGCGGAAGGCGTGGGTGTTGTTCATGTCGACCCAGCAATAGGGCTCGATGCTGTCCGACGCGCGGCCATGGACCACGTAGGGGATGCCGATCTCGTTGAGCAGATGGATCCGGCGTTCGGCGAGCTTCGGGGCATGCACGATCAAGCCATCGACCGAGGCCTTGGTCCGCAGATCGCGGTAGGTCTGTTCCTGCAGCTCGTCGGGCACGATCGACAGCAGCATGTCATAGCCGTTGGCGGCGTAGACCTCGCCGGCGCCGGCGACGAAATCGGTGAAAACCGGGTTCATCATCTCGTGCCGCGACGACAGCGGGATCACGTGCCCGATCGCCATCGCCCGGCCGGTGGCCAGCGAGCGTGCCCGCACATTCGGGCGGTAGCCATGAACCTCGGCCGCCTCGCGCACCCGCCGGCGGGTCGCCTCGGACACTTCCGGGTAGCCGTTCAACGCCCGGCTCACGGTCGTTTGCGACAGGTTCAAGAGCTCTGAGAGATCCTTGAGTTTCATTGCGCCCGGAACATTTCAAACCGCTTTGAATGACCTTCCGAGACTAGGGCGGAATGCGCCGGCCTGTCAAAAGAAACTCCATTTCTTGTGCAATGACCTGCAGGAGCGCCCAAACTTGGGGCCCGGTCGGGATGCGTCATTGACAGGAGGGCGGTGATTGGGCGACCTTGACCTCGTCCAAAGCGCTTTGGGGTGAGTCGTGTCCGGCTCGCGTCAGGCGATAGGATTGTTTCCGGCGCCGGTGTTGGCGCAGATCTGGGAGGATACGGATATCATGAAACACACACTCTTCTGCGGCGCCGCTGTCTTGGCGCTCTCGACCGGCTTTGCGACCGCCGACAACCACCTGAAGTTCGCGCCGGGCGAAGGCGGGTTCAGCTGGGACAGCTACAATGCCTGGGCCGAAAACGCCCCTGACCTCAGCGGTCAGACCGTGACGATCGGTGGCCCCTGGCTGCAGCCCGAAGACGAGGTCTTCCGTTCGGTCGTGGCCTATTTCGCCGAGGCGACCGGCGCCGAAGTGATCTACACCGGCTCGGACAGCTTCGAGCAGCAGATCGTGATCGACGCCGAAGCCGGCGCCGCCCCCAATATCGCGGTTTTCCCGCAGCCCGGCCTCGCCGCCGACATGGCCGCGCGCGGCCTGCTCCACCCGCTGCCCGAGAGCATGGCGCCCTGGACCGTCGAGAATTACGGCGCCGGCCAGTCCTGGGTCGATCTCGGCACCTATGCCGATGCCGACGGCGCCGACCAGCACTACGGCTTCTTCTACAACGTGAACGTGAAGTCGCTTGTCTGGTACGTGCCGGAGAACTTCGAGGATGCGGGCTACGAGGTGCCGACCTCGATGGAAGAGCTCAAGGCGCTCACCGAACAGATCGTGGCCGACGGCGAAGTGCCGTGGTGCATCGGTCTGGGCTCGGGTGCCGCCACCGGCTGGCCGGCCACCGACTGGGTCGAAGACATCATGCTGCGCACCCAGTCGCCGGAAGTCTACGATGGCTGGACCACCAACGAAGTGCCGTTCAACGACGAGCGCGTCGTTGCCGCGATCGAGGAATTCGGCTGGTTCGCCCGTGACGACGCGAAAGTGTCGGGCGGCGCCGGTGCCGTGGCCACGACCGACTTCCGCGACTCGCCCAAGGGCATGTTCGCCTCGCCGCCGCAGTGCTACATGCACCGCCAGGCCTCGTTCGTGCCGGCCTTCTTCCCCGAAGGCATCGCGTTCGGCGAAGACGTCGACTTCTTCTACTTCCCGTCCTATGCCGAGAAGGACCTCGGCAACCCGGTGCTCGGCGGCGGTACGCTGATGGCGATCACCGATCCGTCGGATGCCACCAATGCGGTGATGGAATTCTTCCAGCTGCCGCTGGCGCATGAAGTGTTCGGCGCGCAGTCGGGCTTCCTGACCCCGCTCAAGAGCGTGAACCCGGAAACCTACCTCAACGACGCGCTGCGCGGTCAGGCCGAGATCCTGGTCAACGCCACGACCTTCCGTTTCGACGGCTCGGACCTGATGCCCGGTGGCGTCGGCGCCGGCTCGTTCTGGACCGGCATGGTCGACTATGTCGGCGGCAAGGACGCGCAGACCGTGGCCGACGAGATCCAGGCCAGCTGGGACGCGCTGAAGTAACCGGCCCGTCATGAGATCGCCGGAGGCCCCGCGTGGGCCTCCGGCCCAAAAAATCCAATAAGAACAGGCTGAAGGCCTGAGGGAGGGGAAGATGAATCCCGCGCTATTGGGTCTCGTGACCATCGCGATCGGTGTCGGCGGTTGTCTCGCGTATTTCTACTTTTCGAACATGTTCCTGGACAAGGTCCTGTTCCCCGCGACCGGCGCCAATGCCGGCCGGAACATCAACCGCGCCAACCAGATCCGGCCCTGGCTGTTTCTGTTCCCGGCGCTGTTCGCGCTCCTGCTTTACCTCGGCTACCCGGTCTTCGAGACGCTGCGGCTGTCGTTCACCGACCGCAGCCAGGGCGGCGCCTTCGTCGGGCTCGACAACTACCAGCAGATGGTCACGGAGCCGAAATTCTGGGAAGCGATCCGCAACAACATGATGTGGCTGATCGTGGTGCCGGCGGCCTCGACCGCCTTCGGCCTGCTCGTCGCCCAGCTCACCGACCGCATCTCCTGGGGCAACATCGCCAAGTCGCTGATCTTCATGCCGATGGCGATCAGCTTCGTCGGCGCCTCCGTCATCTTCAAACTGATCTACGATACCCGCCCCGCCGACGTCGACCAGATCGGCATCCTGAACGCCGTCTGGATGACTTTCGACGGCGGTTTCGGCTCGATCCTGGTGCTCAAGATCCTGCCCGCGGTCCTGTTCCTCGCCTTTGCCGGCGTGGTCGGCTGGATATCCTGGCTGCTGTTCCGCTCGGTGCTGATCGAGGCCCGGGTGCCGGCCAGCAACGGGATCAAGGGGGTGCGCCTGGTGCTCGGGGTGTTCACCGGCATCCTCGCGCTGATCTCGCTGAAATCGGTGTTCGACGTCTTCACCACGACGCTGCCCTACGGCGAGCCGCAGACCTGGCTGACGCTGCCGTTCTACAACAACTTCTTCCTGATGGTGGTGCTGATCTGGATCCAGACCGGCTTTGCCATGGTCATCCTCTCGGCCTCGCTCAGGGGGATCCCCGAAGAGACCATCGAGGCGGCGATCATCGACGGCGCCAACCCGTTCCAGGTGTTCTTCCAGATCAAGGTGCCGCAGATCATGCCGACCATCGTGGTGGTCTGGACGACGATCACCCTGACCGTGCTCAAGGTCTTCGACATCGTCTTTGCCATGACCAACGGCCAGTGGGAGACCCAGGTGCTCGCCAACTACATGTACGACAAGCTGTTCCGCGCCAACGACTGGGGCGTCGGCTCGGCCGCGGCCATCGTCATCATGCTCCTGGTCACGCCGATCCTGGTCTGGAACGTCTACAACGCCCGCAAAGAAATGCGCTGAGGAGGCGACCCCATGGAAAATATCGCAGGGACCAAATCCGGCCTGACATGGGCGGTGCATATCGCGGTCGCGGCGCTGGTGCTGCTGTGGCTGTTCCCGACCGTCGGGCTGTTCGTCTCGTCGTTCCGCAACGCCGACCAGATCGCCGCTTCGGGCTGGTGGAAGGCGCTGGGCACGGCAGAACAGACGATCCAGCTGCGCACCGCCGGCGCCGGTGAGGCGACCCGGGAGGGCGATCTCTGGATTGTCGAAGGCAACATGCTGACCGACGGCGAAGACGCCCCCGGCTCCGGGCTGGTGATCCTGTCCTACGGCACGTCGTCGCGGGCCATCGGCGCCTTCCAGCCCGGTGTAGCCTCCGAACCCGGCGACGGCGAGACCTTCGTGCTCAACGAGGACGGCAGCTACCGGCTCACCTCCCTCGAGGAACCCGGCAGTCGCGGGCAACGCGTCTTCGTGACCGCCGAGGTGCCGCCGGACTTCACGCTGGACAACTACGAGACCGTGCTGTTCTCGGGCACCGCCCAGGACAACATGGCCAAGGCCTTCTTCAACACGCTGACGGTGACGATCCCGGCCACGGTCATCCCGATCGTCATCGCGGCCTTCGCGGCCTATGCGCTGGCGTGGATGGATTTCCCCGGCCGGGCGCTGCTGATCGCGCTGGTGGTGGCGCTGTTGGTCGTACCGCTGCAACTGGCGCTGATCCCGCTTCTGCGGCTGCACCTCGGCATCGGCATCGGCAAGGGCTACCTCGGGGTCTGGCTGGCCCATACCGGCTTCGGGCTGCCGCTCGCGATCTATCTGTTGCGCAACTACATGGTCGGGCTGCCGCGCGACATCATCGAGAATGCCAAGGTCGATGGGGCGACCGATTTCCAGATCTTCACCAAGATCATCCTGCCGCTTTCGTTCCCGGCGCTGGCCAGTTTCGCGATCTTCCAGTTCCTGTGGACCTGGAACGACCTGCTGGTGGCCAAGGTGTTCCTGATCGATGCCAGCGGCGAGACCACGGTGATGACCAACCAGATCGTCGAGCTCCTGGGCACCCGCGGCGGCAATTGGGAGATCCTGGCGACCGCGGCCTTCATCTCGATCTCGGTGCCGCTCATCGTGTTCTTCTCGATGCAGCGCTACCTCGTGCGCGGCCTGCTGGCCGGCTCGGTGAAGTGAGGCCGACATGAGCCGCGAACAGAAAGCGCCCAAGATGCAGTATCTGGCCAAAGACCCCGACTGGTGGCGGGGCGCGGTGATCTACCAGATCTATCCGCGCTCCTATCAGGACAGCAACGGCGACGGGGTCGGCGACCTGCTCGGCATCGTCCGCCGGATGCCCTATATTGCCGCCCTCGGGGTCGATGCGATCTGGATCAGCCCGTTCTTCACCTCGCCGATGAAGGATTTCGGCTACGACGTCTCGGATTACTGCGATGTCGATCCGATGTTCGGCTCGCTCGCCGATTTCGACGCGGTGGTCGAGACGGCCCATGCGATGGGGCTCAAGGTCATGATCGACCTGGTGCTCAGCCACACCTCCGACCAGCACCCCTGGTTCGTCGAAAGCCGGGCCAGCCGCGACAATCCGCGGTCGAACTGGTACGTCTGGGCCGATGCCAAGCCCGACGGCACCCCGCCCAACAATTGGCTGTCGATCTTCGGCGGCTCTGCCTGGCAATGGGATTCGCGCCGGCTGCAATACTACATGCACAATTTCCTGCGCGAACAGCCCGACCTCAACTTCCACGAACCGCAGGTGCAGGACGCCCTGCTCGATGTCGCCCGCTTCTGGCTTGAACGCGGTGTCGATGGCTTCCGGCTCGACACGATCAATTTCTACGTCTGCGACAAGGAGCTGCGCGACAACCCGGCGCTGCCGGTCGAAGACCGCAACGCGACCATCGCACCGTCGGTGAACCCCTATAATTGGCAGGACCACCTCTACGACAAGAACCGCCCGGAAAACCTCGATTTCCTGCGCAAGCTGCGGGCGGTGATGGATCCCTACAATGCCGCCGCCGTGGGCGAGGTGGGCGATGCCCAGCGCGGGCTCGAGATCCTCGGGCAATACACCGCCGGGGACGATCTCATGCAGATGTGCTATGCCTTCGAGCTGCTCTCGGGCACCCGGCCGACGGCCGCCCGCGTCGCCCAGGTGCTGGGCGATTTCGAGCAGGCGGCGCCCGATGGCTGGGCCACCTGGGCGTTTTCCAACCACGACGTCGCCCGTCACGCCTCGCGCTGGCAGCTCGGCGGCCCGGCGCAGCGCGCCTTTGCGACGCTGATGATGTTCCTGCGCGGCTCGGCCTGCATCTACCAGGGCGAGGAACTGGGGCTGCCCGAGGCCGACGTGGCGTTCGACGACCTCCAGGACCCCTACGGCATCGAGTTCTGGCCCGAGTACAAGGGCCGCGACGGCTGCCGCACGCCGATGGCCTGGGAGCGCGACAACGCACAGGCCGGCTTCTCCACCGCCGCGCGCACCTGGCTTCCGGTGGCGAGCGAACATATCGGTCTGGCCGTCGCCGCCGCCGAGGAAGACCCCGGCGCGCTCCTGCACCATTACCGGCGCGCCATCGGGTTCCGCCACGCGCTGCCGGCTTTGCGCAAGGGCACGATCGAAGACCTCACGGTCGACGGCGACGTGCTCAGCTTCCTTCGCCGCCACGAGGGCGAGACGGTCTATTTCGCGCTCAACATGAGCGAGGAACCGGCGACGATCGTGCCGCCCTCGGGCCATTGGGCCGCGGTAGGCCTCGAATTGAACAGCGCCCAGCCGGGCGCGGACGGGAAACTGCACCTGGCACATTGGCAGCCATGCATCATGCTCAGCACAGCCGGGCGAGGATAAGGGGAGGAACAGATGGCCGAACTCAAGCTGAGAGATGTGGGCAAGACCTACGGGGGCACCGTCGAGGTCCTGAAGGGCATCGATATGGATATCAAGACCGGCGAGCTGATCGTCTTCGTCGGTCCATCCGGCTGCGGCAAGTCCACGCTGCTGCGGATGATCGCGGGGCTGGAAAAGATCACCGCCGGCACGCTGGAGATCGACGGGGTGGTGATGAACGACGTGCCGCCGTCGCAGCGTGGCATTGCCATGGTGTTCCAGTCCTACGCGCTCTACCCGCACATGACCGTCTACGACAACATGGCCTTCGCGCTCCGGATCGCCAAGATGCCGAAAGACGAGATCGACAAGGCGGTGCGGCGCGGCGCCAAGATGCTGCAGCTCGACGAATACCTCGACCGGCTGCCCAAGGCGCTCTCCGGCGGCCAGCGCCAGCGGGTGGCGATCGGCCGTTCGATCGTGCGCGACCCCAAGGTCTATCTGTTCGACGAACCGCTCTCCAACCTCGACGCGGCGCTGCGGGTGGCGACCCGGATCCAGATTGCCGAATTGAAGGAATCGATGCCGGACTCGACGATGATCTACGTCACCCACGACCAGGTCGAGGCGATGACGCTCGCCGACAAGATCGTGGTGCTGGCGGGCAAGGGCATCGCCCAGATGGGCAGCCCGCTCGACCTCTACGAGCGGCCCGACAACGAGTTTGTCGCCCAGTTCATCGGCTCGCCGGCGATGAACCTGCTCCCCGGCGAGATCACCGGCACCGGCAAGCAGACCAAGGTCGATCTGCATCACGGCCACGACGCGGTGGCCGATGTCGCGACCCAGACCGCCGAGAAGGGCTGGAAGGTCAATGTCGGCGTCCGGCCCGAGGATTTCGTCCTCGCCGAGGCGGGCGACCACGTGTTCTACGAAGGCACGGTCGATTATGTCGAGGCGCTGGGCGAGGTCACGCTGCTCTACTTCAAGGCGCAGGAGGGCCAGGAGCCCCTGATCGCCAAGCTCCCCGGCATCCACCCCGATCTGCGCGGCGACAGGGTGAAGCTCACCGCAAGCCCGCACAAGGTCCAGGTGTTCCACGAGGGCAAATCGCTGCGCACGCGCTGAGCCGGCCACCCGCCCCGTGAGATCCCGACGCCCGCTGGCCGCAGCCCGCGGGCGTTGCCGTTTCCGCCTGCGGACGGGGGCGGTGTCGGTAACGGCGTTAACGAAACGTTACCGGGGATCGTACTGCAAGCGATTGAAAACAAGAGGATAAACCGAGAGGTCGAGGGGTCGGTTTCCTACGCTCAGGACTCATAGCCAGAACATGACGATGGCGGC
>SWCD01021363.1_pt1 | contig 12470 bp, 9 predicted proteins | sample 4693011 | NCBI WGS metagenome assembly SWCD01 (sample SAMN10267278, study PRJNA491770) | bioreactor metagenome | isolation source: DHS bioreactor inoculated with marine | place: Japan: Omine Ridge, Nankai Trough | reverse complement strand
ACTTTCAGGTCGATGAATGCAGTATCGATGATTTCGGCAATCCCATCGGTGTGATCCGCGGTTCGTCTTCAGAGAAACAGTCCATCTTCGTCGTTGCGCACCTCGACACCTTTTCAGACGTGGAGGTTGACCATCATTACGAGGTGACGGATAAAATCATCGCCGGCATGGGTGTTTCCGACAACTCGGCCGCCGTCGGCATCCTGGCCTCCCTGCCTGAGGTGTTCAGGCGCCTGGGGTTGTCATTTGAATCGGACATCGTCCTGGTGGCCCCCAATCAGTCCCTGGGTCGGGGAAACCTCAGGGGCATCCGCCGGTTGCTCCAATCCTGGCCTGCGCCGATCCGGGGTGCCATCTGCCTTGAAAGCGTGGAACTGGGGCGGCTCAATTATTATTCCGACGGTATGATTCGAGGGGAAATCACTTGCAGTATCGCGTCGGAAAAGCAATGGGGCCGTCACCACCAACCGAATGCGATCATCGTTATCAACGAAGTGATCAATGCGATACTTGGACTGCGTTTGCCCCAGAAGCCGCGAACCCAGATCGTCATCGGTAAAATCGCCGGCGGGTTCAACCATGGTAAAATCGCCTATGACGCCACTTTTGGCTTCGAAATCCGAAGTGATTCCGATGAGATGGTCAAAGAGCTCTATAACGATATCAGGGAGATCGTCGATGACATCAACAAGGCCTTTGCGGTTGATCTGAAGCTCAGCCGCATCAGCAATCTCAATGCCACCCATCTGCCGTATAATCACCCGCTGGTCAAATGTGCTTCGCGCATCCTCAATCGTCTGGATGTGGAAGCCGTGAGTGAGCCCAGCGAAACGGCCTTGTCGATTTTTCTGCATCGCCGGATTCCGGCGGTTACACTCGGACTGACCCGGGGGAACAATTTCCACCAGGACGGCGCCATGATCGAAATCGAACCCTTATTCAAAGGCATCTCTCAAATACCGGCGCTGATCATGGCTATGGACAACGGGGTGTGTGATGAATAAAAAGTGGATCAAATCGAACACCTTTCACTATTCCGAATTTAAGGACCTTGAACGCCTGGTGATCGCAAAACAACGCAAAGGGCTGTCCATATCCCTGTGTCTGCCTACCCTGAATGAGGAAAAAACCATCGCCAAAGAGATCGTCATCATGAAATCGGAACTCATGACGCGCTACCCCCTGATCGATGAAATTGTGGTCATCGATTCAGGCTCGACGGACCAGACACGCCATATTGCCCGCTCCTATGATGTCACGGTATACCAAGCCGATGACATCCTTTCGCATCTGGACCGATTCAAGGGAAAAGGGGAGAACCTCTGGAAGGCGCTGTATGTGACCCGCGGCGATATCATCATTTACCTGGACGCGGATATCAAAAACATTCACCATCGTTTTGCATACGGGTTGCTGGGTCCGCTGCTGCTTTCAGATACCATCCGGTTTACCAAGGCTTTCTATGACCGGCCGATTTCCGTGGGAAAAAACAAGTGGCGCCCCACTGGCGGCGGGCGGGTGACCGAACTGGTGACCCGCCCGCTTTTCTCGATGTTCATGCCGGATCTGACCCAGTTTCTGCAGCCGCTATCGGGAGAGTATGCCGGATTCCGCAATATTTTTGAAAATATCCCCTTTCACATCGGCTATGGGGTGGAGACCGGCATGCTGATCGATATTCATGAAAAATGGGGACTCGATGTAATGGCCCAGGTCGATCTTGACCGCCGTGTGCACAAGAATCAGGACACCAAGGCCTTGGGACGTATGGCTTTTGTCATCATCAAGACATTCATAAACCGCGTTGAACAACTGCAGCGGGTAGACATTAAGCAGGACGTCTTCGATGAAATGATCCAGTACGGCCTGGTCGGGGAGAAACTTCAGCCAGAGACCCATGTATTGCCGCAGCGCGAGCGGCCACCTATCGTCCAGATCCCCGAGTACCAGAAAAAATTCTCTGCTGGAGGTGCCGCATAACCCGCTTGCCGCTATCCATAGGCGCGAAATGACAGCAATGAACAATTCCGCCACAACCGTCCTCAATCGCGTTTCATCCGTTCCGCTTTGTCATCGGCGTTTTTAATTTTTTCTGATTATTAAAACCCGGGTAGACGATAACCAAATTAAAACGAACCGTGGTGCGGATGTTTAAAATCGTGCTTATAGATTAACACGAGTGCTTTAAACCCTGCCGACAGGGCCGGAAAGGGTCGACATGATTGTGGACTTAGTGAAGCGTACATGCTAAGTCGGCACCGGAAAAACCAACGATTACGCCTATGGAGTTAGCGCGTTTAAGGACCTGAAAGGATGGATATGGCCCCAAAAAAAATAGCCGGTTATGTCAAATCGGAAAATATCATCTGGTTTGTCGTGGCGTCACTTCTGGTCGGGTTTGTCAGCGGTGTGGCCTTCGGCATTTATAAAAGCGGAACCATTGCGGATCCCCATAAATCGCCGCCGCCGGCGGGCATGGATGATGCACAGCGCCAAAAATCGATCGACACTCTCAAGGCAAAAACCGACCAGAATCCCCAGGATATCGATTCATGGATAGAACTGGGCCATCAATATTTTGATGCCAACCTCCCGGATGAGGCCATCGCTGCCTATGAAAAGGCGCTGGCGATTGAACCTCAAAATGCAAACGTCTGGACGGATCTGGGCGTCATGTACCGTAGAAACGGGAGTCCTGAAAAGGCGCTGGATGCCTTTGACCGCGCCATGAAGATTGATTCCGCCCATGAAATTTCACGTTTCAATAAAGGGATCGTTCTCTTCCACGACCTCAAGGATGAAACCGGTGCGCTGGCGGCGTGGGAATCCCTTCTGGCCATCAACCCGAGTGCCCAGTCGCCAGGCGGCCAGACGGTTAAGGAGCTGGTCGATCACATCAAACAGAAACATCAGGATTGAAGATGAACGAAGCGGTGTGCAACCGGTCGACGCTCGTTAAGAAGGGCAGGGTGTTTGACCTTTACACGGAGAACATCACCTTGCCCAACGGCGTTACCCTGGACATGGAGATCATCCGGCATCCCGGCGCGGCGGCCATTGTACCAATTTTGGAGGAGAATTCGGTTTTGCTCCTCAAACAATACCGTTATGCGGTCGGCGGTTTCATCTGGGAAATTCCGGCCGGCACATTGGATCCGGGTGAAGATGCCCGCCGGTGTGCCGAACGTGAATTGATCGAGGAAACGGGGTATGCCGCCGGGCATTTGGAACGACTGGCGCAGATCACTCCGCTACCGGCGTATTCGGACGAGCGCATCCACCTGTTTTTGGCAACCGGTCTAACTCCGGCCAAGCAAAACCTGGATGCGGACGAACTGCTTTTTGTTCATCGGGTAGACCTTGGCAGGGCCATTGAAATGATTGCCAAGGGCGAGATCCAGGATGCCAAAACCATTGCCGGGCTGCAACTGGCCGCAAGCCGGTTATCCTGACCGGATCAGGCTTCACCCTGATGCCACCCTTTAAGCCCGCGGATCAGGCAGAGCAGGCCCAGAAATGCCAGCGCCCCTGAGACGCAACCGGTGGCAAGGATGCCGCCGCCCTGCCAGACCGCTCCACCCATCAGCGCCCCGAGCACGCGCCCGATTCCTGCCGCGGCAAAAAATCCGGACATCATCGTCGCACGAAAACCCGGAATCATCTCGGTGCACAGGGAGAGACTGGTAACCAGCGTGAATTCGTAGATGAAGAAAAGAACGGCCAGGCCGGCCATGGCCGCTGTCAGGGACATCTCCATAAAAGGCAGGGCAAAGTAGCTCAGGACAGACAGGCTCAAACCGGTAATGACGGCCCGTTTCAATCCGATGCGGTCGGAAACGGCGGCGGTAAGGCCTTCTCCCGCCAATTCGGCTGCACCGATCAGGCTGGTTCCCAGGCCCAGGGCCAGGAGGCCCAAACCAAACCGGTTTTCCAGCCACGCCCCATATACGACGAACAGGTTGTCGTTGGCGGCACTGGCGAAAAACACATAGCCCAGGGCACCGATTGCGGCTTTGTTGGAGATCAGCCGCGAATAGGCGCCAAGGTATTGTGATGGTGTACTGTTCGGATGGTCGGATGCAGGCTCTTTGGGAATGATAAAAAAAAGGGCGATGGAACCGGCGCATCCCAAAGCGCCCATCAACAGGAAGGGTGAGCGCCATCCATACCGGTCCATGAGAACCGCAATCAGGGGAATGCCGATCAGTGTGCTGGCCGACCATGAGGTCTCCATGATGCCGATGACCATGGCGCGCCGGCGGTAAGACACCCGGTTGCCGGCCCAGGCCTGCACGGCCGGATCGAAAATGCTTTTTCCCAGGCCGGCCAGGAACAGGGCAATCAGGACAACCGTGTAAACGGGAAACATTGCCGCAGACAGCATACCGATGCCCAGCATGGCCATGCCGGTAATCATCATCCTCCGGTAACCGAGTCGATCGGACAGGGGACCGACAAGGGCACCCAGCAGGGACGTTACCTGGTTGATGGCGATCAGCGAGGTGATGGACGACAGGGAAACGCCGAGCCCACGGCTCAGCGCCGGGGCGAAAGGATAGGCAAAGCGCCTGGCGGTGTTGAGGATCAACCGGCAACACGTGGTACCGACAATAGGCAGAACAAGATGTGACGTCTGGCTGGTCGCTTTCAATTCGTTGCAAACCGTGCGGCGACGATAAGATCGATGTGCTCCTTTTCGAATGCGTACCCGGTATTGCAGTGCTGACAGCGGATTTCGACGGGGAAGGGTCCTTTTTCCTGAATGTCCCGCAACTCGTCGATCGGCAGCACGGTGAGAACGTTGCGAATCTGGTCCCGGTTGCAGTGGCAGAAAAAACCCACTTCACGCTGTTCGATGAACCGGGGGGAATAATCACGCAAATGGACCCGTACAATGTCTTGCGGTGCACTCCCGTCAGCCAGAAGAGCGCCAATGGATGGCAACGCCACCACCCGGTCCTCGAGTCCTCTTACCACCGCATCATCGGCATCGGGCATGGCCTGCAGGAACAGGCCGCCGGCGGCAGCCACACTTCCCTCGCTGTCGAAATTGATGCTGAGGCTGAATGACGTGGGGATCTGTTCGGAGGTGAGGTAGTAGTGGGCCAGGTCTTTGGCCAGACTGCCGTGGGCCATCATCACCTTTCCGGTAAAAGGGTGCTTGGCATCGGCCAGGGTGCGCGTCACCGATAAAAACCCGGCCCCGAAAAACGGAGAGAGGTTGAAATCTTCCAGGGGTTTTTCAATGGGGATGGGTACATTTTTCAAAAAACCGCGCACTTCACCGGCGGCGCTGGCTTCGACAACCAGTCCTTTGACCGGGCCGGAGCAGTCCACCTGCAATCGCAGACGATCCTTGCCTTTGAGGCCGGCACTGATCAGGCAGGCACCCAGATAGGCGTGGCCCAACACCAGCGTTTCCAGAATTCCCAGTTCATGGTTCCAGCGCATCTGGTTGATCATTCGGCCGCCGTTGAGGATGGCCCCGCGGATCGTGTCATCGGCCATCAAAAACGTATGCAGTTGATCCGCTTCACGTTCATGAGACGCCCCATGGCTGTTTTCAGGCTGTTTCTTCTCCATCTGCTTATTTCAACCCCATTGCTTTTCGCGCACGGTCGATGCGGTTTCTCACTATATCCGGATCCCGGATTTTGGACAGGTTGGTGAGCTGCCCCGATGCCTCCGTCGGAGATTCGTTGCGGCTGTCCAGCAGAAGGCGATACCAGTAAGGGATGTCCCCACCGTAACAGGATACCAGTTCCATGGCATGCGTTCGAGCCATTCGAAGCGTTTTGCCGCCATTTTTCTGCTGTGCGCGATGGTTGTCCGGCCGACCGGTTTCATTGATCTTGACCAGGTATCGGGCGAGTTCACGATCCAGTTTTCGCTTGGTGATGGCATAGCGAACGATGGGCCTGATCCAGAGCCTGGCGATAATATATCCCAGCAGACCGGCAATAAAACTGGCACCGGCGGCCACCAGCAGTGATGAATCCATTGAATTTCTTGATCCTAACCCGGATAAACCGAAAACAGCAAATGGCAGGCGCGTTATCTAAAGCCTTCCATCAAGTACTACCCGGCGTGCCGTGTGCAATAACGATGATACTCGACCATGCGGGCCGCGGCCTTTACCGCCTGTTCCGGTGTTTCGTAAAACACCCCCTTCAGATCGTGGCCCTTTACCCGATAGACCGTGGTATCTTTTTCATCGGTCAGCAGGCTGACCCCGAAAACCGGTTTGCCGTATTTTCCCATCAGCCGGACAATCTGTTCGATGTAGCTGTTTTCGAAATCGGAGAATGCATCCACGGCGTCTTCAAGGAATTCCCGCGTATATGACGGATCCGCATTTTCTACCGAGTGGGCCAGGCGCTTGAGAAAAATTCGGCGCCCGAGGATCCCCAGGTTGATGACTGCATCGCAGCCGTCCCATTGAAGCAGGGCCTCCATGACGGTCAACGGGATGGACAGGTCATTTTCCCCCACCAGATCGATCGGGTTGGACCGGCTCCAATAGGGGGGCAGAATGTTGTCGATGCGAGAGATCAAATCCGCGGAAAGCTCCGGGACTTCCAGATCGAACTGGCTGCACAGGTCGGCGGTGACCACGCCCCAGCCGCCGCCCAGTGTCATGATGGCCATGCGGTTTCCCCGGGGAAGGGGCAGGGAAGAGAAGGCGGCGGAGAGGTCCAGCAATTCCATGGGTTGATCCACCTTGATGATTCCCGACTGCCGGCAGACCGCATCGAACAGGCGGGCGTCGGATGCCATGGCGCCGGTATGACTGGCCGCGGCCCGGTTTCCCGCCCGGGTCTGGCCGCCCTTGAGCAGGACAATGGGTTTTTTAAGGCTCACCCGGCGGGCGCTCTCGAAAAAGCGGCGGCCCTGCTTGACACTTTCGATGTAAAGCATCACGGTTCGGGTGAGGTCGTCCACCTCAAAGCCTTCCATGTAGTCTTCAATGGTGATCATGGCTTCGTTGCCGGATCCGGAAAATGCACGAATACCGATGCCCTGTTTTTCGGCAAAGGCGAGCAACTGCGTTCCCATGTTCCCGGACTGGGCCACAACGGCAGTGGACCCAGCCATGGGATGGACGGCTGTCCCCATGCAGAAAAAATTGATATGGGGATTACAGATTCCCATGGTGTTGGGTCCGAGAACGAGAATTCCGGCCGCCCGTGCATTTTCGACCAGCTCACGTTCCAGGGCTTTGCCGGCCGGCCCGGTTTCTCCAAAACCCGAGGTGATCAGCACCATGTTTTTTACCCCCTTGTCCTTCAACTGGGGGATCAGATTCAAGATGCCGGCGGCAGGCACGGTGACCACTGCCAGGTCAATCTCTCCCGGGATGTCGGCGACCGTCTTAAAAACCGGTTTGCCGGCAATGATGCCTCCCTTTGGATTGACTGCATAGACCTCACCCTGGAACCCGCCGCTGATGGCATTGCAGATCAGCATATGACCCCATTTGCCCATTTGGGCAGAGGCGCCGATAAAGGCGACTGAGCGCGGGTAAAACAGCGCGTGGATGGCCGGGGGCGGCACCGGATCGAAGGCCGTTTCGACCGGACCGGTTTTGGCCAGGGTAATCAGGGCGTCCACCGCCTTGAGTTCGCCCGATGCCGTGGCGATGAGCGGATTGATGTCGATTTCGGCAATTTCAGGAAAATCGCCCGCAATGGCGGAAAGTCCCATCAAGGTCTGTATCAGGCGGTCGCCATCCACGGCATGTTCGCCCCGGAATGGCCCGATCAGCGACCGGGATCGAATGGATTCGATCATGTCTGTTGCATCCTGACGGGTGAGCGGAGCCAGTCGAAAAACGACGTCGGACAAAGCTTCGGTGAAGATACCGCCCAACCCGAAAAGGATCGCCGGGCCGAAGTGGGGGTCACGGAAAAGACCGGCCACGAACTCACGGTTTCCCCTTATTTGGGGCTGGACGAGAAGTTGCGCCCCGGGGGCCGCCTGAAGTATCTGGTCCGCGGCAATCGTCACGGATTTTTCATCGGCCAGGTTCAGGTGAACCAGACCGCTTTCGGTTTTGTGCAGCAGGCCGTCGCCGATTCCCTTGAGCACAACGGGAAAGCCGAAATCGGCTGCCGCGGCCACCGCGTCTGCGGCGGTGGCGACAATGGTTTCAACGATCACCGGAACATCATACCTGCCCAGGATCGTTTTTGACTCCGCTTCCGTTAAAACGGTTTTGCCTGAGTCGAGGGCGTTTTGAACAAATTCATGCAGATCCACGTTTTTATCTCCCGAACATCACCGGCTTGTAGTCCCGTATCCAGAAACAGCCCCTGACCAGATGGAAAAGGGCAGGCCTTTATCTACTTGAGCCAGTCGGAGAAGGTCAAGGTTTGATCAGCGCCTGAAAAATCGCACCCATCGGCGGATACATTTTAAGTATCAGTTTTTATGTTAAATTATCTCTTTCATCATAGTTGTCCCATAGCCCCCGTCAACACTTAATACCGGGAATAAAGGCAATTGTCGGTGCTTAAGAAGACGCTTAATACTGTATGGGTTGGCTGATGGCCACCGGCTGGTCGACGAAAGACTGGTAACCGAAATCATCGAAATAGATGTTCAACGAACCATTTCCAAACGTGTGAAGGCCCAGGGTGGAACCCGGGTCCATCAGTGCCGGCTCCGAACTGCGGATAAGGGTGCGCGGTTCATCGATGGCGGCGACGATATCAATGGTCGCCACTGCGCTGTTAATTTCATCCCATTGAATCAGCTGGTAGAAATCCTTTTCGGCGGTCCATGACGCCCCCTCATCCGGTGGCCACTCCAATTGCGCCGGATCTAAGGGGAGGGCCCTTTTTTCGCCATCCAAAGGGCTGGCGTTGGGTATCCCGCACCCGGTTTCGGTGCCGAAAGAAGCTTTAATAAAATGGTCCTGTGCCCTGAAACCGGTGAGTGTCGCCAGATCGGATTTGCTGGGGACCAACAATCGTTCACCGATCTGGAATACCCCATTGACCTCATCCAGAAGCAGGGTGCCCGTGGCAGTGGATGCCGCCCAGCCGCCGTTTTCAATTACCGGCTGACCGTAAACGGTTGCCGAGGCCCCGCTGCTGTCGCCGATGATTCGATCGCCCGCTGCAACGGCATCGGGTCCACCGCTGTTGAAGGTGACCGAGGCGGATGATTTGAAGCGCGCGAGAAGTGTGGACCGGTCGACGGGGTAATTGCCAAGGACGCGGATGTTATCTACATACCAGCCTTCCCAATCATTATTTTGGGCGTCCCCGGTATCAAACCGGAAGCGGATCATGATCGTCTGGCCGATATAGGCGGAAAGGTCAACCTCAATCTCCTGCCAGAGGCCCATGTCGGTCGGCGGGGTCGTGATCTGAGATATCCCCTCGATCCAATTCGTACCGCCATCCGTTGAAACATCGATATATTTAAAATCCGTGGTGTTGACATGCGAAGGGTCCGGATCGGTCTCATGCCAACTGGAAAAACGAAGCCGGGCGCTATCGAGATCGCACAAGCTGATGGACGGGGACACCAGTGTCCCGAAATTTCTATTTCCCGTGTTGTAGGTACGGGTGGCATTTACACCATAATACCACGCATGGCTGGCGGCCGCATATCCAGGGGGGTAAGAATCAATATGCCAGAGGTCATTCCCGCTTGGATCCCCGACGGTTGTCCATCCATTGTCACTGCTTTCCACGTCTTCTTCAAGTATAAGCACATCGTCAATCTGCTTATAGGCCAACCATTGTTTATCGGAACCGTTATCGGTCGCCTGCCATAATACAATGGCGTGCATCCCGGCTGTCGGAACCAGGTCGTTCTCAATATTGTCCACTGGTGAAGCGGATGCGTTTCCTCGTTGAAAGGACAGGCCATAGGTATTGCCGTCCCCGGTAAGCCGAAAGCACAGCCCGGCCGAGTAATACGTGGGAACGGGTAAGGGGTCATACCCATTGATCGGTGGCACGGACGTCTCCAAATAACCGATTTTCACCTGGGCGTCGAAACGGTCGGGATTGAATTGCACCGCATCGGTGTTCAAGGCGATCAGACTGGCACTGGGAGTATCGGCCCCGGATTGGGTGACCCCGGTGACCCTGAGTACGTTGTTCCCCCCCAGTTCAGCAATTTCATGGGCACCGAGCACGGATGGATTCCACTTGTCGAGGTTGTCAAAGGTTTCTTTAAATATGATTCGCCGCGGTTCCTTCTCTTCGGGAATCTGGACGTGGTAGACAATGTCGCGGGACGCCATCATGTCCCCGCTGTCCACGGCACCGGTGGATGTGATTTTAACGAATTTCTTCAACCTGATATCCTGGTTGGCGATTAAATCAACGTCTGAAAATGCAGACCCATCGGTTCGTTTGATGCCGACAAGTGTATTTGAATTGCGGTTGTTTTCCCGGTAGGTGTACGTTTCACCACCCAATACGAAGGCACCGTTCCGGTCCGGAAACATGTCCCCGGATCCTGTGGAAAGGGAAAGATCGCCACCCTCGGTAAGGGTCTGAACCAGGGCTGTGGCGACCGGGTAAACCGGCGTGTCCACGGGTATGGCAAGTGAGCCGGACATGTTGAAGGTGATCTGTTGGCCGGCAATGGAAGCCGAAGTAAACGTATAAATGGTGTCCCCGATACTCAACCGTCCGCCTCCGGCAGGGATCGCATACATGGCTGCCAGTTCGCCATAAATGCGTGTTACCAATGTTGTTGTTGTCGCGGGGTCAACGTCGACGATAAAATAATACGGATTGACGGAAACGGTAAACGCGCCCTGATTGTCCTGCAAACGGTGGGTAGCGCCGTGGAGGTTGTCCAGTGCCGTATATTGGGCCGCTTCACCCGTTGCATTGAGATATTGGCTGGCTGCGTAGCGCAAGCCGGATTCCGCCAGGTAGTAGGCCTGTACCGATCTGCCGGCGGCGGTGCGATGCAGTTGGGAGGAACTGATCATCGGCACAATAGCGGCACCCAGGCCTGCAAAGACCAGGATGGTGATGATCACTCCGATCAACGCGCCGCCACCGTCTGTGGAATAAGATCCGGAGTTCGGGACCGATTTTAAGCATACGGCGTTTCCGCGTCTGGAGGGATGACGAAAAACAGTTTTAAAGGGATCGCATGTATCGCCCGTTTTTGGAAGACGGCAAGCAAGCCCCAATAGCGGCATCACAAGCAGCGCCCATCCGAGAAACTCGTATTTATGGGTATCGCCCCAGCCAAAAGGCCCGGACCCGGCAGCTGAAATAAAACAGCCGTATTGATCGCCGGTGGGCGGGGCAAGGGGCTGGGTGGCGGCAATGCCGCCGTAGTTGTCGTTATTCCTGAGGTGAACCCGTGTGGTCAGGTTCACCGAACTGCCGGTGACCTCCGTGCGAAACAGATTCAATGAAAAGTCGATGGTGGAAAGCTCACGGATGTCAGCCCCGGTCCAATTGATGCTGCCTTGAAAATAATTCAGGGTAAATGAATCGACATTGTCGGTCAGAATGTCACCGTTATTTTCCAGATAGGCGTCTGAAGTTTCAGCCGGATCGTCATACAACCGAATCGTATCGTCGACTTTGGCGATGGCCTGACGCTGCCCGAGGGCGGAATAATAAACGATGTACGGTCGCGTGTCATCCCTGTCGTCGATGTCGGTTAACTCCAGCAGTTCCCGCTGGATTCGTGTGGCCGCGAGTTGAATCTTCTGGGAGAGCGCCACGTTTTCGCGGACAACGGCGTAACCGCTGATGGCCGACACGATCCCCATACCGGCGATGGACGCGAGAATACCGGCAACGACCAGCGAAACAATGACTTCCACCAGCGTAAATCCGGCGTCACGTTCGACCGGGTGTCTTCTCAAGATTGCTGCCGCAGCCAATTTTATCGGACCCTCAAAGAATTATCGGGCAAACAGGGACGTCAGTGAATGGTCGCCCATTGAAATCGTCACCTTCAATAACTTGCAATCCGGCGTGCTGCAGGGTGCTTCCTCCTGGCTCGCGTCGAATAGGATATATTCACTTTCAGTCAGCGTATAGGTGCCGTAATATCCGGTCTCCACCCTGTTTTTAAAGGTGGCGAGGGGTGAAATGCCGGTGAGCAGCAGCTGCTTATAGTCCGCATTCATGTTTTCGAAAACACCCTGCAGGGCCTTGCCCTCTTTAATTGACAATATGGGTTCCGCGCTTCTTGAAATGCTGGTTCCCATGAACTGCATCAACATCACCGACAGGATGCCGGCAACCGTCAGGGTGACGATGATTTCGATCAGGGTGAAACCCGTTTCGTCCGCTTGATAGGATGTCATGGGACAAATCCCGTATTGCGGGTAATGGTGATGCTTGTGTTCGCATCGCCGCCTGCCGACAGGGTCAGCAACAAATCGTTTACCCGGGGTGTCTGCCCATTCACATCGGAACAGGGGCGCCCGCGGTCGTCAAAGGAAAGGGTCGTGGGGGTCAGCGTCAGGT
>SWCD01005642.1_pt1 | contig 12486 bp, 5 predicted proteins | sample 4693011 | NCBI WGS metagenome assembly SWCD01 (sample SAMN10267278, study PRJNA491770) | bioreactor metagenome | isolation source: DHS bioreactor inoculated with marine | place: Japan: Omine Ridge, Nankai Trough | reverse complement strand
GCGGCGTGGTCGAGGGCTTCATCTCGGGACTGCACCGGTCCCCCTTCCACGGATCCTCCGTCGAGTTCTCGGAGTACCGGAAGTACGTGGCCGGGGACGACCTGAAACACGTGGACTGGAAGGCCTACGGCAAGACCGAGAAGCTCTACGTGAAGCTCTACGAGGAGGAGACCAACCTCCGCGGCACCATCCTCCTCGACACCAGCGCCTCCATGGACTACGGGTCCTCGGGGCAACGAAAGGCGGACTACGGCGCGTTCCTGGCCGCCGCCCTCGGCTACCTCATGGTCCGGCAGCAGGACACCGTGGGGCTGGCGACGTTCGACCATCGCGTCCGGACGGTGCTGCCGCCGGGATCGGGGGCGAGGCATCTGCGCGATCTCCTGACGATCCTCGAGCAGGCGAAGATCGGCGAGACCACCGGCATCTCCAAGCCGCTTCACGACCTCGCCGAAATGGTCAAACGCCGGGGCCTGGTGATCCTCATCTCCGACCTCTTCGACGATCCGGGCGAGATCATGAGGGGCCTCCTGCACTTTCGTCACAAGAAGCACGAAGTCATCGTCTTTCACCTGGTGGACCCCGACGAGCGGGACTTCCCCTTCCGCGGGCTGACCACGTTCCGCGACCTCGAGACCGGGCAGCGCATGGAGGTGCTGCCGGAGGCGATCCGCGACGAGGTCCGCAAGGTCTTCGGCGAGTTCGTGGACACTTTCCGCCGGGGTTGCGCGGAGGCGCGGATCGACTACGTGCTGGCCGATACGTCGGTGGCCTACGAGGAGTTGCTCGCGGCGTTCCTCTCGAAGCGCTCGAGGATGGGATGAGGAGGGACCGGGCATCGATTTCCTGAGCCCCCTCTTCCTCGGTGGAGTGCTGGCCGCGGCCATCCCGGTGGTGATCCACCTGATCAACCGCCGTCACGCGCAGATCCTGCCGATCGCCACGCTGCGGTTCCTCCGGCAGATTCCGGCGCGCACGATCCGGCGCCGGCGAGTGGAAGAATACATCCTCCTCGCCGCCCGGATGCTCCTGCTCGCCCTCCTCGCCATCGGGGCCGCCCGCCCGGTGATCACGGATGCCACGGCGAGCGGCGGAGCCACCGCGGCGGTGGTGGTGCTCGACGACTCCTGGTCGCTCGAGTATCGCGTCGGGGGCATCACGCGGTACCAGGAGGCGATCGAAGCCGCGCTCAAGGTGGTGCGCACGCTGGCTCCCGGCGACCGCGCCGCCGTGATCGCCGCCTCCCGGCCGTCCGGCGTCACTCTCGGCTCGGACCTCGACGCCATGCAGAGAAGGATCGGGGCATCGAGCCCGTCCCCCCTGGCCCGCGATCTCCTGGCCCCGGTGGAGAAGGCCCTCGAGCTGCTGCGCGAAGCCCCGGAGCCCAATCGGGAGTTGACCATCATCACGGACCTGCAGGCGCGGGCCGTGATGCCCCTGGTGGAACGCCTCGCCGTCGGAGCGGAGGATCGCGAGATCCGCATCACCGCGATCGATGTGGGCGCCACAAAGCCGGTGAACGCCGGAGTGGCCGCGGTGCGAACCGGTGCCGGAGTGGCCATCGCCGGAGAGCCGATCCGGGTCAGCGCGACAGTCAGAAACACCTCGGCGGCTCCCCTCAAGACGCGCGCCACGCTGGTTCTCGGGGCGGAGCGGGTGGCCGAGTCGAAGGTGACGGTGGCGGCGAAGACGTCGGTCACGGTGTCGTTCAGCATCACCTCCGAGATCCCGGGCGCGATCGGCGGGCAGGTGGCGATCGAATCCGACAATCTCATGAAGGACGACGCCCGGCACTTCGCCCTTCCCGTGATGGGTCGCATCCCGGTGCTGCTGGTGGATGGCGACCCCTCCCCCATCCGCTACCAGGACGAGGCGTTCTTCCTGCAGGCCGCCCTGGCCCCCGAAGACCTCGGCGCGGAGAAGATCCGGAGTCCCGTGCACCTCCGGATCATCGAGCCCACTGAATTCTCCGAAGAGGACCTCACGCCGTACCGCGTGATCATCCTGGCGAATGTGCCGAGTCTGCCTTCGCGGGACGTCACCGCGCTGCGGGCCTTCGTTCGCGGTGGCGCGGGCCTGCTCATCTTCTGCGGCAATCGAGTCGATGCGAACGCCATGAACCGGGACTTCGGGGCCGACCCCGAGGACGGGATCCTGCCGGCGGCCCTCGCTCCCCCCATACAGCTCGGAAGCACCGCGGAGGCCGTGGTTCCGCTCGGGGACGCGGATCACCGCCACCCCCTGTTCGCCGATCTGCCCCCAAAAGCCCTGAAGGACCTCACCCGGATCCACGTCAAGCGCGCGATGCAGGCGGATGCCCGCGTCGCCGGGGGAACCGTGGTGGCGAAGCTCGAGAACGGCACCCCGCTCATCGTCGAGAAGGAGGCCGGCCGCGGCCGCGTGCTCCTGGTGACGACCTCCGCGGACGCGGACTGGGGAAACCTCCCGCTTCGTCCCCTCTTCCTGCCGCTGCTCCACCGGGCGGTCAAGATGCTGGCGGGCGGCGGGAACACGGCGAACAGCTACCTGGTGGGCGATGTGGCCTCGATCCCCGCACCCGGGCCGACCGGTCCCCCGCCGGAGATCCTGGATCCCACCGGGGACCTGCGCCGACTGGTGGGCGAACCGGGGGCCGACGGCGGGTTGTCCTACGGCCCGCTCCTGACGCCGGGGCTCTACCGCGTCACCGGGAGCGGCACGGGGGAGGAGTTCACGTTCTCGGTCAACGTGGATCCCGACGAGGGGGACCTGACCCGCGCCGATCCCGAACTCCTCACCGACCTTTTTCGCGGCGGGCGTTTTCGGATCCTGACCGACGTGTCCGGACTGGAGGCCCTGCTGACGCACTCCCGGGAAGGGAAGCCCATCGCCGGTTTCTTCCTCCTCGCGGCCCTTCTGCTGCTGCTGTTCGAGGGGTTCTTCGCCAACCGCATCGCCACCGCGAGAGCGGAGAAGAATGCCGGGAAGGAGGAGCTGGGATGAACCTCCGGCTCGCCGATCCCTGGCCCGCTCCCCTTGGCTTCCTGGCCGCGCTGATCGTCGTGGCGCTCATCATCCTCACCTACCGGTCGCTCGCCGCGGCCACGGACCGGCGCGCCCGGTTCCTCTTCACCGCCTTGCGGCTGGCAGCGGGATTGCTGCTGGTCCTCCTCCTGCTCGACCCGGTCCTGACCCGGGACCGGCTGCGCACGGAGTCGCTCGGGGTGGTGGTCATGACGGACCGCTCCCATTCCATGAGGATCGCCGACTCCTACGGCGGCCGGCCCCGCTACCGGGTGGCGGCGGAGTTCCTCAGCGCCCCGCAGACCGGACTCGTCGATCTCCTCGAGGGCGATTTCGAGATCATGCCGTTCGCCTTCGATCGCGAGGTCCGAGTGGCCACCCCCGCCGACCTCTTTGGAGAGACGATGCCCGCCGGGATCCTCTCCGATCTCTCCGGCGCGCTCAAGGCCGCGGGGCAGGCGGCTCCGCGATCGGAGATCGTGGGGGTGGTGCTGCTCACCGACGGAGCGGAGAACGCCGGGGGCGACGCCCGGGAGGCGGCCCGGGAACTGGGCATCCCGGTCTACGCCGTGGCCTTCGGGTCGGGCTCCGAGGGTGAGGAAACGCGCCGGGACCTGGCCATCACGTCCGTGGACGCGCCGGAGACGGCCTTCGCCGAGAACACGGTGGTGGCCGAAGCGGTGATCCGGTCCACCGGCTACGATCTCAGGGACGCCGGCAACCGGAAGGTGCGCCTGGTGCTCAAGGAAGACGAGCGCGAGGTGGACTCCAAGTGGGTGGAGTTCACCGAGACGGGCATCCCGGTCCGGGTCTCGCTCCGCTTCGTTCCCTCGGGCATCGGACGGCACACCTACCACGCCGAGGTGGCCCCACGCGGTGACGAGGTCATCCCCGGCAACAACCGGCGCACCTTCTCGCTGAACGTGCTGGACCGGCGCGCCTCGGTCCTCTACTTCGACGCGACGATGCGCTGGGAGGCGAAGTTCCTCCGCGACTTCCTGGCCCGCGACCAGGCGGTGGAACTGACCAGTGTGCTGCACTCCGGGCAGGGCCGTCAGATCGTGAACGGCGACCCGCACGGTGCGGATCTCTCTCGCGGCCTGCCCCTGACCGCCGCGGGCTTCGAGAGCTTCGACGTGATCATCCTCGGGGACGTCGAGGCCGCGGCCGTCCCGAAGGCCTCGCTCACACTCCTTCGAAAGCGCGTGGAGACGGGTGGCGGCCTGCTCGTCCTCGGCGGCTACCACTCCTACGGCCCGGGCGGCTACGCCGGCTCCCCACTCGAGGAGGTCCTGCCGGTCTTCATCGACGCCGGGGATGGTCAGCGCGACGAGGATCTGCTCCTCGACATGACCCCGGAAGGTCGCGTCCACGCCATCCTCTCCGGCCTCTCCCCCTACTTCACCGGCAAGACTCCGCCGGGGCTGGAGGGCCTGACGCTCGTCAGAAAGGAGAAGCCCGGCGCCTCGGTGCTCCTCACCGCGCGGGGAGTGAAGGGCGGCCGGGAGAGCATCTGCATGGCGGCCCATCGGTACGGAGAGGGGCGCGTCGTGGCCTTCACCGGCGACACCTCCTGGGTGTGGTACCGCTCCGCGGATCTGGGGGGCCCGGACGGGCTGTACCGGCGCTTCTGGGGACAGACGCTCCGCTGGCTTCTGGAGAAGGACCCGGAGGTGGAGCAGGCGGGAGAACCGCTGGTGGTGTTCACCGACCGGCCCACCTACCGTATCGGCGAGTCGGTGCGCATCCGGTCGAGGGTCCTCTCAAAGGAGGGCAAGCCGGTCTCCGGCGCGGCCCTGAGCGGCAAGCTCGAAGGGCCCGGAGGGGCAAAATCCCTGTCCTTCGGCGCTCTCGCCCGGGTTCCCGGCCACTACGAGGCCCGGATCCTGGCACTGACGCCGGGGGCCTACACCGTCTCCGTCTCCTCCGAGCGGAAGGGCGTGGATACGCAGAGCGCGCAGGCCGGCTTCGTCGTGGAGGAGGCCTCCGTCGAGTCGGACGACGTGGAGGTGGACGTCGCCCGCCTTCAAGCCGTGGCCCGGGTCAGCGGCGGCCGCTTCTACGCCTCGCCGAAGGCCGGGGACCTGGCGACGGACCTCAAGTCCTCGCTGGTGGGCCTGGTGGAGCACCAGGAGTTCTCGCTCTCGAACACTCCCCTGTTCTTCCTTCTTTTCGTGGCCCTGACCGGGCTCGAGTGGTACCTCCGCCGCCGGAGAAACCTGCTATGAACGGACCGCGAATCGCGCTCGCCCTCTGCCTCTTCGCCGCCGCGGCGCTGCCGGCGGTCTTCGCCGAGGAGGAGGAGGCCCCGGTTCCCGGCCGCATCACGCTCTCCGACGGGACGGTCTTCGAGGGCACCATCCGCACGACGCGCGGGAAGCCCCTCGTGCTGTTCGAGGCCGAGACCGGCCGCCGCCTGGACCTCCTGGTGAAGGACATCCACCTGATCCGGGTCCACGTCACATCCGAAGAGCAGTACCGGATCTGGCGGTGGGTGGAGGATGGGAGCAGGGAAAAGGTCTACACCGGGGAGAGCTACCCGAAACGCGCGTACGAGACGGAGATCACGCTGCGAAACGGGCAGGTGCATCGCGGCAACATCGTCGCGGTGGTCTACATCTATCCGGAGGGCAGCGCCAAACCGAAAAAGGTGCTGCTGAAGAAGGCGGAGCAGGGCGAGATCGGGGAGACGCTGAAGGACCTGATCCACGTGGAGTCGATCGAGTTCGAGGGCCCCGCCCCGGACGGCACGACCGATCCCACCGGGATCCGGCTTGAGGTCGACCCCGCGGACCTCGTCCTCGCCGCCCACGCTCTCCCGCGCGATCGCAACCGATCCGCGGAGGGCGCCCTGCCCGACGGTGAGGGCCCGGTCCGTTTCCCCCACCTGCTGCCCGGCACCTACGACCTGGCGGTGGTCACCGAGAACCGGATCTTCTACGCCCTCGGCGTCGGCGCGGACGGCGGCAAGGTCCTCACCGGCGCGGCCCTGGAGGAGGTGAAGGCGCGCGTCGCCGAGATCCCGGACTTCTTCGAGCAGAAGACGGTGCTGGCCGGGGTCAGCGCCGGCGACAAGATCCGCGCGCTGGTCTTCAAGGAGAGGCAGGGCCCCACGTCCATGGGCGGTGAGCGGACCTTCAGACGATGGGAGATCTGGTCGCTTCGGAAGGGCGGCGACCGCTGGCTCGTGGACAACCGCTCCTACGTCTGGCGCGATCACGGGGAGAGCCTGCCGCCCCCGGCCGAAGTCGTTTGGAGCGACAAGCTGCTCGGCATAGGGGTAGAATCGGGCGTTGCCGAAGTAAAATTCAGGATTCCCGGGGAGGACGAGTAATGGCCCGCGCGCGCTCCGGTGGCTACGAACGCATCCTCGCGGTGATCTCCGCCGCCCGCACCGCCATCCGCTCCAGTGAACTGCTCACCGGCGCCGGACTGTCCGTGCTCGCCCTCGGCGCCTGCATCCTCCTGCTCGTCGGTCTGGACAATCTCTTTCGACTGCCGATGCCCGCCCGGATCGCCCTCCTCGTTCTGGCCGCGGGAGTCACCGGGGCCGTCCTCTGGCTCACCGTGGTCCGCGCGGCCTCCCGACGCATGACCGACGACGCCGTCGCGGTTCGCCTGGAGGCCGCCGCCGGCGACCTCGACAACGGTTTGATCAACGCGCTGCAACTCGGCCGGGACGAGCCGGAAGAGGGCCTCGGGGGCGAGTTCGTCCGGGTGGTCGTGGAGCGGGGCGCCACGGTGGCCGGCCGGGTCCCGGTGCGGCAGGTGGTGGACTCCCGGCGCACTGGAAGGGCGGTGGGTCTGGGGATCGCGGCGGTGCTCTTCGTCGCCGCCTACGGCATCCTGCTGCCTCGCCACTTCGCCAACGCGGTGACGCGCTACGCGCGGCCCACCACCTTCGTTCCGCCGGTCTCCGCGACGATGCTGGCCGTCGAACCCGGCAACACGGTCGTGCTCCGGGGCCGCCCGCTCACGGTGACCGTGGTGGCGGAGGGGACGCTGCCCTCCAGCGCGCGCATCCTGGTGGGCGAGGGCGACACCTACGCGCCCTCGGAGATGCCGTTCGACGGACAGGCCTTCTCGTTCACCTTCAGCTCGGTCTCCGAACCGTTCTCCTATCGCGTCGAGGCGGCGGATGCCTCCTCCCCGCTCTATCACGTCGGCGTGGCCGATCTCCCCGGAGTGCGCCGTCTGTCGCTGACCTACCGGTTCCCGGACTACCTCTCACGCCCCGAGAAGGTGGAGGCGGACGCCACCGGCGAGATCCGCGCGCCGGTGGGCACGCGCGTCACGGTGGTCGCGGAACTGAACCAGGAGGTGGGTGACGCGGCCCTCGACTTCGAGCACGGGACGCGGCGAACGATGTCCCCCTCCGGACCGAAGACGGTGAAGGGCGAAATCGAGGTCACGCGGGAAGACACCTTCGCCATCGTGCTGCGCACGCGCGACGGCCTCGGTAGCGACCACCCCGTTCGACACCGCATCACGGCCATCCCGGACGAGCCTCCCGAGGTGGAGATCACCGCTCCGGGCAAGGACCAGACCGTCACTCTCCCGGCGCGCATCTCCGTGACCGTTCGGGCCAGGGACGACTACGGTCTCTCGGAAATCAGCCTGATCCTCTGCCGGGGCGACGGCGGCGACGCGCTGGTGCTGGCCACCTGGGAGCCGGACGACGAGCAGGACAAGGTCGTCAGCCACGTCATCCAGATCCCGGAGGGGAAGCTGATCGCCGGGGACGTGCTCACCTGCCACGCCGAGGCGCGCGACCGGTTCCCGGGTGGCGAGCATGTCGGAGTCTCGCGGCCGTTCTCGATCCGGATCACTTCCCGCGAAGACCGGATGGCCGAGGCGCAGAACGCCCTCGCAGACCTCGCCTCCCGGATCCGCGAGATCCTCGAGCGCGAGCAGGGCCTCCGGCGGGATACCGCCGAGTTGAAGAACGGTGTGGCCACCGGGAAAGTGTCGCTCTCCGGACTCGGCCCCCGCGCCTCGGGCATTGCCGAGAGCCAGAGCCTGGTGGGCGCCACCATGATCGAGGTGGCGGGCGCCGTCCCCGGAAACGTCCCGGCGCTGTCCGAGGTCCGCGGGATCCTCCTCTCCCTTTCCATGAACGAGGTCATGCAGGCCGTCCGTCACCTGCAGGACTCCCGCAGCCGGGCGGGGCCCACGGAGGTCACCCGCGATCTCGCCTCCGCCCTCTTCTCGGAGGACGAGGTCATCGGTCGGCTGGAGGAACTCCTCGGCCAGGTGATGTCGCTCCTCAAGAAGATGGAGGACGACCCGGAGACCTGGATCGACGAGAAGATGGACGAGGCGGACCGGGATGCGGCGCTCAGGGAAGCCATCGCCAAGCTCAAGAAGTTCATCCGGGAGCAGGAGGACGTGCTCCGAATGACCCGGGACCTCGAGAAAAAGGATGTCGACGACTTCACGGACGAGGATCTGGCGCTGCTCGAGAAGCTGGCCGCGCAGGAGTCCGAGCTGTCGCGCTTCCTCGAGGATCTGAAGGACGACCTCTCCAAGATCCCGGATCAGGACTTCTCCAGTTCCACGGTGCTGAAGGAATTGATCGAGGCCTACTCCGAGGTCGAGCTCGCGGCGGACGCGCTGACCCGCAAGCGCGTGGAGCTGGCAGTGCCCCTCGAGCAGTCCGGCCTGGAGCTGGCGGAGGGCCTCACGGAGAACATCGAGAAGTGGCTCCCCGACGTCCGCGACAACCTGAAGTGGAACATGGAGGAAATGGACGGGGAGTACCCCGAGATCCCCATGGCCGACCTCCCGGAGCAGCTCGAGGACCTGATGGGCGAGCTGATCGAGGAAGAGGAGGAACTGGGCGAGGACATGGAGGACGTCTCCTCCGGCTGGGGCGATTCCATCGACAAGGGCGCGGGCTGGGGCACCTCGGACGGTCCCATCTCCAACATGAGCGCCCAGGGCAAGACCGGGAACACGCTGCCGAACACCAACGAGGTCGGCGGCCGCTCCGGGGAGGGTCGCACCGGCCGCTCCCACGGGGAGATGGTCGAGGCCGAGGCCACCGGCAAGGGCGGCCGCAAGACACCCACGCGACTCACCCCGGACGCCATCGAGGGCAAGGCGGTCAAGGACAAGTCCACCGATCCCCTCGGCGGCGCGACGGGAGGAGGCAAGCTCGCGGGCGGCGCCGGAGAAGGCCTGGCCGGGCCGCTTCCGCCGGAGGTGAAGGGCGACCTCGGCCGGCTGCATGGCAACCAGGTGTCGATCCGGCAGAAGGCCGAACAGCTCGACCGGGCGCTGAAGGCCCGCCACTACCCCTCCGACGGACTCTCCCGCTCCGTGGTGCTGATGAAGGAGATGGAGGAGGCGCTGGCGAAGGGGGATCTGGCGAACTTCCACCGCCGCCACGGCATCCTGGTCGACCAGATGAAGGAAGGCCAGGCCACGGTGCTCGAACACGCGCGGGTGATGCGGGACAGGAGCCGCGCGGTGCCGAAGGAGATCATGCGGGAGCTCGAGAGCATCGATCTCTCCGGCCTCCCCGAGGGCTATCGCGAGTACCTGCGCGAGTACTACAAGATCCTGTCGCGCGGGGGCGAGAAGTGAGACGCATCCTCTTTCTGCTCCTCCTCACCGCGCTGGCGCTCGGCCAGGAAGCCGAGCGCAACCTCGTGCCGAACGCCGACTTCGACCAGGGAGCCGAGGGCGCCGCGAAGATCCCCGGCTGGACGGAGGTGGACGGGCTGACCACCTTCTTCGAGCAGGCCGAGGGACGCGGCCGGGTTCTCAGGATCGACACCGACGTCAATCTCGTGGAGGCCGACGTGCGCTGGGAGGAGATGAAGCTTCCCGCCGCGGATCGGCCGGCGGCGAAACCGAAGGGCGCGACCCATCCCCCGAAGTACGACACCGTGGGGGGGACGACCGGGGCCAAGATCTTCTCGGACTATCTCCGCGTCGAGCCGGGCATGCGCTACCGACTCCGCGTGGACGTGAAGAGCGACGCCCCGACGGTGAAGATCTTCATCAAGGGCTACTCGGAGTTCCAGGGCGGCTTCCGCAAGTTCTACCAGTGCTACAAGAACATCGAGAACCCGGAGCCGGGCTGGCACACCTACGAACGCACGTTCAACCCCACGTTCAAGAGCCCCGACGTCTCCCACATCCGGGTGATGCCCTACGCCTACTGGCCTCCGGGCAACGCGTGGGTGGACAAGGTCGAGATCACCCGGGTCGGACCGGAGCGCCGCGAGGGCGCGGTCTCCACAGCGAGCCTGGTGGTGAACGGCGACTTCGAGAAGCGGACCCTCACCCCCTTCACCGCCGAGGGCCCGGCCGTCCGGGTGGAGCGCGGCGCGGACGGCGCCATCGTCCGGATCGACCCGGGCGGGACCCTCTTCTCCCCCACCGTGAAGGTCGAAACCGGAAAGCGCTATGTCCTGAAGCTCCGGGCGCTGCCGAGCGGCGCGATCCTGAGGCTCAAGATCGAGGGCCTGGTGAAGCTCTCCGGCAAGTGGTACCCCCTCTTCACGAAGGAGGAGAGCGTTCCCGCGGAGTCCGATGAGTGGGCCGACGTGGAGATCCCCTTTCATCCCTCCGAGAAGTCGCCCCAGGTGGCTCACGTGCGCGTGACCTTCACATTGGCCGGAGTTGGATCCGCCTTCCTCGACGACGTGGCGATCGAGCCCCTTTTGGAGGAGGCGGATGAACCGGGCCGGGAGTAGAACGCTCACGCTGCTCGTGCTGCTCGCCCTCGCGGCACCGACCTTCGCCGGCCCGAAGGGGTGGTGGGACCGGGACTTCTCGCACCGCAAGCGGGTGGTCCTCTCCGAGGTGCAGGACTGGCCGGATGCCGAGGCCGCCCACGTGCGCCTCTCCACCGGCGGTCGGGCGCGGGTGGACGGACGGGACATCCGCGTGATCGCGTCGAGCGGCAAGGAAGTGCCGCGGGGAGTGGTGGCCTTCGGCCCCGGTGATCTCTACGAGGTGGCGTTCCCCATCGGCAAGGAAACCGAGTGGTTCGTCTACTTCGGCAATCCGGACGCGCCGGAGCCTCCGGAGACCTGGCTGCCGGACCGGGGCCTGATCCTCGAAACCCGGGCCCGGGGCGCCGGCACTCCCAACAACTGGGCCGGGATGGAGAAGATCCTCGCGCGCTCGACGCGCATCTTCGGGGGCTCTTTCTGGCCCCGGGTCTTCGATGCCGAGAACCCCTTCGGCTCCTCCGACAACTTCGTCTCCGACTATCGAGGCTTCATTCAGGCCCCGGTGGACGGCACCTACACGTTCTACACCGCGTCCGACGAGGCCTCCTTCCTGTTCGTGGCGGGCAAGATGGTCGCCCAGTGGCCGGGCTGGCACGACGCGACCCGGGGCGCCCACGCGGTGTTCCGCGGCACGGCCGTCCTTACGGCCGGCCTCCACAGGTTCCGCTACATCCACATCGAGCGGACGGGCCGCCAGGCCATGGCCGCCTACTGGAAGGTGCCCGGAGCGGAGAAGGCCGTGGTCATTCCCCCGAGCGCCTTCCCCGGACTCAAGACGGCACAGATGGCGGAAGCCGAGACCCTCGGCAAGGACTTCGCCGCCGACTTCGAGTCCGAGGTGACCGACAAGTGGGGACTCGACGAACGGGTCTTCACCGCCCTGGCGTTCAAGGCGGTGCCGGTCCCGGGGACGGCCACGTACCACTTCGACTTCGGTGACGGAGTCTCCGGAGATGGACCGATCGCGGCGCATGTCTACCTCACCGGGGGAGAGTACGACGTCGCCCTCACCGTGGAATCGAGCGGAGAGCGCGACACCGTCATCCGCACCATCCACGTGCCCGACGAGTGGACCCGTTTCGATCGCAACCACCCCGAGGTCCTGGCCCGGTTCGGCCGCATGGTCGCCACCTATCCGGGGGCCCGACTCTCCGCGCCGACCCTCGTCGGAGCGGAGTTCCTCCTCGAGGAGGCGGGGCGGGAAGAGGACCTCGCCCGGATCCTCAAGGACGCCGTGGAGAACGGCCGAACGCTGAAGGGCCACGAGAGGTTCGCCGCCGCCTCGCGCCTGGGCGAGATCCTGCGCGACCGCCGTCGGGACATGAGGGGCGCGGTGTGGGCGTTCAAGAGCGCGGCCGTCGCCGGTAACCCTGCGCAGCGCCTGTCCGCGCAGGTCCGGGCCGCGGAGGCCATGCTGCAGCTCGGCGGGGATCCGAAGACGGCGCTGCGGATGCTCGACATGGTGATGGGAAGCCTTTTGAAGGGTGGAGGCGACACGCGGCAGCGGGCGCTTCTGCGCATGGGCGACGCGGAGATGCTCCTCGGGAACGGCAAGGCCGCGCGGAAGGCCTACCGCGAGGCGCTGGACCTGGCCGGCGGCGTGGAGGACACGCGCCGCATCCTCCGGAAGGCCGGCGCCGCCCGGGCGGCCCTGACGCAGATCGAGTCCGGGGAGAAGGACCGGGTCCTCGAGAGCCTGGCCGAGTGGGAATGGAGCGACCCCACCGAGCGCTAC
>SWCD01006706.1_pt1 | contig 12499 bp, 15 predicted proteins | sample 4693011 | NCBI WGS metagenome assembly SWCD01 (sample SAMN10267278, study PRJNA491770) | bioreactor metagenome | isolation source: DHS bioreactor inoculated with marine | place: Japan: Omine Ridge, Nankai Trough | reverse complement strand
TAGCGCCTCTTACGGCATCATCCGACAAATCGTAATTGCCTACGATATCAATATACTTGATCTTTACCTTCCTGTTCTTGCGTATCTTAATCAACAGGTCTTCAAAGTTTTCCTGTGCCTGATCAGGTTTCTCGCGTATTTCAACTTCCGCATTTAAAAACCCTTTATCGGCATAAAAGTCTTTTATAATATTTGTTGTTCTGATCAACAAGTGATCGGTTACCACTTCTCCCCTTGAGAGGTTAATTTTCTCGCGGATATCATCTGCTTCTGATTTTCGAATGCCGTCAAATGAAAATTTGCTCAGACGGGGCCGCTCCTGCAGGTAAATTTTCAAGTACACTTTGCCTGCTTCAAACTTTGTGGCGGTAATGCTGATATTGTCGAACAAGCCCTGATCCCAAAGCTTTCGTATAGCTTTTGTAATTTTTTCGCCGGGAATTTTTACCCGCTCTCCGACTTCAAGTTGTGAGAGCATAATGATGACATTCTTATCAAGGTATTTAATTCCTTCCACTTCAATGTCGCCGATAAGATAATCGATGGGGCGCTCATAGTTGATCTTTGACAAGTCATCTCCAATATTGATCTGGGCATTCGCTATCAGCGGAATACATAAAACACCCATTATAAGTATCCTCAATATATCTTTTACCGATCTCCTCATTATGCTTTCTTCTAACTTTTTATTTGTTGACTTGTTAAACCAAATCTTCTTTCTCTTTTCTGGTAATCGACAATAGCCTCATATAAATCCTCTTTTTCAAATTCGGGCCATAGTTTTTGTGTAAAATACAGTTCTGAATACGCAATTTGCCACAGCAAAAAATTGCTTAGCCTGCTCTCCCCGCTTGTTCGTATCAGTAATTCGGGGTCGGGTATTCCCGCAGTGGTGAGTTTTTGTGCAAAATACGTTTCCGTTATATCTTCAGATGTTGATTGCTGGCTGATTTGTTCGGCACATATTTTTTTTACCGCATCTACAATTTCCCATCTTGAACTGTAACTCATGGCCAACGTTAGTGTCATCCTGTCGTGACTGTCTGTTTTTCTTATGGTATCGATGAGTTTGTTGAAATTCTCCTCAGGCAAACTTTCCAGATCACCAATGGCATGCAAGCGAATATTGTTTTTCTTTAAAGTTTCAAATTCCTGTTCAATGGTTTCCACGAATAGGTTCATAAGCGCATCCACTTCAAGTTGCGGCCGGTTCCAGTTTTCTGTTGAAAAAGCGTATAATGTTAAATACTTTACACCCAATTCAGCAGCTGCTTCCGCAGCATTTCTAACAGCACCTACACCGTATTGATGGCCGAAAACACGATCTTTACCCTGTTTAGTAGCCCACCTGCCATTACCATCCATAATAATGGCAATGTGTTTGGGTAATTTTTCGATTATGATCTGTTCTTTAAAGCTCATCATTCATTTGGCTTACCATTCATTTTCCTTACACTTTTTGCTTCCGTACAGGTTAAATTTATAGGTAACAGAAAGCAGGGTGCAATTATACCAGTCCATTGTATTTTCGTTACCGCGCTGCATACCTTCCGAATGAGTTCCGACCGGATCAGAAACCTGATCGTTTGATGTATAATACGTGGTGCTTATATCGTCGATATAATCGGTTAATGTTTTCCTCATACCCCACTCAAGCCCCAATCCCAATCGTTTCGTTAAGCTGTATTTAAAACCTATTCCGAAAGGAAATGAAATACTCCATAGTTTATAAGGCGCTCTGCCTTCAAATTGCTGATCCTGATATTGACTCTGACCCTCGGTACCATGTGCTTGTAAATTAACCCCGGCGAAGTTGAATGGTTTGAAGGTGAAAAAACCTACCCCGCCAAAAATGTAGGGTGTAAAATAATTTTTTTTACTGCCTGTAAAATATTCCCAAAAGTTAAATTCGCCTACAAGGGCAAAATCGTTGATATTGGATTTGAAATTCAACTCACGATTTGCAACCGCATTTGATTTGAGGTCATCGCCTACAAGTTTGGCCCTGGTGTATGAAAACTTCACCGCCCACCTTTTATTCAGATTGTATCTTGCCACCGCTCCATAAGCCAGTTGCGATTGACTATATGGGATAGCGGGATTGATATCGCCAATATAATAAGAAACACCTCCTGCAGCACCCACTTCCAATGTTTGCGCAGATGAAATAAGGGGTAATATAAAAATAAAACCGGCTATAAGTCCGGTTAAAAGGCCAAAAAACCCGGTATTTCCTTTTTTGTACTTCATCCTGAAATTGAGCGCCAAAAATATCATTTTTTTACTTACCATACACATATTTAATCTTTCTGTTTTCAGGCAGAATTATCAATTCCTGGTGTCGACTCCCCAGTGCAATTTATCACGAATTGTAGAGAAGAAATCCTTGTCATTCATTTCAACAAGATTTACCTCAAAACCGCATCTTCTAATCACAAGTTCGTCTTCTTTATTGATACTTGAATGCCTTGAGTCCATAGTCATCAGATAGGTATCTTCGCGGCCACCAATTTTAATTCTGATTGTGCTGCTGTCCTGAATAACGATGGGTCTTACAGTTAAATTGTGCGATGCAATAGGAGCAATCACAAAATTCTGCGATCCGGGACTCATAATTGGTCCACCTACACTAAGAGAATAGGCTGTTGAGCCTGTTGGCGTTGATACAATCAGGCCATCTCCCCAGTAGGAATTCAGAAACTTATCATCAATATATACATGCACCACGATTAAAGATGTGGTATTGTTGCGATAAATGGTTAAGTCATTCAGCGCAAAGTTAAGTTCTCCAAAAATTCCTTCAGGTTCTTCTAATTGCAAAAGAGTCCTTTTATCGATGTAATAATCACCTTTAAGAATGCTTTCAAGTGCTTGTTTAATTTCATTTTTAGAAATGCTTGACAAGAAGCCCAGCCGCCCCAGATTAATTCCAAGAATTGGAATTCCAGAATCACGTACAAAAGGTACCGTATCAAGGATGGTGCCGTCGCCGCCTATTGAAAACAGCATATCTGTGTTTTCGATCAGATCCAGATGAGTGTTAAAGAATTCTGGGTTTTCAGGCAAATTCGTAGCCTCTTTAATTTTTTCGTAAAATGGCTGGTAGAAGCGCAATTGGCTACCATTATTAACGAGTTCGTCAATTATTTGCTGAAGATATTCTTGCTGATCTTCTTTAAAATCTTTTCCAAATAATGCAACTTTCATTCAGGCAGCTTATTAAGCGTACAAAACTAATTTAAAATTCAGTTAAAAAAAGGGTTAAACAGAATGACAGCATTGTTTTTACGGATTCTTAACTTTTTTTAACTTGAAACAGTTTTTATAGAAAGCTGAAACATTAATCCTATTAAATATTGAGGTAATTGATCAACGAATTGTAATTTTCTTTCAGGCTTTCAATGTCATCCTCTTCGCCAAATGAAGCCTTCACATAATATCCATAACGGTCAAATGTTTGTAAAACTGCTCCAATATCTGTTTTATTAAGTTTGATAACGACTTCTAATCTCGTTGATTCAGGGTGACTTGCCAAGAACAGGCTTAACACTTTGGCATCGTTAGATTGTACTATCTGGGCAACCTCAGTCAGGTTATAATCATTTTCAGTCATTTCAAGAACAATGATGCCGCCGGGGTTTTCGAGCGCAAATGAATTGGCCATATAAGTAACCAGGTTTCGCATGCTTATACTTCCCAGGTATTTTTCATGATCATCCAACACAGGAATTAATGTGATTTTTAAATTGCTGACTAACTTTAACACATCATATAAATGCTGATGTTCATTCACATAGGGATGCTTTAGTGAAAGCTTATAATTGCCCAGCGGTTGTTTTAGGTCATTTAAATCGTAAATATCTTGCTCGCTAATCAAACCCAGGAAGTTTTCGCCATTCACGATCGGTAAATGCGACACCTTTATTTCTTCCATCATGTTCAATGCTTCTTCGCCCGAATTGGATGTTCTGAGTGAAGGTACTTCTTCGGTAATTAAATGTCGAGCGATCATACAAATGTTTTGTTTCGGGTTTATTTTTTATTGAAACAATAAAATGCAAAGATATGAAGAAGTCGACTACTACATTAAATTTTCAAGCATATTGAGATAATTGATATACCTGAATTCAGCAATTTCATTTTTCGACAATGCACGCAACAATGCGCAACCCGGTTCATCGACATGGAGACAATTATTAAAACGGCAATCGTGCATAAGCTGGCGCATTTCAGGAAAACGTTGTCCCAATTCTTCTTTTTCAAACTCTACCAAGCCAAACTCTTTAATTCCGGGTGTATCTATAATAAAGCCTCCAAAATTCAATTCAAACATTTCGGCAAAAGTAGTGGTATGTTTTCCTTTTTCGTGGTATTCAGAAATGAGCCCTTCCTTCAGGTTAAGGGACGGATCGACAGCATTTATAAGCGCCGACTTTCCAACACCCGAATGCCCGGCCAGCAAACTTACTTTGTCTGTCAGCAGCATTTTAAATGCATCTAGGTGCATTTGATCATGAACGGAAGTAACCAGACAATTGTAACCAACACCTTCATACACATCCATATAATATTCAAGCTGTTCCTTGGTTTTCGCATCATATATATCATATTTGTTGAATACGATCGATGCTGGAATATGATAGGCTTCGGCAGTTGTCAGAAAACGATCAATAAAACCGGTTGAAGTCCGGGGTTTGATAAGAGAAACTATGATTACAGCCTGGTCAAGGTTGGAAGCAATAATGTGTGTAGCCTTTGAAAGTTTGGTAGCCTTCCGGATGATATAGTTTTTTCTTTCATTGATATCTATGATTACCGCATCGCCGGAAGGGGAAATTTCAATTTCAACACGATCACCAACAGCCACGGGATTTGTGGTTCTTAATCCTTTTATTCGAAAACGACCTTTGATCTTGCAATCAATGGTTTCTTGATCACTGGTTAAAACCGTGTACCAACTTCCCGTAGATCGAACAACTGTGCCTTTTTTACGTATCATTATGGAAAATTATAGTGCTTTTTCACGGCTTTTTTAATATCACATACGCATTCCAATTCCTTTTTGAATGTGACAAAATCACCGGGTTTTAGATGCACAGTTTTGTTAATAGTTTCAACAGCGCACTCACCTTCTATAATATAGCATTCTTCATCATCAGCATAAGTCCAGTTGAATCGGGATGAATCCCTGGCCCAAACAGGCCATGAAAAAACACCCTTTTCTTTTAATTGGTCCTTACTGAATGTCTCTACTTTAATTTTATCCATTTGATAATGTTGAAGGTTTTCAATAAAAACGACGCATAAAAATACAAACTATTCTTATATTTGGTCGATTTTCACCAATTACGGATCATTATGAATTTAGCTACTTACCTGTCGTTTCTTATCAGTCCGGCCATTCTGATCATCACTTTTATCATGATCCGTTTCAGATACCATCCAAAAAACTGGAACAATGTGGTAAAAGCAGCTTTTTCGGGACTAATTGGTGTGGTTCTCCTTTTAGTTGCCAATTATATCATGGATCTTATTTGGCACGGCAACCTATTCAATCTGCGACGAATTACTTTTTACGTATTTGTAATTGTTGCGTTCAGCGCCGAATTAGGGAAGCTATTGCCTCTGCGCCTGTATTTTTACAATAAACCGGGCTTTAAAGGGCCTTTTGAAAGCATCCGTTATTCCATTATCATTTCCCTATGTTTTTCAATGATAGCGGTATTATTGTTCGCATTTAACATTGTAGGCACCGATATGATCAAAGCACCCTTGTTATTTCTATATACCTATCCCTTTGCTAATATATTCTTTGGAATTGTAATGGGTTTCTTTATTGGCCTGGGCAAAATGAGGAAAAACTTACTGATTGATGAGTCCGTAGCCCTGTTTATTACAAGTTTTTTCCACGGTCTATTCTACTTTTGTTTCATTTCTTCCGACATCCGGTTGTTGGTGGTTACCATCATCGGTTTTGTCATCATCGGTATCATGCTGCTTGTGAAATCCACTACGTTTAAGGTAGATAAAGATCAGGCTGTATAAAGTTTACCCGGCAGGCTTTTTACAAATCCTTCAAATTCCAGATTCAGTAATGAAGCGGCTACTTTAGACGTACTCAGTTTTGTTTTTATTGTAAGTTGATCAATAGCAATTTCCTTATGATCCTGTATGGTTTTCAATACCAGTTTTTGCTCCTCCGAAAGGTTCACAAATAATTCCGTTTGCGATTTCTGGTCGATCTTTTGCTCCTCCCATCCCATCAGGTAGGCAATATCATGGCCATTTTCAGCCAATGCCGCCCGATTGGTTTTAATCAGGAAATGGCATCCACGTGAATAGTCATCGCCGATTCTTCCAGGCACGGCAAACACATCCCGGTTATATGAATTGGCGATTTCAGCAGTGATGAGCGCACCACCCTTTCGGTCCGATTCGACCACAAGCACCGCATCTGACATCCCAGCTACAATACGGTTTCTTTTTGGAAAATTCTCTCTATCGGGTCTTGTGTCCGACATGAATTCTGTCATCAAACCTCCCTGTTCAATCATTTTCTCAGCCATTTTACGGTTTTGTGCCGGATAAATCCTGTCTAAACCATGACCCAGCACACCAATGGTATCCATGCCCACATCCAGGGCACGACGATGCGCACAGCTATCAATTCCATAGGCCAATCCACTTACCACGAGCACATCACGACTTTGCAATTCATCAATTATTTCTTCGCATCGTGCCTTGCCATAATTAGTGGCTCTTCTTGTGCCAACGATGGAAATAATCCTTTTTGCATTTCGGTTTGCATTTCCTTTGTAATACAGCATCATAGGACCATCTTCACAATTCAATAACCTGGCCGGATAGGCAGAGTCCGTATAAAATAGTGGGGTGATATTGAATTTTTGTATGAATGCTAATTCTGTTTCAGCACGCTGCAAAACCTGTTGACTTTTTATCTGGTTAACCGTAGATTTTCCGATACCTGGTATCTTTAATAGTGCCGCTGAATTTTCCTTGAAAACCGCCTCAGGGCCACCACAATATGCTATCAATTTTTTTCCGTTAACATCACCCACACCTTTAATGAGGGTCAGTCCGATCTGGAAGATTAATTGAGGCTTTGTCATGGCGTCAAAAATAAAATAAATATGCCATGTAGTGCAGCAATATTGATAGTTTTGTGATGGATTATGAATAAAAGGATAACGGTACTGGTTACCCCACTAAATTGGGGTTTGGGGCATGCCACACGCACGGTTCCGGTAATCGAGCATCTAGTGCGACGCAATGCCAGGGTGGTCATCGCAGCAGACAAAAGACCACTGGATTTTTTAAAATTACGATTTCCTGACATTGAATTTATTCGTTTTCCTGGATTTGAACCCCGATATCCAAACAACTCAATGATGGCCATCCATATGGCAAGATCATTTTCAAGGATGTGGCAACAAAGCCGTAAATCCCACCATTTTTTGCAAGAAATTGTGGCCGAATACGAAGTGGATATCATCATATCTGATAACCGCTTTGAATGTTACTCGAAACATGCTTATAATGTGTTTGTCACCCACCAGTTACAAATTCAAACCGAAGGATGGCAAAATATCTTTAAGTCTTTTATCAACAAAATTAATTATGGGTATATAAAGAAATATGACGAACTCTGGATACCTGATGTGGAGAACCCAGAGAACAACCTTTCCGGTAAGCTGTCACATGTCAACAAATTTCCTGTCAGTCACTATCATTTCATTGGCCCACTCAGCAGATTCAAGTCTAATTGCGGAAAAATACAATATGATAGAATCGATTTACTTGTAATCCTTTCCGGACCTGAACCTCAACGTACAATTCTGGAAGACTTGATTACCAATCAGGCCATTAAAAGTCAATTGAAAACGACTATCGTTCAAGGTAAAACGGAAGAAAATAAGATTACCAGAGAAGAAAATATTACTTTTATTTCACATGCTGATGACACCCAAATGGCTGTGCTGATCCAATCGGCAGAAATGATTATCAGCAGGCCGGGCTATACAACCATCATGGATTTATGTGTGTTCGGCAAAAAAGCCATCTTTATTCCAACCCCCGGTCAAACGGAGCAGGCATACCTGGCGAAAAAAATGTTATCGGAAGGGTATTGCTATTCCGAAAACCAAAAAGCTTTCAACCTGGAAAGATCTTTTTCTGCAGCAAAAAAATTTTCAGGACTACCAAAGATTACCTCGCAAGAAAAAATGGCTTTTCTCATCGAAAACCTGTTTACTAAAAACATGTTGGATCGTAAGGATTAATAGACCCAATTCTTTTACCTCTATGAAAACCTTCGTTTCCCGGAATATATTATATGTATTTTTGCCCAAAATCAATTGTATCTATGCGTATAGAAAAAGATATGAAGCTGGCGGATGTGATCCATCACGATTTCAGTTTAATTCCTGTGATCAACCGCTTTGGCATTCACCTTGGTTTTGGTGACGGAACCATTGAAGAAATTTGTGAGGATAAGGAAGTGAATACCGAATTTTTCCTGACCATTCTGAACACCTATCATGATGCGCAATATTTCCCTAAAAAGCACTTGCAAAGCTTTCATTCCGCCACGCTGATAGAATATCTGCGGAAAGCACATCAATTTTACCTCGAACAAAAAATTCCTGCAATCAAAAAACTCATCTGTAAATTAACCGAAGAGTCAGACCAGAATAAAGATACTTACCAATTAGCTGCAAATTTTTTTAATGAATACGAGTTAGAATTTACCAAACATATCGACCGGGAGGAAAATGTGGTGTATCCTTATGTATATGAGCTAGAAAAAGCTATTAAAAGTGGCAAGGCATCTACTGAACTGCTTGACCAGATGACATCTTATTCAATCATGGATTATGAAGATGAACACGACAATGTAGAGGAAAAACTTTTTGATCTGAAAAATTTGATCATCAAATATTTACCTGCTCCAAAAAATGAATCGACAAGCTATAAGATATTGCTTGAGCTTTTTGAACTGGAAAAAGACCTTCGTGAGCATGCCCGTATTGAAGATATGATCCTGGTTCCGAAAGTGGAAGCCATGGAATTCACCATTCAGAAAATGAGCAGTTAAAGTGGCACGCAAAATCACAACTGTCCTTATTGAAAGTTCATACCTGTTGAGATCAGGCATGGATGACCTTCTGAAAGAATTTCAGGGAGTTTACCTGTCAGAAGTGTTCGATGGTTCAGAAAAAAATCTCCTAAAAAAAGTAAAAGCCTTGAAGCCTGATTGTATTATAATTAACCCTGATACGCTTCCGGATGCCTTAAATTCATTCGTACTTTCCCTAAATAATGAAGCAACAATCATAGGCTTGATCAGTAAAAAAACACCAGACCATATAAAAAGCCGTTTCGCAAACACCCTAGATATTAAAGATGGCAAACATGACCTGATGAATACGCTTAACAGGATTATCGGCAGCAAAAACGGCAAAAAGTCAACCAAAAAAAACCAGACCCTCACCGAAAGGGAAATCACTATCTTAAAATATATCACACTCGGACTGACCAACCAGGAAATAGCCGAAAAGCTTTTCTTAAGTGTACACACCGTTATGACGCACCGCAAAAATATCACGAAAAAGCTGGGGATAAAAACCGTTTCAGGTCTTACTGTATACGCATTGTTGAATAAAATAATAGAAATTCAGGATATTGATCAATAATAAAAAACGTACTTCCAAATGATGTCTCTCCAAATTTGAACCATTCTAAATTGTCAATAAAGTGGCATATATTCATTTATTTAAAAAGTTAGATGTATACATTTTACTAAATTTGCCACCTGATGAATTCAAAAACACATAGAAAACCACCACATAGCTGGTTCCTGCCTATACTTGTTTTTGCATTCGTGTGGTTGCTGATGGGCGAATTGATTTCTATTCACCAAAGAGCCATTTTTAACTTCTATGTATTCGATCAGCATCCGTTTTCCACACCTGATAAATCAGGAAAAGACAAAGTCTTTAAATTAAAAACCAAGAAAAGCAGCAAAGACCAGGTTGAAATTGACCATCATTTAACACCCTGCCTAACCGATAATCAACCCGGAATACTATTGGTGTTTTCGGATTATACATTTACTGAAACACTTGTATTTATTATTCCGGTTGAATCGCTGAGACTTAAAGCTTCAAGAGCACCTCCTGTATCTTAGGCTTAACTATTCCCAATTTTATTTATCATTTGGTTTTCCGGATACATTCGGGAAAATTATTACTTGCAATCATTCAATTTAACCTATAATTATCATGAAAAAATCAATTTTTACAATTATCATTTTAATCAGTTGCATATCATCTATCCAGCTTTCTGGCCAAAATAAAAACACGGCCGAAAGTTTAAGCATGGGGCCCGGATATGCCAACGACATTTTTTACAGCTTTGAAAACGGCACCGTTAAAGAAGTGATCCGCAGCAATTGGGACATCGCTTTCTACACCCCAAAATTCAGCGCAGGTGTAATGGTAAATGAAGGCAACGGCGTCACATTGTACACCTACCCTGCAGGAGATACTGCTGCCTGGGCTTCAGTTGATACAGCCGGCATGGCATCATGGCAACCTGTTTATAACTCACCTACTTTATGGGAAGATGGCGCTTTCAATGTAAATGCCACCGGGCATCCAGATTACGGCTGGGGCACCTATAATATGGCCACACATAACCTCACTGGTGACTCCATTTATGTGATCCAATTGGCAGACGGTACATTTAAAAAATTATGGATCGTTGGCAAACAATCGCTGGCCAACATCTATACAATACGTTATGCCGATCTGGATGGTACCAATGAAATGAACGAAGCCATTGAAGTAGCACCCTACGAAAACAAAAGATTCTATTATTTTTCGCTGGCAAACAATGAAGAACTCGACAGGGAACCCGAATCTGATAGCTGGGATATGTTGTTTACCAAATATATGGACCTAACTGAAGACAATGAAGGTAACTGGGTACCCTATCTTGTTACTGGAGCCACCAGCAATGTAGATATAGGTGTCAGCAAATTTTATCCGGTAGCGGATGATTTTATGGATTGGTTCGAAATGCCTTTAGATTCGGCAAGATTAGATTCTGCTAAAAATGTGGTCGGTTACGATTGGAAATCATTTGATATGGGCACTTTCTCATGGGAAATAGCTGATTCAACAGTATTTTTTGTGCAAAACTATACCGGTGATGTGTACAAACTGACTTTCGAATCGTGGGAAGGATCGTCAACCGGTAATTTTGTTATCAATACATCATTGGTATCACTTGCGTCAGTGGATGTTGTGAATATACAAACAACACAGGTTACGGCATATCCAAATCCCGCGACTTCATTTGTAAACATTGTAAGCGCTGAAGAAACATCATACGAATCCGTGCTAATCATGAACCAGTCGGGACAAATTGTATACCGGGCGAACATGTCGGACATCGATTTAAAAAATGGCTACAAAATAGACTTGAATGGATATGTCAAAGGTATGTACATTATTCAATTGAACGGAAATAACATTCAAACCAACCAAAAGCTTCTGGTACGTTAATGTTACATCAAAAATACTACGTAATCCTTATTTTGAGTTTGTTGATTGGGGCTGTAAGTTCGCTTACAGCCCAACAAACTCATCTTGTCATTAAAGATGAGATCAGTGAAAAGCCGGTGGCTTTCGCCAATGTGATAATTGAGGCTTTAAGCGGTACTGATAAGAAAGTTAAAGGATTTACATCGGATGTAAAGGGAAAAATTTCATTTGAAATACAGCAACCGGTAAAGCTTACGGCCACTTTTGTCGGATATAAAAATTTAACGGATACCATCCAGCCGGGCGAAACAAAAACCCTGTTTATGGAACCAACGGTTTATAATGTTGATGAAGTGGTAGTTACTGCACAATTCAGACCTGTAACCGTTGACCAGTCAATATATAAAATTAAGGTGCTTGGCTCACAACAAATTGAGAACAAAGCAGCCATTACACTGAATGAAATGCTTGCCGGAGAATTAAATATCCGCAGCACCAGGGATAATGCCCTTGGCTCCTCCATAACCATGCAGGGCCTACAGGGCGAACATATTAAATTCCTTATTGATGGTGTTCCGGTTATTGGACGCCAGAACGGACAAATCGACCTGGAGCAATTGGACATGCAAAATATTGACCATATTGAAATTATCCAGGGGCCCATGTCGGTAGTATACGGTAGCAATGCGCTGGCCGGCGTGATCAATATCATCCGTAAGGAAAGCGACCGACAGCAACTCTCTATAAATACAGATGCTTATTATGAATCGGTAGGCGTTTACAACTTTACAGCAGGCGGCTCTTATTCCAAAAAGAAAAACAGTTTCCAATTGAATGCCGGACGTAATTTTTTTGATGGATTCAGTACTGTTGAAGCCAATAGGTACCAGCAGTGGAAACCCAAACTTCAATATAATGTTGATGGGTCGTAT
>SWCD01010667.1_pt1 | contig 12500 bp, 14 predicted proteins | sample 4693011 | NCBI WGS metagenome assembly SWCD01 (sample SAMN10267278, study PRJNA491770) | bioreactor metagenome | isolation source: DHS bioreactor inoculated with marine | place: Japan: Omine Ridge, Nankai Trough | reverse complement strand
CAGGTATCACCTTTAAAATTATCATATGTTAGAAGATGTTTTATTAATTCAGGACAAGCACCGCGAAGCTGCTGCTGTGATTGTTGAAGAGATTCTCAACAATAGGAAAGACAAATATATCGTGGCCATTTCAGGCGAATCAGGTTCCGGAAAATCGGAGTTAACACATGTGATTGCCAAAGATTTACGTAAACACGGCATTTTTGCCAAACCTGTCCATATCGACAACTTTTACAACACCTTACCACTCGAAAGAACCAAATGGCGGATGGAGAATGGTATCGAAAAGGTGGTGGGACTTGGTGAATACAAGTGGGATGAGATCAACCGGGTAATAGATGATTTTAAAAACGACCGCAGCTCCACCATGCCCTGTGTTGACCTGGTCACTGAACAGATCGACCAGCTCACTACCGATTTCAAAGGCATCGACATGCTGATCATTGACGGTTTGTATGCCATCAATACCGATGGGGTGGATTTACGGGTTTACATTGAGTTAACCTACCGCGAAACCAAAAAAGCGCAGAAAGACCGTGGTAAAGAACCTCAGAATGAGTACCGCATGCGGGTGCTGGAACAGGAGCACAAGCAGGTGCTTTCTATTAAATCCAAGGCAGATCTGTTTGTGAATATGGACTATAAGGTGGTACCGGCCAGCTAAGTATGCGAATAAACATCCTTATTACAAATGCGGACGAAAGAGGGATAGCTATTTTTTTATTTCAACTAATTTCAATTCTTTATGGTAGGCTTCAATTCTCGAGTACGCAGTTCCATCTACTAACAAGATAACTATCAGCATTGCAATCGTTGTGATGCCAATTGCTCTCCATGTTGGTGTATTAATGAATAGAATTAGTAAAGCGGCTACGATAATTAGAATTGGAATTACCTTAAATACAACTGTGTATTCCTTTAACGTACTCTCGGAACGTTCAATTTCGGACTGATAAAAGGCAGGTGCATCAGCAATAAACGCTTTTTCAAATTGGGTAATTCTTGATTTATTGGTGTAGAATAAACCAAGTCCTATTGTCATAAGTAATAAACCTGCAACCAGGGTTGGAATGATGTAAGCCTTTGCTAAGTCCGTTTTTCCCAACTGCCAAAATCCAATGCTGGCAATAATAAACGATATTGCAAAGAAGATGAAGAAACGTGTTGAGAAGACTTCGGCTTTTGCCCATTCTGTGGCTAATTTTAATATTTCCATAGTTAATTCGCTTTATATTTTTCTCTGTACTCCGTTGGGCTGATACCTTCTTTCTTCTTAAATAATCTTGAAAAATAAGGTGGATATTCAAATCCCAATTCATAAGCTACTTCCGAGATACTTTTATTCGGTTGCAATAGAATATTCTTTGCCTCATCAATCAGATGCAGTTGTAAATGTTCGGTAGTGGTTTTACCCGTTTCTTTTTTTAGTGTATCGCTCAGGTAACGTTGTGAAACCGATAATTCATTTGCAATTTGTTCTATGCCTGGAATACCTTTTTCTTCTAATTGTCCTGATTCAAAATATTCGGATAAATGCAGGTTAAATTGCTCTAACAAATCGTTTGATAATTCTTTCCTGTTTAAAAACTGTCTTTCGTAGAATCGGTTGGCATACTTCAAAAGAGTGCTTAATTGTGAGATGATGATTTCTTTACTGAATTCATCCTGGTTGTTCTGATACTCAATTTCGATATTTTCCACAATCGATTCTATTTGTTTTTCTTCTTTTGGTGAAAGGTGCAATGCTTCGTTGGTCGAATATGAAAAGAAACCGTATTTTTTTATTTGTTGCGCCAATTCTGTTCCTTTCAAAAAATCTTCGTGGAAGTTTATTGAAAAACCTTTTCTCTCAAACACAACACTTTTGTCCCATTGTAAGACTTGTCTTGGTGAAATGAAAATTAAAGCACCATTCGTAAAGTCATATTTTGTTCGTCCGTAGTTTAAATTTCCTTTTACAAACTTTTTCAAACTAATGGAATAGCAGTCGTTTGTAATTGGAGGCGAACTTTCCCGGGGGCAGGGTAGATAACCATCGCCTTTTGAGTTGAACACGCTCAACATGGGATGCTCTGGTCGTGGCAGTCCCAAATATTCTAAATACGATGCTAATGTTTTGAAATGTTTCATATTTTAATTGTTTGTTGCAGCTTGGTTAATATCACTTCCAGTTAATATTTTCACTAGCTTTGAATTTACAGTTAAACCAATCATTGCTTTCCCAATATTTTGTGAGGTAGTAACCGATTTCATTTTTTTCAATATTGGAAAAAATGGGCGCATTAAAATATAAAGTGAATTGTACAATTTGGTCTTAGATTTCACTCCTCGTTCGGGCAAAATAATACCTGGCCTAAAAGCATAAGCATCCTTAAAGCCCTTATTTAAAATCAAGTTTTCTGTTTTTCCTTTTATTCTAGCCCACATAGTTTTGCTACTTTCTGTACTATCCGTTCCATCGCCAGAAACATAAATGAAAGTCATATTGGGGTTGAAATTGTAAAGCACATTTATTAAATTTTCAGTAATTGTATAAGTTAATTTTAAGTATTGCTCTTCTTTCATACCAGCCGATGATACTCCCATACAATGAAAACATGCATTATAGTTCTTTAAATTATGTTGAATTGCACTTAAATCTGTAAAATCTTTATGGATTATTTCTTTTATTTTTGGATGTTTTATATCAATTAGAGATCTATTAATGAGCAAAACCTCAATAATTCTGTCATCATCAAGACATTCTAATAAAACTCCTTTGCCCACCATTCCGGTTGACCCTGTTATTATTACTTTCATTACTTTATTTTAAATATTCCATTTTACACCTGTTTCTTTTTCTGAAAGTTCCCAAAGTCTTTTAGCCACTGCTTTATCTTTAGCGTGTGGCTCCAATTTATGTTCACCCACTGGCCCCGTCCAATTACTTCTGCCTGTTGGACCATAAAAGCCATTTTGCTCTAAATTTGGTTCTGTGGCACACATCAATTGCGAATAAGCACCTTTTTCAGCTGATTGTGTTAATGGGGATAATTTCATTAGATTAAAGATAAATTTCATCATAAAACTACCACTTGTATTTATTAAGTTGGTTCTTGAAGAACCAGGATGACAAGCATAAGCTTTAACCTCTGTTTTACCTGCTGCTGACAATCTATCCTGTAGTTCATAAATACTCATAATTTGAGCCAGTTTACTTTGACTATAAGCATTATTAGGCGTGTAATCTTTGTCCCAGTTTAAATCGTCAAATTTGATGGTTTTTATTCCCATATTATAACCCATACTTCCTACTGTTACAATTCTTCCTTTTGATTTTTCAATAAGTGGGAACAATAGAGCTTGAAGTATAAAATTCCCATAGTAATTCGTTCCCATCTGGCTTTCCCAACCGTCTACTGTTAGCGTTTGTTTAGGTACCTGGGCAATTGCCGCATTGCAGATAAGCGCATCGATTTGAGGAACTGTTTTTAAAACCTCTTGTGCTGCTTTCTTTACAGAATCTTTTGCTGCCAAATCCATTTGAATGGCTGATACATCTATTTTATCACCAAGTACTTGTTTTAAAGTTGCGATGGTATCGGTTGATTTTTTCGTATTTCTATTAAGCATTACCACCTTTGCACCTTTTGAAAGCAATATTTTTGTTGCTTCAAAACCTGTTCCGCTTGTAGTTCCAGTTATAACATATGTTTTGCCATTCAAGTTTCCAATTCTATCAGGGGTCCAACCTTTTTTACCAAATTGATTTGTATTCATTTTTGTCTGTTTTTTAATGTTAAAAATTAAAAGACAAAGGTCGGGTAGAGATAGTCTAGTTTTCTTATACGGATTTTCGAATGTTGTACACTTTTTAGTTGGTCATAACGGTTTGAATATGCGATGAAGCAATCTCCCCTTCTTGGAAAGCCCAATCCCTTTGTTCTTTTCCTAGTCCCTGTCATTGCTTTTTCGCATATTTTGTGTTAGTGTGCGTTATTCCCTTTTTTAAATTCTTCGATTATTCCTAGAGCATTGTCTTTATCCTTTGATAGAATTTCAACTTCTACAGGTTCAAATCCTCCAGATGAAACGTGCCAAGGAGCAATCGTTCCCATTAATTGGTTCTTTAAACTTGCATTAATCCCATTCTCAACTAGTATATCTCTGATAATTTCAGAATCTATGGGATTACCTTTAAATATAACTATTAATTTAGAGTCCATGATTTTAGTAAATTTATAGTATTTGCTCTTTAGAATTTCTATTTTTTATGCACACTAACGGTTGGGGCTATGAAGCGTGGCGGATTTCGTAATATTTATCTTTAAACATACGAGAATGATTATAAGGTACTCAAATGTTCATTATTACCACAGCACCCGCCATGCTTTATGAGCCCGTGTTATATGCAGGCAATTCTTATTCAATTATTAATTTTTCAGTCAAAATTCCTTTTTCAGTTCGCAGGTTGATAAAATAGACTCCTGATGAAAAATTACAACAATCTAAGTCAATTTGTCCTTTCTCTTTCTCTAAAGAAATCTGCTTTACTTCTTGTCCTCTGCTATTTAGGATTGATAAAGTGACATTCTCTTTTCGTTCTAATTTAAAGGTAAGTGTTACCATCCCATTTGTGGGGTTCGGATAAACTTTGAAATTATTATTTAAAGCGCCATTCTCATTTATACTTGTAATTCCACCGTTATTTGTATGCACAATCAATCCATTTTGACCAACTGCCCATCCATTTTGGCTGTCAGTGAAGTAAATATCCGATATAATAAGTTCATTTGAATATTGTGTTTCCCAATTCAGACCAGCGTCCTCTGTGGAAATAATTTCTGAGCCAACACATATCCATCCTATTTCAGGTGCTGAAAAGAACAAAGAATTTACATTTTCAAAGTAAACCTTTTCCCAAGAATCTGAACCATCAGTTGTTTTATAGAGTCCTACTTCATTATCTCCGGAAACTGAAGCGTACCCGTTTTCTTCGTTAATAAAAAATAAACTTTGTGCGTAGTCAGGACAATCCTTTTCCTGCCATGTGAATCCTCCATCAGATGTTTTTACCAATACTTCGCCAGTTTGATTTAGTACTTGCCAATGCTTTACAACGAACCCAACATTTGCATTTATAAAATCTAAACAACCCATACCACTAATATTTTCTCCAGTTAAAGTATCAATTAAGTCCCAAGAACCACCACAATCATTTGTACTATATAATGGAAATGGATTGTCATGATCTAATAAAACACCCTCGTTTTCATTAAAAAACTCAACTTCACTCGATCCCGAAACCATCAATTCCCAGGTGAATCCACCATCAATAGTTTTATATAATCCATCTTCCTGCGTATTCCAGGTAAGATTTCCCCAACCAGTCAGGGAATCAACGAACTGTAATTCCATAACGCCAAATGGAACAATTGAAATACTATCCCAGGTGATGCCCCCATTTGTTGTCTTGAAGATTATTCCCGTTTCAGGAGGGATGTTACCAGCAACCCAACCCATCTGTTCATTTAGAAAAAAAACATCTGTCAGTTGCGCATTTGTATTGATTTCTTGTGGAGTCCACTGACTGTATGACTGTAAGCCAAATATCAGAATTGTAACTAAAAGTGTAAATTTTTTCATGATGTTTAATTTGGTTAATTAAATCTTTTCAAAGATACTATTACTCAAAATATTTGTCAAACGATTATCTTGAACGTACCTGCTTGCATATAACTTGTTATATACGCACCTTTCGAAATTAATCAAAATTTAGATTAAATGGTTAAGTACAAAGCTTATAAGCGAAAGTAAATACTTGTAAACGAAAATAAATGTTTGCAAACGAATTTACGTTTCTATTCATCAAATGCAAATCATTTACAAGGCAAATGCCACATGTTGCGGCTGAGGCCAGGTGTTTAGGTTTAATACATGGTATTTCCGTTTTCTGTCGATTCAGGAATCTGCTGCATGGCATCCCAATGTTCCACAATTTTTCCGTTCTCGTCAAACCTGAAAAAATCCATGGTGACATATTCATCATTTCCCGGCCATATTTGATGGGTGTGCAATGCTACCAGGTCTCCCTCAGCAACACTCCTTACAAATTCAATACTTTTATTGGGATATTCCTTTGCCATTCTTTCAAAATATTCGATAAATGGCTCAACCCCATCCCCAACCAACGGATTGTGCTGGATGTACACATCGCCGACATACAATTCTACGGCTTTTCCGGGGTTGCCTAAGTTTGACATCTTGTAAAATTCGATGGCATTTTTCTTATGCTGTTTTAAATTCTGATGCATGATTTTTGTGAAATTTCTTTAAAGATAAACGTTTTATCGTTCGCAACTAAGCCTTTTAAAATTTTTAGAGCCACTTATAGTTAGACAGTTAATGTTTTTTTACTACCTTTCGGGGCATAACCAAAACCAAATTGATATGAAGAAATTTTTACCATTCTTTTTTGCTTTACTTTTTTCGATCACTTCCTTTGGACAAGAAGTATGTTCAAATTATTTTCCTTCTGTATCGCCCGATGGGAATTACCTCTATTTTACTTCTGACAGGGTGGATAACACTTATAAAATCTACCGCTGTAATATTAACGGCACCGATGTGCAACGGGTAACTTCAACTGATTTTGTTGAATTGCATCCGAGATTGAGTCCTGATGGAAGTAAAATTGTTTTTCAGGCCGGCGGATATGATAATACCGCTGAAATTTATGTGATTGATGTAGATGGTTCCAATTTAACAAGGCTTACCAATAACAACCGGTATGATGGGATGCCCTGCTTTTCGCCCGATGGCGAAACGATTGTATTTGATGGATGGGATGATTCACCGTATCCGGAAATCTTTATCATGAATGCCGACGGAACCGGGAGGGTTCAATTAACAAATGAAACCGGGGCTTACTGGCAAAGTGCGCCTGTGTTTAATCCTTCAGGCGATCAAATTTATTTTCTGGAAGGCTTGAATGCCGATAACCATATTATGCGAATGAATCCGGATGGTTCCGATTGGAAAGAAATTACACCCCCCAATGAATTTGGATATGCTGAAACATATTTAAATTTTAGACCCGACGGTGGCAAGCTGATTTTCACAACTTCTGAGTGGACCGGTTATGGCGGCTATACAGATATCGTAACCTGCGATCCTGGTGGTGGTGACTGGAACAGGTTGACAAACGGTGAGAAATATAGCTATTCAGCTTGTTATTCTCCTGACGGAAGCCAAATATACTATGCAAACGATCAGCCGAATCCGGATTACAAATGGGATATTAATAAAATGAACCCGGATGGTTCGGATAAAACAATGGTAGTTAGCTGCAGTAACCTGGGAGTTGAGGAACCACAGGCTGGTAACTCCCTACTCTTCTGCCAGCCAAATCCAATGGTTACAACCGGACACATAGAATTATCCATTGATAGACCAGGAGAAGTATTATTTACAATTTTTGATCTTTCAGGAAAAGCAGTACATGCAGATTATTCAATTGATAAAGATGGTATAACTATTGAGCGCGGAAATATGCATTCAGGCGTTTATTTGTTCCGGATTATTTCAGAATCAGCGCATTTGGGGACAGGAAAGATAATTATTCAATAGGCATAGTTAACATCACGTTAACACAAATATTGATTATTTACAGCTCCCTCACATCCACATGTGAGCCACTTTCGTACTGCAAGGCTTTTTTCATTCCATCAATCAGCATGGGTGCTGCTGTTATGGCATCGGGCATCAATTCTGTATAACGGGCTTCCTGAAGTTTTTTGGCAGAAGGATACATTTCCGCATCTTTCATGTGGTAAATATATTCCTGAATTTCGCTATCTACCAGTCCCGGGGCAAAGCCACAGAAATGTGTTTCAGGATATTCCTTGGCATAGATGTTCATCAGCATATCCAATGCTGCTTTCGATAGAGAATAAGTACCCCAGCCTGGCGTGCTCCTGAGTGCCGCGCCTGATGACATGCCCACAACTTGCTTTATTGTAAGTGCCATGGAAAATAGCTGATCAAGCAATACTTTATTTACCCAAACATTGATTTCCATCACCTCTTTCATTTCCTTCTGGCTCACTTCTTTCATCAGTTTAATTTCACCCAACACGCCTGAATTCAATACCACAAGATGGAAGCTGTTTTGTTTTTTGAGAAAAGCAGGCAGCTTATCCAGTAGGCTTTTTGTATCGGTTAAATCCAGGCTTAAATGCTTATAATTTGCCATTTCAAGTAATTTACCTGGTTCCCTCCTGCTGATGCCAAAAACCTGATTTCCCCTTTCCAAAAAAGTTTTTGCCAGCCCGTATCCTATTCCTGAACTGGTTCCGGTGATAAGAATTTGCATCATACTTACACGGCTTCTTTTACTTTGTCTTTGATAAATAGCACAGTCAACCCGCCTATGATCATCATTACACCGGCCAGCAGTATGGAGTTCATTGGGTCGCCATTAAAGAAGTAGGTTAAAATGATACCACCAAAAACACCATTTACGATTTGCGGAATAGTAATCGACATATTGAACAAGCCCATAAATACGCCCATCCGCTTGGCGGGAATGGAGTTTGCCAGCATGGCATAAGGCATGGCCAGAATACTGGCCCAGGCTATTCCTACGCCTATCATGGGTATAATCAACATAACGGGATCTTTTATGATGGCAAAAGAAAGGAAAGAAAGTCCACCAAGAACAAGTGCCGCAAGATGTACCAACCTCCGTGTGATATATTTAGCCACTTTCGGCAACAACAAGGCTACCATCGCGGAAATACCATTGTAAATGCCAAACATAATGCCTACCCAGTTGCCCGCTTCCTGGTAGGCGGCTGAATTGGGATCAACCGTATCATAAAAGTGACGTGCCACCGCAGGCGTTGTATATACCCACATAGAAAACAGGGCAAACCATGAAAAGAATTGTACCAGTAACAACTGCCACATTTTTTTGGGTATCCTGAATTTTTCGTCTTTTTCTTCCTTTGTCTCTTCTTCATAAAACTCCGGTGGATATTCTTTGGTACTGGCCACCGTCCAGATGATGGCTGCTATTAATACCGCAGCTCCAATGTAGAAAGAAAAAACCACATTGGGCGGTACCAAGCCATCACCGGCAGCTTCCTTCGGAATTCCCATCCAGTTACCAAGTATGTATGGCAGCCACGAACCTACAACCGCACCAATTCCGATAAGAACTGTTTGCACTGAAAAGCCAAGTGTATGTTGTTCCTCAGGTAATTTATCAGCTACCAATGCCCTGAAAGGCTCCATGGAAATATTCATCGATGCATCCATGATCATTAAAAGGCCACCGCCAATAAACATCGGTGCGATAAAAGTAGCGAGATGGGGTGCATTGGGCATGAGTATCAAAGCCACACTTGTGAGCATTGCACCCACCAGAAAATAGGGCCGCCTTCGCCCAAGCCGGTTCCACGTTTTATCACTGAAATAACCTACTATAGGTTGGACAATCATCCCGGTTAAAGGAGCCACAAGCCAGAACCAGGAAAGGTGGTGTACATCGGCACCAAAGGTTAATAAAATGCGCGATGCGTTGGCGTTTTGCAATGCAAAACCAAACTGGATTCCCAGGAACCCGACACTCATATTCCAGATTTGCCAAAAACTTAATCGTGGTTTTGTTTTCATATGACCATTTTATGTAAGAATGCCGAAATTAAGGTATTTCATCTTATTCTTATAATTAAATCCTTCTACAAATAGCTATATTTTAAATAATCTATCTAATTCCCTTGATATCAGATTGTAAACCGTAAAACAATCGTTTGCGGATGGATTTATTCTTTATTTTTGGTATCGATGATGATGGTTACCGGTCCATCATTCACCAGCGATACATCCATCACGGCACCAAACTCTCCGGTTCCGATTGACTTCCCAAGCAAACTTTCCAGTGATATTAGAAAATATTCATATAAAGGTATAGCCACATCAGGCTTTGCTGCCTTTATGTAGGATGGACGGTTTCCTTTTTTAGTGGAAGCATGCAAGGTGAACTGGCTTACCACTATAATTTCTCCATCTGCATCCTTTATAGACAAATTCATCACGCCGTTTTCATCATCAAACACCCTCAAATTGGCAATTTTATTGCAAAGCCATTCGATATCTTCATGGTTATCAGAATCAACGATGCCCAGCAAGATCAGTAAACCGCTCCCAATAGAAGATTTCACTTGCTTATTGATACTTACAGATGCCTCTGAAACGCGCTGAATAACTGCCTTCATTTGATGCTTTTTGAGAACTGCAATTTATTAATTTTGCAGGAAAGAATAGCAATATGACCCGATTAAGTGTCAATATCAATAAAATAGCCACGCTGCGGAATGCCCGGGGAGGAAACTTACCGGATTTAAGAAAGGCTGCCATAGACTGCGAACATTATGGTGCACAAGGAATCACGGTGCACCCCCGCCCCGACGAACGACATATTACCCGGAAAGATGTAGAGATGATCCGTCCTTTGATTACCACGGAATTTAATATTGAAGGCAACCCGACACCGGAATTCATCGCGCTGGTATTAAAACACAAACCTGACCAGGTAACTTTAGTACCAGATGATCCGAACCAGCTTACTTCTGATCATGGATGGGATACGGTTCTACATAAGTCGTTTTTACAGGACGTAATCGGGCCATTTAAAGCTGCCGGTATCCGCACCTCTATTTTTGTGGATGCGAATGTAAAAATGGTTGAAAATGCGAAGTCTACAGGAACAGACCGGGTTGAATTATACACGGAAAGCTTTGCCAAAGATTTTGAAAAAGACCGTGATGCGGCCATTTTGCCTTTTATTGAGGCAGCAATAGCGGCTAATGAATTGGGCATCGGGCTTAATGCCGGTCATGATTTGAATTTAAAAAATCTGAAATTCTTTGCCCAAAGAATTCCTGGTCTTCTTGAAGTATCAATCGGGCATGCGCTGATATGCGATGCGCTTTATTTGGGTTTGGATAATGCTATTAAAATGTATTTACGCGAATTACGAGCAAAATAATTGCGATCGCTGACTATGCTTTCATGTGCATTTTTGCCTTGAAAAATACAGTCGTTATCAATTCTATCAGAAAGCCATAAATAATTCCCATCACCACCGTGCTGGTTGCAATCATTGATGCAGACATATCAGGATTTTCTGACCCCATCATCGCGCCAAATGCCATGGGCAAACTGAATATCAATCCCATCACAAGGCCATGAATACTCCAATGCCCCATGGAAAAACGGCTGATGCCGATACCAAAACCAAGCAGGGTTCTTCCCGCAATAATGGAAATGCCAAGCCATGTGGCTACTTCATCAGAACCGCTGCATGCGAATCCAAAACAAACAAAGCCAAATAATACACCACTGAGAGTTGCAATAATTAATCGTTTCATAAATGTATAATTTGTTTATGCCTTAAAATTATACACTTTATATTATATGGCAATTATTCTCCTGATTATTTCTTCCGCACTCTTTCAAGGTTCTGTGTATAAATTTTCAAATTGGGATGTTCCTTTGTCTCAGCTATTTCAACAGCCTTTGCATAATTGACTTCAGCCTTATCCAACTGTCCGCTTTTTTCATACGCTTCTCCTAAGCTATCATAGACATTGGCTGAAGCGGGAAATCGATTTGCATTTGATTGAAAGACTGAAATTGCCATCGCAACCTCATCATTTGCCAGGTAATTATAACCCAGCCGATTAATTGTATACTCAGGAGTTGTAATTTCGTATCCATATTTTTTTGATAGATTTTTATAATGTTTATCTATGGCTGTGATTCCCTCCTGATACATATCAGTATCCAATTTCCAGCCATCATAAATAAAAAGCAAGCCATTGTATATACCTAAATGCGGACCAGAACCATGGTCGTCATCCAACATTTGGATATACTCAAAATCGAGTCCCTTAGGTGACCTCTCTTTGATACTTTTTGCGAATTGATCAAGTGCTTCAAAATAATTGGGTTCATTGCCAACGGTCATATAATAAGATGTTCCGCCGGCGTATTTTGATTTTAATTTAGCTTCTGTTTCTCTCACCATTAGGTTATTATCATACATAAGGTAAGGACTGATAGAAATATAGCTGTTAAACAATTCAGGATGGTTTAGCAGGGAATAAGTTGCGAATGTGCCCCCCAGTGAATGTCCCATTAACACATTATATGATTGTGTCCGGTAATTTCTTTCCATAAATGGGAACAATTCTTGAGCAATAAATTTGCTAAATTTTTCTGCACCTCCTGATGAAGGTCTTTGCGAAAGATTTGTGGGCGTAAAATCACGATTCCTGTCAACGTTGGTGATACCCACTACAATCATCTCAGGCATCAATCCATTGGAAGATAGAAATTGGACAATCCCGGATGCATGGTGAAAATGAAATCCCCCATCCAACAAGTACAATACCGGGTATTCTGCATCTGACAAATAGTAGGTTGCCGGCAGGTAAACCAGGATAGTCCTTTCT
>SWCD01023630.1_pt2 | contig 12508 bp, 12 predicted proteins | sample 4693011 | NCBI WGS metagenome assembly SWCD01 (sample SAMN10267278, study PRJNA491770) | bioreactor metagenome | isolation source: DHS bioreactor inoculated with marine | place: Japan: Omine Ridge, Nankai Trough | reverse complement strand
CCCCCCCGCCATTAAGGCGGAAGGCCTGACCAAACGCTTCGGTGATTTCACCGCGGTGGATCATGTGAGTTTCGAGATCGAACCGGGTGAAATATTCGGTTTTCTGGGTTCTAACGGTTGCGGTAAAACCACCACCATGAAAATGCTCACCGGTCTGTTGCCGGCGAGCGAAGGTGAAGCTGCGCTGTTTGGCCGTGCGGTAGATGCCAATGATCTGGAAACCCGCAAGCGTGTCGGCTTTATGTCGCAGGCATTTTCCCTGTACGGTGAATTAACGGTGCAGCAGAATCTGCTGCTGCACGCCCGCTTGTTTCATCTGCAAAAGCAGAAGATACCGGGGCGTATTGATGAGTTGATAAAGCGTTTCGAACTGGGTGATTATGTCGATGATCTGGCTTCCGCGCTGCCATTAGGTATCCGCCAGCGTCTGTCGCTGGCAGTGGCGATGATCCACCAGCCCGAGATGCTGATCCTCGACGAACCTACTTCCGGGGTTGATCCGGTGGCGCGTGATAAATTCTGGGAGCTGTTGATCGATATTTCGCGTAATCAAAATGTAACGATCTTTGTTTCCACCCATTTTATGAATGAAGCGGAACGTTGTGATCGTATCTCGCTGATGCACGCTGGCAAAGTGCTCGCCAGTGATAAACCGGCTGCCCTGGTTGAGGCACGTGGTGTGGCGACACTGGAACAAGCTTTTATCGCCTATCTGGAGGAGGCGACTGGTGAGACTGAGGCAACGGATGGAACCGCCGCTGCGTCTTCCCAGTCAGCACCCGATAGTCGCCAACACCGTCCCGCGGGTTGGTTCAGTCCGCTGCGGATGATGGGTTACGCGCATCATGAGTCGTTGCAGATATTGCGTGACCCGATACGTCTCACCTTCGCCATGCTGGGCACGGTCATTCTTTTGTTTGTGCTGGGTTACGGTATTAGCACGGATGTCGAGGATGTTCCTTTTGCTGCATTTGATCAGGACCGTAGCCCCGAAAGCCGCGCTTATATCCAGAACATTGCCGGCTCACGTTATTTTATCGAGCGACCGCCTATCTATGATCAGGCAGAAATGGACCGTCGCATGCAAAGCGGTGAGCTGGGTCTGGCGCTGGAAATCCCTTTTAATTTCGGCAAGGATTTTAAACGCGGGCGGACCACGGAAGTAGCGGCATGGATCGACGGTGCGATGCCGTCGCGCGCGGAAAGTGTCAGTGGTTACGTCGAGGGCATGCATGCACAATACCTGCGTAATCTTGCGCGTGAGTCCAGTGCGCCCTCGACACAGACAGCGGCGGCCGATATCGAGGTTCGTTACCGATATAACCAGGATTATAAAAGCCTCTATGCCATGGTGCCGGCAACCATCGCATTATTGCTGGTAATGATTCCGGCGGTGCTGACGGCACTGGGTGTGGTGCGTGAAAAAGAACTGGGGTCTATTACCAATCTCTATGCCACACCGGTTAGTCGGCTGGAATTTTTATTGGGCAAGCAGCTGCCTTATATCGGCATCGGTATGTTCAATTTTTTTACCCTGCTGGTGCTGGCGGTATTCGTCTTAGATGTGCCGCTGAAGGGTAGTTTTCTGGCGATCACACTGGGGGCGTTTCTCTACGTCACGGCGACCACGGGACTGGGTCTGTTTATGTCCTCGTTTACACGTACCCAGATTGCGGCCATATTTGGCACCCTGTTAGGGACCATGTTACCGGCGATCTCATTCTCCGGCATGAATACCCCGGTTTCGTCGCTGGAGGGCGGGGCGGCGCTGATGGGAAAATTGTATCCCACCACCTATTTTATGACCATCAGCCGGGGCACCTTTACCAAAGCGGTGGGTTTTGTTGATCTGTACAGTGATTTTTTCGCACTGGCCGCCTTTATCCCGGTGCTGATGATACTCAGTTTGCTGTTGCTGAAAAAGCAGGACGTATAGCGATGAAACATCTGGCGAATATTTTTAATCTGGGTGTGAAAGAACTGCGCAGTCTGTACCGTGACCCGGTGCTGATGATCTTCATCGTTTTTGCATTTTCCTTTATGGTGTATGCGGCGGCTCAGGGTATGTCCCAGGAGCTGAACAATGCGTCCATTGCGGTTGTTGATGAGGATCATTCGCCGCTATCCTCGCGTATTATCAATTCTTTTTACAAGCCTTATTTCAAAACCCCGGAACGGATTCAACTCGCGGCTATCGACAGGAAAATGGATGCCGGGGCTTACACTTTTGTACTTGATATCCCGCCGAATTTTCAACGTGATGTGATGGCCGGCAAGCAGCCGGAAATCCAGATCAATGTTGACGCCACCATGATGAGCCAGGCATTTACCGGTGCCGGTTATATCCAGAATATCATCACTGCTGAAATCAGTGGTTTTTTGCGCGATGAACGCGTCCGAGCCAGTGACAGTATCAAGCTTGTTTCACGTTACAAATTTAACCCCACACTGAACAGTATCTGGTTTGGTGGTGTCATGGAAATTTCCAACATGGTGACCATGTTATCAATTGCGCTGACGGGCGCTGCGCTAATCCGCGAACGTGAGCGCGGTACCCTTGAGCACCTGTTCGTTATGCCGCTGACTTCGTTTGAGATCATGCTGTCCAAGGTGTGGGCGATGGGGCTGGTGGTGTTAGTGGCGGCTGGTCTGTCATTGCGTTTTGTGGTGCAGGGGGCACTGGAAATGCCCATCGCCGGCTCCGTGCCCTTGTATATGTTCGGTACCGCGCTATTTTTATTTTCCACCACGTCGCTGGGTATCTTCCTGGGTACGGTTGCCCGCACCATGCCACAGCTGGGTTTGCTGATCATTCTGGTCTTCATGCCATTACAGTTGTTGTCTGGTGGCTCGACGCCTTATGAGAGCATGCCGCAGGTGGTACAGACCCTGATGCTGGTGGCGCCAACCACACATTTTGTCAGCATCGCACAGGCCATTTTGTACCGTGGCGCCGGCTTCGCTGTGGTGTGGCCGAGTTTCCTGGCACTGCTCGGTATTGGTATGGTTTTCTTTATGGCTTCGCTGGCACTGTTTCGCAAAAGCCTGGCAGCGGCGTAACCACATAACAGGAACCACGTGTGATACAAAGGTATTGATCACAGGGATTTGTCGTATCGCGTGCCGATACAATGCTCTTAGCATTCACAGCCGGCCATGCTTTTCAATTGTTATTAGCTGGCATTTCTAAATCAGTTAACCGTTTCTGTTGCTAACACCCGTATTTCATTATTGTAACAATTTGAAACAGTTTTACTGTGTGCGGAAATAATTGCGAAACATCTAGCTCGCAAAATGCACAGCATGGACTGAACATGTAGCGATTAGTGTCGCAGTACTTCCGGTCAGCAAACGAATCCATATGAGGGTGTTTTAGATGAAAAATGTTTTGAAGGCAGTGGCTACGGTTATGGCACTGACCGCTATATCGATGAACCTGCAGGCCGCATTTTCTACAGGCAGTAGCAATGAAGGACGCCTGCAGATATCGCCACCATCCACATCAGAGGTATTTCTTGAACAGATTCGTGTTAACAGCAGACTGCAAGCTGCAGAAGCCTCATTCAACTTGAGTCTCATTGCAGCGAAGCGCAATAACCTCACTCTGGCTGCAACCCTCATAGAAGAAGCAATACAGATCAATCACTCAAATCTGGGCTACCTGACGTTTGCCGCTGATATTGCATTTCTGACACAGAATTTTGATAAGGCCAAACAGTATCAGGCGATAGTGTTGAAAATAGTGCGGTCCGAGCTGGCGCTTGATGATCTGCAGGTGGCTATGGTTCTGGATCAACTCGGTGCCATTTCGGTTAAACAGGAACATTATGAAGAGGCCTGGTCCAGTTTTCAGGAGGGCCTGCAACTACGTGAGAATGTACTTGGCGAAAAACACCTGCTGGTTGCTGTAAGTTTGAACAGGCTGGCGGCGCTGGCTATCCGCCAGCAACGCCCCACAGTTGCTGAGTCACTACTGAAAAGATCTCTGGATATGGCACGTGAGGTCTCTGGACCACGGCATGTCAACACTGCCGTCATGCTGTCTAATCTGGCTGATTTTTACCAGAGTGAGGCACGCTTTGTGGAAGCCGAGTCGCTTTATAAAGAGGCCATATCCATCTGGGCAGACTCACCGCAGGCTTCACTCAGTAAAGCGATGGGTCAGCAATCCCTTGGCCGATTATTCCTGAGTCAGCGACGATTTGATGATGCACGCGAGCAGTTTGAACAGGTATTGTTGTTATTGAAGCAGAACTATGCGCTGGATCATCCCTATATTCAGCAGGCAATAAGAAACCTCGCTTCTGTCGATGCTGAGCGCGACAGCAATGCAAAGAAAAAACATATGTATGAAGAACTGGTGCGGGAACTCAGTTTTAAGCTACCGCAGTCCAAGCTACGTACGGCAAACAATACGTTACCGTTGTCAGGGCCACGCACCGCGAGCTTCTAGTTTTGTCTGGCAGGTTAGATTGATGTTATCACTTGGCGTGCTTTATAAGGTCTTATTCCTGTTACTGATCATGGCGGTTACCGGCTGCTCGCATATTGGTATTAATGAATCGAACTCTATATTTATCGGGCGCTACACAGAATATATGTGGGGAGATATGCCGGAGCAATACGCTGATTTAACAAACCCGTTAACCGCGTCCCCGGTAAATATTTCTGACGGAGAAAGGCTCTATCAAAAGCAATGCCTGATGTGTCATGGAAAAGCGGGTGATGGAAATGGCCCGGCAGGCAGACAGTTGATTCCCGGTCCTGCCAACCTGACGTTTACCCGTCTATTACCGGTAGCCACAGATGCCTTTTATTTCTGGACGATATCGGAAGGTGGAATACCTGTTGACAGCGCTATGCCTGCATTTGGCGAACAGCTTTCTGACAGGCAGATATGGCAACTGACTCACTATATAAACACTGGTTTAAATATTAAAAAAGGTACAGAAAAATGACGAATAGAAAACGGCCCGTATGGGTCTGGGTTAGCGCAATTATCGCTGTGGTTTTTGGCGTGATGACCATTAAATCCGGCGGTAGCGTACTTTTTATTAACGGCGAGGAAAGACTTGCTGCAGGAAACTATGTCGATTTCGTACTTTGGTTTAACTTTTTGGCAGGTTTTTTCTATATCGCTACTGGCATTGGTATCTGGCAGAAAAAAGCCTGGGCTCGAGCTGCAGCAATCACCCTGGCCGCATCGACACTTCTGGTTTTCGGTGCTTTTGGTATCCATATCTTAACGGGTGGTGAATATGAACAGCGCACGGTCATAGCCATGAGTATACGAACCTTAGTGTGGACAGTAATCGCTATAACCTGCTGGTGGCAGTTGTTACCTCGAAGCGAAAAATCAGAACAGACACTGCGTGTTAATTGATCGTTACCATCTGATCGTTACCATCGCTATTTTTTTCAACTAACAACGAGTTTAACTAGGAACTGGAGAATATCGTGAAATATTTACCTGGCGCAAGCAAATCATTACTCATCATCTTTTTTACCCTGCCATTTTATATTAGCGGCTGTAGTTCAGATGATGCAGTCGACATAAGTAGTATAACCAGCACTGATGCGGATGGGGCGACCTCTGTTAATCTGATAGCTTTGACCGACATATTAAATACCATGCCGCTGGATGCACTTAATACGGCAGAGACAGCCGGCCTTATTTTTATGAGGGAAGAGGAAAAACTGGCGCATGATGTTTATACATTTTTGTTTGCACAATGGGGTTCAAATGTTTTTGATAATATCTCAAACAGTGAACAGACGCATACCGATGCAATGTTAATTTTACTGGACAGGTATAGCATTATTGATCCGGTTGGTAACAATGCTGAAGGGTTATTTGTCGATGTTTCTTTACAGAGTCTGTATGACACGCTGGTTGCTCAAGGTTCCGCCTCATTAATTGATGCTTTACTGGTCGGCGCGGCAATTGAAGAGATAGACCTTATCGATATCCAGAACCTGGTTGATACCCTGGAAGGCAATGAAGATCTCGCACTGGTGTATGAGAATCTGATGAAAGGTTCACGTAATCACCTTCGTGCATTTGTCCGTAACCTCGAAGGACAGGGCGTGATATACCAGCCTCAGTATCTATCGCAGGACGTCTATGATGCGATTATAAATGCAGCTTTCGAAGCGGGTTAATCAAAAGTGTATCGTGTTATCACAAGTATTGTTCTGTTATTGGCTGCAACATTGGTGTGTGCGGCTGAGATTAAAACCTCAGTTGCCGACGCTGATCAATATTCACCGCGTGAGAATGTAAACAACCTCCCTCAGGATGAAGACTTAATCCCATTACCTGGCACACAATTATTCGAGCCACTGCGTGCAGATCCAAAAGAACCCCGCTTTTTCGTCAGTACACTAGCGGTCAGTTCCGATATTCAGGACACCACTATTGCCGCAGTCGGTTTTGGTGAGAATTTTGGTATTGTACGTCATGGATCGAACCCGAACAGAGGCTGGCAGCTGGGTATTTCAGCTGCCGTGTTTGCCCAGTTCGATCTTGAAACTGAATCCAGCGACCTGATGAATGCGGATTATGTTATTGGTCTACCTGTTACCTGGCGACATGATGACTGGTCAGGGCGGGTACGTGTTTACCACCAGAGTTCGCATCTGGGTGATGAATTCCTGTTACGGGTTCAGCCTGAACGGGTAAACCTCAGCTTCGAATCGATTGAAGTGCTTATCGCGCATGACATTGCCGGGGTACGTGTTTATGGCGGTGGTGAATACCTGTTTCATCGCGAGCCTTCCGAGCTTGCCGAAGGTTTGCTTCATGCCGGTCTTGACTGGCGAGCTGAGGAGGCTGCATTTGACATTTCTAATATCGCAGATGCACATTGGGTAGCAGGTATTGATGTTAAGCGCTGGCAACAAAATGACTGGGCGACACAGGTCAGTGCCAAGGCGGGACTGGAATTTGCGTCGCTTGGCAATATCAATAACAGTTCACGCCGCTGGAGTCTATTAGTGGAATATTTTGATGGACCATCGCCGTACGGACAGTTTTTTCAGGATGATCTACGTTATCTGGGTATCGCCATCCAGTTGGGGCTATAACATGTGCTCGTCATGGACATCGTGCGTTTGTGTATCTGTTATCTGTCAGACACAATAATTAGAATGAAATACATTATTAAGTTTTTGAGAACAGTCAACATGAAAGTATCAAATATCCAAAAAAGTTTCCTGATCGCTGGAGTTATTCTCATGGCAACCTGCAATCAGGCATTTGCCGAAACCGCCCATGAACCTCTGGCATTGCAAAAAATCATGAAAGACATGAGTAAGAACATGCAGGTTATCGTCGATGGCATTTCTCGTGAGGACTGGAAGCTGGTTGAAAAAACCGCGCCACTGATTGCTGACCACCCACAACCACCGTTGAGTGAGAAGTTGAAAATCCTGGCGTTTGTCGGCACTGATGTAAGCAAATTCAAAGGCTATGATGGAAAAACACATGAGGCTGCACGTGTACTGGGTGAATCTGCTGTGCGTGAAGATGGCTACGCAATAATCTCAGATTTCGCGACGCTGCAAAATACCTGTTTGATGTGCCACCAGCGTTTCCGAAAATCATTTCAGGAACATTTTTATGGCAACCGTTGATGCGAATTATTGTTTTGTCTTGATTTTGCCTTTGCTTTTGGCAGCTTGCGCCAGCAATCAGTGGAAACCTTCTGAGGTTGATGAAGTATTTGTTACGGATATTAAATCTAGCGGACTTAAAATTTTTAATTACAGCCTGACCAGGACAACACCACAAGCTAGTGACAGCGGCGGGCGCCGTGGTGGTAGTAGCGGCAAGGGTTCTGGCAAGCATAGTGGTCGTGGTGGTAACGGTAGTGGCTACGGGGGTAAGGGCGGCGGCAGGTCTGCTGATGAATCCAGTATGAAACCATATTTTAACGAGATGCTTGAATCGAAACTGAAAGAATCAGGTTACTGCCGGGAAGGCTATATTGAACTCAACAGTTACTTTGGGAAAGGACAGTTAAAAATAAGAGGGGAATGTGAAGAAGGTGCTACAGAAGAGGATCGAATAAAATTTATTAATAATGAAAGTATGTGGTAAGTACAGCACCTGCATTTACGTAAGAAGACATTCAAATTTCCTGGATCAGCTGACCAAAACACCACTTATCGGACCTTGGCGGGTGTTCGCTAAAAGACGGCTAATCCGTTCAAAGGAGACATTCATAACTGGCCCAAATCAGCACATTTTAATGTGATGCTTCACTGATTGAGCGTATTATCATTATTAAAATTTATTATTGAACTTTCCTCTGTTGTTTTATATAGCTTTTTTATAAATACACTATATATTGTTGCGCGACACGCAATACTAAGTATAATGGGTTGGTAAATGATAAAAAGTTTTGAGCACAAGGGATTAGAACGATTTTTTACCAAAGGTACTAAGTCCGGTATACGGGCATCGCATGCGGTTAAATTACGTGACCAGTTAACTTTCCTGAATACCGCAATGACTATTGATGACATGGATATTCCTGGGTGGCGATTACATCCACTCAAAGGCAGAAAGAAAAATCTGTGGTCAATTACCGTTAATAAAAACTGGCGAGTTGTTTTTAAGTTTGAAGATGGTCGCGCCTATATTGTCAATTATGAGGATTATCACTAATGAGCATGCAACAATTTAATCCCCCTCATCCTGGTGCCGTTATCAGGCGCGTTTATATCGAGCCGTTTAACCTGGGTTCGAATGAAGTGGCGCGCCAACTACAAGTAAGTCCAAGCACCTTTAACCGACTACTCAACGAAAAATCAGACATTTCACCAGAAATGGCATTGAAACTATCGAAAGTTCTAGGGCGTTCACCAGAAAGCTGGTTAGCAATGCAGGATAATTTCGATCTTTATCATGCGCGTAAAAAACTTGATTTAAATGATTATAAACCTATGCAGTTTGCGTTATAAAAATAGCAGTTCACAAAACTGGCTTTAAGAAAACATGACTAAAAGCAATCTACCACCACTAATTAGACAATGTCGTCCAAAGTGTGTAGTGGGGAGCTAGTCATCAGCAAGTAATCCAATTTTATTATAAATTTAAGCTGCCTGTTTATAAGGTGAAAATGAGCGTTATAAGTGCTCCAAATGAGTAAATATCAATGAATACTGAACTAGCACCATTAGTTGAAGCTTTTTTTAAAGTCATAGAATCAAAAGATATCGAAGCCTCACTGGCTTATTTTTCAGAAGATGCGGATTTTATTGATCCCCATTACCCTAGAGTGCACATGAAGGGTAAAAAAGAAATTGAAGAAGGATTAACATGGGGGTTTAAAGGTTTAAAGAAACTGGGTTTTACTATCGAAAAAACCTTCTATTCGGCAGACGGAAAGAGTCTTGCAGTTGAAGTGGCAACCGCTCATGAGTTACCAAACGGAAAAGCACTGAATTTCCCCCAGGCTTTTATTATAGAAACCGAAGCAGGGAAAATTACTCGATTGCAAGCCTACGAGCCATATGGCCCACATGGAATATTTAAAATCATTTTAGTGGTGACGCGTTTTATTAATATAATATTACGAAAATCTTGATGTAAAACTTTTAGCTGTTTTTCTTTATTCGCATTACGTAAGTGATTGCAATGTAAAAAGATGACCTAAAATATGTACGCTGATTAAAGTTTCTCAGGTTTATAGCCTGGGTATGCCAGACTGATGTAATGCCTCCATAAACGCAGATCTGGTAGGTTCATGTGCATGTGGAATCATGTGTTTGTAACATTTAACAGAAAAGTCAGGCTGAAGACTTAGCAATTCTTTTGTATATTGCTGCGCCAGTTTTTTCTTGCCGGCCAAATATAAACAGCCTGCAGCAACTGCAAAGGTGATGAAGTAGGCATTTGGCGCATTTGCAGCACGTACTCCCCACCTGGCGGCTTCTTTATAATCTTTGAGATGGGTAAATAAAGTAGCCAGCGTTGAATAAATAAGAAAATTGACAGGGTCATAGGGGCTTAAACGTTGTGCGGTATGCATTAATGTCTGGACAGACTCCGTATCGCGGGAATGAGCCAATGTTACGCCTTTGTAAATATAACACTGTGAAAAGCTGGGGTTTAGGGCTAGTGCTTTATCGTAAACTTCAACCGCCGAATCGTGCTTCTTTGAAAAATATAACGCTCGTCCCATTGATGCATAACCCATAGACTCCCGCTGACAGTAGTCAATACTCTGTTCTGCAAATTCAAGGGCTTTAGACAGATATGTCTTATTTTTTAAATCCGAAATAGTATGGAATAAATTTCGATTTGTATAAATATGTGAAAGTCCGGCATAAGCACGTGAAAAAGCGGGGTCTAACTTCAAAGCTTCAGTGAAATAGGTTTCGGCGGTGTCCGAGTGCTCTGGTTTTGTTTTGTTAATATGCCAGATTCCTCGATAATAATTTTCCCATGCGCTTAGGTCTTCAGTAGGCGCGATGAAAGAACGTTCAATTTCAGCCTTCTCAATAGTCGCATCAATGGATGAGACAATACTGCTTGTCACTTCGTCCTGAATCAAAAATAAATCATCTTTCGCCCGATCATAATGTTCAGACCATATTTCTGTATTGTTGGTTGAGTCAACGATGGAAATTGTGGCACGAATTCTGTTAGTGATTAGTTGTGCACTGCCGTAGATCAAATACCTTACGCTAAGCGACTTTCCGATTTGAGTTGGCGTTAATTGTTGTTTAGTAATATATGATGCAGAAGCGCGAGCTATAACTTCGAGATGAGGCAGTCGAGCAAGACCTGCATTTATTTCGGTTGTAAGCGCAAAAGAAAATAACTGATTTTGTGGGGAAGTATCTTGATTAGTAAAGTCCAGAACGGCAACAGATGGTTTAGCTGGTAAGGCATCCGAACGTTCAATGGCAGGGTAGTCGATGAAGTATGTTTCATGTTTACGCTGAATCAGTGATGAGTGTTGCTGCCCGTTTTTATTAAAAACGCTATGGTCATTATTGTCCTGGCTGAACTTAGCGATAAAGCGATAACCACGGCGCGGAATGGTCTTGATGTGTTTTTGTTCTTTAGCATTATCACCTATCGCTTTTCGAGCAATAGAAATAGCGGCGAAAACCGCAGTAGTGGTAACGATTGATGACTCCCATACAGACTCGATCAGTTCATCATGGGTAACTAGACGGTCAGGGTTTTCAATTAAATAAACCAGTAGCTTGAAAATCAGCGGTTCAATCTTGATTTGCTGTTGCTTATAAAGAAGTTCTTGCGAATCGGGGCAGATTAAATATTCGCCAAGCCTATATTGCATACTCCTCCCCCTGTATCATTTTTATACATCTAAAACAAGGATGACCTTAGCAGAATAGAGAGTCCTGATGGAAATAATATGAAATTCATAAGGTTTCCCTAAGGGGTTTTCTAAGTAACTGCTGTATCGTTATTTATACCTGCTTATTATTGGACATTACAATGTGCTCACAACAGATACTGTCACCTTAATCTTATTATTTTATTTGCTGGGATAGCTGAGCGGGGTAATTAATTTGAACGCTTTTTATGCCTATTACGCCCCATCAATGGATTAACAAAATAACTGAGAATTACAAAATGAATAACAAATATAGCACACCACAAAAAGCCACACTTTCCTTAACGTTATTATTGTCGATAGGGCTTACTGCTTGCGGCGGTGGCGGTGGCAGTAATGGATCGTCGCCAGAAACAGTAGCAGTGCCGCCACCCATAGTACCCATAGTACCCATTACCTCATTTGAATTATTGGACCCAACCCCCGGTGCATCTAACCAATTTGGCGACAAGGTAATAATATTGCCCAATGGCAATATTGTTGTTACCGATCCTGGCGATTCCAGTATTAGCGCAAACAATGGTGCGGTGCATCTTTACGATGCAAGGGAACAAACACTTATTGACAGTATTTATGGCGATGATACCAATGATTCGTTTGGTTCTAACGGAATCACCGTACTGGCAAACAACAATTTTGTGATTGCTTCAGAGTTAGATGATGTTGCAGGTATTGAAGATGCAGGTTCAGTCCGGTTAGTAAACGGCAGCACGGGGGCGCAGATTGGTGCGACGATTGTGGGGGATAGTGCCTCTGAGCGTATTGGTCTTAGCGGAATCACCGCACTGGCAAACAACAATTTTGTGATTGCTTCAGCGCGTGATGTTGTGGGAGGACTTGCTGGTGCAGGTTCAGTCCGGTTGGTCAATGGCAGTACGGGTGCGCAGATTGGTGTGGCGATTGTGGGTGATAATGCCTTTGATTTTATAGGTTCTAACGGAATCATCGCACTGGCAAATAACAATTTTGTGAGTGTTTCACAGAGTGATGATGTTGCCGGTATTGCTAATGCAGGTTCAGTCCGGTTGGTCAATGGCAGCACGGGTGCGCAGATTGGTGCGGCGATTGTGGGCGATAATGCCTCTGATGGTATTGGTTCTGGCGGAGTCACCGCACTGGCAAACAACAAT
>SWCD01023723.1_pt2 | contig 12517 bp, 12 predicted proteins | sample 4693011 | NCBI WGS metagenome assembly SWCD01 (sample SAMN10267278, study PRJNA491770) | bioreactor metagenome | isolation source: DHS bioreactor inoculated with marine | place: Japan: Omine Ridge, Nankai Trough | reverse complement strand
ACAAAATTGCCAGGAGCAATTTTGAACATTCGCGTTTGATGCGAATGGCCCGAAGGGCAGCCCACAGGGAGGTGGGCTGTAATCCTTCCGATAATCTATAGCCGCCAGATGAATATAGCAAGCCCCCTCAGTCTTTTGAGGGGGCTTTTTTATGTACGTTGTTTTGTAAGGAATGGTTCGTCATATGGTTCGACAAAATTGCCAGGAGCAATTTTGAATATTCGCGTTTGATGCGAATGGCCCGAAGGGCAGCCCACAGGGAGGTGGCCTGTAATCCTTCCGATGATCTATAGTCGCCAGATGAATATAGCAAGCCCCCTCAGTTTCCAGAAAATTGCTTCAAAGGTTTTAGACTTGGGAATTCCTGTTGGAAATAGCACAACTGAATTACAGCTGAGTCTCTGTGATTAGCCTGGCAGAAAGAGCTGTCGTCAATATGTTTGTATTAAACGTGTTAATATTTCAGAAAGGTCACTCATCACTTAACATTAATTGCGAAGGAGTTCTCTGTATGAAATTATTACATCGTACACTAACCCTGGTTTTATCACTTTCACTGCTAATACTTCCTCTGGGTCAGGCTCAGGCCGCTTTGGTCTCAAACAGTCAGCTCATAAAAGAGCTTCAGCAGAGCAGTGATAAAGAAGTTTTGCTGCAAACAGTTAATCGATCAGATGTCCAGGAGCAGCTATCGAGCATGGGTGTGAGTGCTGCCGATGTCGAAAACAGGATTAACCAGATGACTGATGAGGAGATTGCACAGCTCAATCATCAGATAGAAGAACTGCCTGCAGGTGGTAGCCTGCTTGGAATAATAGTTTTAATATTTATAGTATTCGTAATTACAGATGTGATAGGCGCAACGGATATCTTCCCGTTCATCCATCCTGTTAATTAATTTATAATGAATGAAAGTACTGAGCCTCGTTTTTTGCCTGCTGGTGCTGAACAGTTGTGCTTCAACACCTCAGAGTAGTCATATACGATCTAACGGGCTTGACTCGCTGCCTTCTACTGTAGAGCTGACCGAAACACCGTTTTACCCACAGACTCAATATCAATGTGGGCCTGCTGCACTGGCAACCGTGTTGCAGTCCAATGGCGTTGAGGCCTCACCCGAAAAATTATCCAGTCAAGTCTATATCCCGGATCGTAAAGGAAGTTTGCAGATAGAAATGACTGCGGCAGCACGGCGTCATGGCATGTTTCCATATCAATTAGAGCCAAGTCTGACCGACCTGTTGACAGAAATAGAAGCAGGTAATCCTGTGCTGGTTCTGCAGAATCTCGGATTTGAGTGGTACCCAAATTGGCATTATGCAGTTGTTGTCGGTTACGATATTGAAAACGAGGAGATAATTCTTCGTTCAGGTACGACAAGACGCTGGGTTACATCTTTTGAAGCATTTGAACGCACCTGGCAGCGTGCTGATTTCTGGGCGCTTGTCATTGTGCCCATCAGTAATGTACCTGATACAGCCCGGCCTTTGCCATATCTGAAAACTGTTTATGCCTTCGAGGAGACAGGAAAACAGGAACTGGCATTTGCTGCTTACCAGGCTGCAAGTCAGCGATGGCCTGATACTGCAGTCATCTGGATGGCGCTGGGTAACAGCGCTTTCGCTAATCAGAACCTGGTTGAAGCTATCAGGGCCTTCAGCATGGCGACCAGTCTTGAACCCGAGTTAATCGCCAGTTGGAATAATCTAGCCTACGCCCTAGATGCTTATGGATGTGGAGATGCAGCTCAAAAGGCGCTTCTATGCGGTTTGAAAGTCGCACCTGATGACAACAATTTAAATGACTCAATGCGAGATCTTAAAGAAGAGGCTGCTGGTAATTCTCAGGTTGAGTGCCCAGTCATTCAGTGTGATTAATCTGCTCTGTTTGACTAATTATAGAGAGATATATGCCAGCATATTAACCGTAGTCTCCATCAAATATCCGTAAAGAACTCGACTTCTCCTGTTTTTAGCGAATACTCAGCACCTACTATTGTTAATTTATCTTGTTGAATCAGTTGTTCCAGCATCTGTGAACCATGTCTTAGCTGGTTAGTGGAAGCGAGAATATTGGCTCGGATAGCAGACTCTAATAATTGCTCATGATCGTCATGATGCATAGTCTCGAAGACCATTTCTACTGTTGGCCGAATCCGGCCGACGATCGATAAAACATTAGATGACTGTTCTGCGGAAGGATGTTCAAGTGCATCAAGAGTAGCTATGACTGCACCGCAATTTGAATGACCCAGCACGACGACTAAAGGCGTGCCAAACTTTTCTACTGCAAACTCGACACTGCCTATCTGTGAAGGCGCTACAATATTGCCAGCGACACGTATTACGAATAGATCCCCAAGGCCCTGATCAAAAATAATCTCTGCCGGAACACGGGCATCAGAGCATCCAAGAATGATAGCAAAAGGTGATTGTCCCTCGATAACATCGGGTCTCTGCATCTGCTTTACCAGCATGTCTATACTCTTTATCCCTGAGACGAAGCGTTGGTTGCCATCTCGCAGTTTATGTATTGCTTCGTTTGCAGTAATCATCGTCCGTTATCTCTCATCATATTTACAAAGGTGTTAATTTATCTCGATGTTTATCTTCGGCATTATCTAGACGCCTTTTACATGTGTGCATATTTTAACTTGTTTCCTCGCCGAATTTAGCAAAATCATCTGGATTCTGCTTTATCGATAGCCTGTTCCAGACTTAGTCCTGCATAATCCTGTGCTTTGTATTCCTTGCCACAAATGTTTTTGGTCAACAAAGTTGGCACAAGTGCGCCCGGTATGACAGCATCAACCGTATGCTCAGCCTGGTCGCTGCCCATATCTGTCTTCAGCCATCCCGGGTGCAGTGCATTCATGGTGACGCCTGTGCCTTCCAGTATCGGTTCAAAGCCCCGGGTAAACTTCCTTAGTGCCGCCTTGGAGACTGCATACGGTGATAATTGCGGTTGCTTGTCCATGTCGGTGGTTAGGTTGATGACTCTGCCCCAGCGCCGTTCTATCATGGCCGGGATTAATGCGTTACATAACTTGATCGGGCTGATCACGTTGGTCTCAAAACTTCTGCGAAATTCTTCGTCAGGAATCTGGTATACGTCTGCATGATATGGCGTCATTATCGCTGCATTGTTGTACAGGATATCAATCTGCGGGGCGGCATCGTTTATCTCGGTCAGCAACTTTGCTACCTGGTCTGGCTCAGATAGATCGGCCGCTACCGATTTAACGTGGACACCACTTGCTGAAAGTTCTTCAGCAAGTGAGCGGGTGTGTACAATCGACCTGGAATGAAGTACCAGGTTACAATCCAGAGCGCCTAGTGCCCTGGCGATCTCTTTACCGATACCTCTGCTTGCACCGGTAACCAGTGCCCATTTATTCTTTATTTCAATCATCACTACCTCGAATCGTTTGAGCTTGATAAGGTTTTTCAGCTAATGCGAGTTACATCAGTTGACCAGCTTAATGCCATGATAACTCTAACCTGCTATGCAGCAATAATCTGTTAGCTGACTAAAAATTTATTTCTGTTGTGTAACTGGTGCTTGTTCAATCGAAAAAAATGCACGTTTTACAACAATTCATGCCTATAAAGAATAAAGTGGAAATATTTCTTTAGATCATTAAGCTATATAGCAGATGTCTGTTATTGTCGGCTTAAAGATCAAGCGGCAGGGCAGAGTTGGATATGGCTATAAAAAAGACAGAAGTTCATGGCTTGTAGGTGGCATTACGGTTATAGGTGTCGGTATAGGCTTTATATTACTTGAGACGTCTGTCCTGTTATTTGTTGCGTCCATTTTGACAGGAATAGGAGCAGGTCTGGCACGTGCCCTTCATTTCAAGGAATTGGTTTAACGGATAAAGATTATCGAAGTCTGAAAGTAATAGTATCCGTTCCGCACCGGTGTTTGTTAGCACTGGTAGGTAAAAAGATGAAGTCTCTGCGCTTTCATCATTTTTCTTTTATCTCGTTAATTTCTTCCAGTAAAGGCTATGGTGATTGAGGGATATAATGTTAAAAAAATATAAAAAGGCAGTGAATAAGTCAGCAGCGTGTTTACTGATGGCGCATCTCTTCTTCCAGTCAACTCTTGCATATGGTGAGTATAAGCAATTGCCCAGTGAACTATTGAATGGCCAGGTGATGGCAGTAGCGTATTCCGGTTTCCGTGAGGGTCAGCACCCAGATCGTGGAGAAGGTGCGGTTAACCCGAGTGATGATCAGATACTCGAAGATTTGAAAATCCTGGCGGATCATCAGTTTAATCTTATCCGCCTCTATGATTCCGGTGAGAACAGCGTCACCACTTTACGGCTTATTCAGCAACATGAACTGCCGATAAAAGTATTGCTGGGAATCTGGCTGGAAGCGGAAGTCAGTAACCATGAAGGCTGCCCCTGGCTAGAGGAACCAATACCTGTAAATAAACTGAAAGAGAATACTGCGAGTAATGCTGCCGAGATCGACCGCGCTGTAAAGCTCGCCAGGGAATTTTCGAAGATCGTGATTGCGGTTAATGTGGGTAACGAGGCGCTGGTCGAGTGGAATGATCATATGGTCACGCTGCCTGCCATCATCAATTATGTTCGCCAGGTCAAAGAAAAAATAGAACAACCTGTGACAGTGGCGGATAACTACCTGTGGTGGATACGTGACGGTGCACCACTGGCAGCAGAAGTCGATTTCATCGGGGTACATACCTATGCCTTATGGGAGAATAAAACCATAGAGCAGGCGTTACCATACACCATCAAGAATATCGAAGATGTAGCTAAGGCATTGCCAGGTAAGCCTATTGCTGTTCTTGAAGGCGGGTGGGCAACGACATCTTCAGAGTTCAGGGAGCAGGCGAACGAGGTAAATCAGGCACGTTATTATCGCGAGGTTAAGAAGTGGGCTACAGACAAAAATATTACCTTTATGTTTTTCGAAGCTTTCGATGAGCCCTGGAAAGGTAACCCTGATGATCCAGAAGGCGCTGAAAAGCACTGGGGTCTATTCAAGGTCGATCGCACGCCCAAGCTGGCAGTGCGCGAGATTAAATGACTTATGAAGCCACCCTGTTATTTTTGATACAAAGTATTTTAAATTCCTCTGAACATACTGTTAGCCGGCATAATGAAGTGAGTCAATGTCGAGTATTTGTATTTTGTAGTGATTAACTTAGGTTTCGACAGGTCGCCGATGGCGCTGAATTTTACGATATCCGCAGGTTCGACTTCGGCGCCTTCCACTGACATTGCCATTTTTATTTCTCGTTATATATAATAATGATTTAGCTATTAAGAGACGTAGTAAATGCCGTGCACAGATGAGGATGTGTGCACAGCAGTGTGAAATATTCTCTATGGGGCTTTATGTCTTTGTTAATATGTTATTCGTAAAGCCAGTACTGATAGCCTATGTTTTAATTCAGACTACTTGTATGTCCATATGGCCTGAATAAATATATTTTCCCTTTGTGTTAGCTTTAAACTACAGCTTTTTTTCTGGCGGCCATTGCCGCCAGTCCCAGTATTCCGGATGCAAATAACCAGACCGCTGCCGGGACCGGTACAACACTTGCACCAGAAACCCGAACGACCAGGTCATTGTAATCACGATCACCTAATTTCTTTAAATCTTCCCATGCGATGACATAGTCACCCGCATGCTCACCAGCAGTTATTAACCAGCTCACCATATGATCTTTAGGGCTAGAGCAGTGGCTCCAGCCACAGATGACATTATCTAAAGGATCTGAACTAAATAATGGCGAACCGCTAGGGTCTAGTCCAAACCTGATCGGCGAAGCGGAGTCTGCAATAGTAAAAGTATTGGTCTGGTTATCCATGAAAGGTACATATAACAAGGATATGAAATTGTCATGGTTATCGATAAAGCCGAAGTCCTGGGTAAAACCGGCATGTTTTGCCACTGCGGTCACCGTTGCTTCATTAGAAGAGATGTTCCAGTACTGATCGATATCGTCATCGATACGCTGCAAATTACCCAGACCAAATGCATTATCCAGTATACCACCAGCACCTGTCAGGTCTGGTTCATGAGGGCTTGGGAATATAGAGGTAAAATTGCTGGTTGTGGAGATGGTTGAAGCTTCAACCGTCCCGGGTATACAGGTTAGGTATGCTATTAGTAATACACATGAATTAACGTAACCTGCCAGGTATGATTTATTCATAATTTAATCCTTTTTTATTTACATATATAGTTGTTTTCACAACTGCTTTTCATTTTGAAGCTATTGTTCATTTTAAAAATACTATATAACTCTATTCCAACTAAATGACTCTGTAATCGATCTGCTAATGTGTTCATAGGCAATCCGTTAGATGGTTACTTGAATAAAATCCCTTGATAACGCTGAAACCGTAGGCGGTTCTGTGATCATCGATGAGATCGCTATAACATATACGTCCAAACACTTCCTGGATGTGTTGATCAGGGAATCGGAGCTGCACTTCAACTCTGTCTTCAAGTTCGAATTTCTCTTCACTTAGAAAACGAAACCCGCCTTTACAGATATGTTCTATATGGAAAGACTGTTCGGAAAGGTGATTCTGTGCTTCACCATTCTTGTTCAATACCTGTAAAAAACATTGTTCTGTCATGCGATTTTCTATTTCTGCCTCATCATTAAGTAAAATTCCAGTTTAGGTAAAAAAATGGCACCAGTTATAGACGCAGAGTTTCAGTATAACCAGTGCCACCATTGTTTATTACAGCTTACAGCGCCCAGGGTGGAGCTGATCAGTCCACCGGATAAGCGCTGAAGTATTATGCTGCTTGTGCTTTCTTTCTGCGCGCTACGCCGACCAGTCCTAGCAGACCAGATCCGAACAACCAAACAGCAGCGGGAACAGGGACTGCACTCACAGCGGTGTCGATTGTTACATTGTCGATTATTGCGTCAAATCTGCAATCTGGGCTTGCACCGCAGTCAGCCTTAAACAGCAGTGAAATACCGCCGCCAGCATCAGGACCAAGGGTAGTGTTAAAGCTGTAAGTGTTCCATTGTTCATCCAGGAAAGTTGGTGGCCCCAGGAGGATCTGATTCACTGCACCATTATCTCCAGTCAGCTCAGTAAAGAACTCTGCAATAAAGACTACTTTGCCAACCTGAGTTCCAGCATTTATATCGACCGTCTGTAAAGGTGATCTCGCGTCAAATGATATCGTTACCGGTGCACCATCAGTGAGAAAACCTTCCTGTAGACGTTCTACCTTGATAATCGGGAATGAGGTACCACCTGATGAAAAGTCAGCACTTAGTAAGGCGGCCTGTGAACCAGCCGCACTCGGGCCATTCTCTGCTACAGTTGAAATGCTTCCACCGTTGGTAAATTGCAGCCAGCCATCAAGACCGGATTCAAAGCCGCTATTTGGGACTATCTGAGCAGCATGAACCATACCGGCAGACAATGCCAGCGCTGTTGCAACTGCAAATTTCGTACTTTTCTTGTTAAACATTTAATTACCCTCTGTAGTTGTAGTGGCGACAATGCCATTTGACGTGTACCGCCTTATATAACTACCGGCCATGTCAATATATGTATCTACCTGAACATTTAAGCTATATAGTGAATAACGTAAATGCTATATAGCACAATAATGCAGATTGATTACAAAAGTCAAGACCGTTAGTCAATTATTTAATAAAATTGTACTGATATGGCAGATAGTCGTTGTTTGATACTGCTTTTTATACTATTGTGTTGTTTATAGATATAGCGTTGCAGTTTTCGCTATGTAGCAATCTGGAGTGATTAATTACCAGGATCATTGAAATATCAACTGGTAGCGTTAGTCTGATAACCAAGATAAGATACTGAATTTAGTGGTTTTAAACTGAGATTGAAGTCATAAACTAGCGACAACAATAATAAAGATTATAGATAATGCATAATAGAGAAAACACTATCTTTTATACGACTGATATTTCGAGATCACTGAATCTAAGTTTTCAAATATCACAGTTTTATCGAAGCCGAGCATTTGGAAACTATAGATAATGGATAAAAAAGTACCAAAATATATCCTTGTACAGGAAAAGATCAAACAAGCGATAAAGCATCGTGAGATTGCCGATAAATTGCCCGGTGAAAGAACGTTGGCGAAAGAATACGGCTATTCTTATATGACGATAAGAAAAGCGGTAGAAAACCTGGTGGCCGAGGGAGTCTTGTATAAGCTGCCAACAAAAGGTACATTTGTCGCTGACCGTAAAACAGCTAAAAAGAAAACCAGGATAATCGGTTACTTCCTCGATAGTAAAATAATCGCTGGTCTAACTAGCCCTTATTATTCGCTCATATTCAATGCATTAGAGAAAGAAGCCGCAAAACATGGTTATTCGCTAATCTATTTTTCAGATATAGACAACACAAAATCTCTCAACCATCTGAATAAGTTAGACGGTGTTGTCGCCAGTTGCTTTCCACGGAATGAGAGCATAATACATCAGATTCATGATCATGTACCTCTCGTTGTTATAGACAATAGCTCTTCAGATAAGACCATACCGTCAGTCATTATCGACAACTTTAATGCGGTCAGTGACTCGATAAAATATCTTTGCTCTCTAGGGCATAAACGCATCGGTTTTATGACAGGTCTTCAAGATTCTGATGTTGGTAAATATCGATATGAAGGCTACAAGAGCGGTCTCATCAGTAACGGGCTGCCTCTGGATGAAGAGCTGGTCTTTAGAGGAAACTATTCCTTCAAGTCAGGATTAGCCGGGGCTGAATATTTTTTATCATTAAAAAAACGACCAACTGCGATCGCCTGTGCCAATGATTCTATGGCCATAGCTGCCATCAGGCAGATCACACAGCATGGGTTAAATGTGCCGGATGATATCAGTATCGTTGGTTTTGATGATGTAGAAGTCGCTTCTCAGATCAGTCCGGCATTAACGACACTTGCTGCCCCGATATCGGCAACTGCGGAGCGGGCACTCGATATGCTGACAAGTTTGATGAATGGTGAAAAAGTCGAAAACAAACATGTCGCTCTACCAGCTAAACTCGTTGTAAGGAATTCATGTGCCGAGGCAAAAGAGTCTGTAGCCGCCTAGTTGTTTCGTTCATACCGCGTCGAGTTAAGCAATAATACGAATTACATCCATTTCTCTGGACTCGTATCACAATCAGATTGTTTTCGCTTATTAGTACTTGAGATATCAGGAACCGATATGGCATGTACAGTTCTAGTATTGGCCGTCAGCCAGTTGTAAATGTACCGTGATTAGAGACGCTTACATTCATAACAATATCAGAAAGATAAATGTGTAAAGTGTAGTTCTTTTGCTGATACTGACTAAAATTTTGACGTAGTCAATCTCACTAATGCTTTACTGATAACATATAAATTACACTCAATTTATAGTGTATCGCTTAAATCCAGGTCAATTTTCAAGAAATGTAAGAAAACGCTTGACTTCAATGAATAGGAGGGTTTAGAGTGCTATATAGCAGATGTTGAAAAAGGCAAGCCCTATGTAAGGACCTTGTGTTTGTAGTCGCCGATGCAGGCTAACTACTTGCTTTAGTATCAGTACATCGCAAAATTTATAGCATGTAAACGTGCAGTATCATCGATACAACGAAGTATTCGGAGATTTATCAATGCTCAGCAATAGATATTTACACCTCATACGCCTGTTCGCGATTATTTTACTCTCTTATTTTACTGTCAGTTGCGGCGATGGAGATGGTCCTGCACCAGTTTATGACACTGGACTGCAACCAGAACAAGCCTACACCCTGGTATGGTCTGATGAGTTTGATGTAGACGGTGCGCCTGATGTTAGAAACTGGCGAATTGAGTATGGTTTCGGTGTAAATAATGAATGGCAGACCTATACCGATGATGCTGAGAATGTACGTGTCGAAAACGGCAACCTGGTCATCACTGCGCAATGCAGCAATGGGGTTACTGACCCAGCGCTGTGTAATACTGCTGATAAAGATGGCACCATTACCTCGGCAAGAATCAATACAAACGATAAAGTTGAAGTTAAATACGGCAATATCCAGGCACGCATCAAAATGCCGCCCGGCAAAGGAACCTGGCCTGCATTCTGGATGCTGGGCGCTGACTTTCCAGAGAAGCCGTGGCCGCGTGCTGGCGAGATCGACATCGTAGAGGTTCACCAGTTCTATTCAGATATCTTTACCACTCATTTCACCGTGCACTGGTGTGACGACTCTATTCCAGGTCCGGTTCCATGTGAATTTATTCCCGGCCGTCAATTCTATGGGCAGAATAAAAAGTTAGATATGGCGCTCAGCGATGACTACCATGTATACGAAGTAGACTGGGATGAGAGCCGCATCGTCGGCAAGATCGACGGTGTCGCCTATTTCACCAAACCCATCGATCCGGACACCGAAGAAGAATTTCTCAATAGATTTTTCATGATATTGAATGTGGCTGTTGGCGGCGACCTGGGCGGGCCACCCAATGATTCAACCACCTGGCCGCAGGAAATGCTGGTCGACTGGGTACGGGTATATGAAAAAAATAAACCCGACGTTGTCGAGCTGGTGCCGGACCAGCGAACAGCGCCTTTGTCTTTTGTGCGCTTTGTAAACAGCGCTGAGTTTGGTGGCGACAGTGTCGTTGCAACGATACAGCGAACGGTCAGTAAGGATGACGAAGATTTTGCAGATATTACACCGCCCGCGGTGACACCGCTGACGGGAAATACTATAGTCGAGTTTGATTATGAAAGTGCAAACACCTTTTTTTCAGGGGGTGCATATTTGTTCAAGCGCAAAGATCTATCGGATTATACGAAGGTAGCTTTTAGCCTCGATGTCACTGCCTTTTCAGATTTCGATGACATATCAATTGAAATGCAAGACGAACGATTCACTGGTGACGGTACGCCCGGTAAGGCAAGTCTGCTGCTGAGTAACTATACGCCGATAACAACAGTGGGTAACTGGAATAGCTATGAAATACCATTGAGCGATTTTATTGGCGTAAAGCTTGAAAACGTCGTTTTGTGGGGATTCTGGAATCCGGTCAACACGGCTGATCAGCGGATTGCTGGCACATTATATGTAGATGATATGCGGTTTGTGGCCTTATCTTGTAATTCCGAGCCTAGTGTTACCTTTGATTCGGATCTCTATAAACCAACGACCTCTGCTGCTTCAGTCACTGTCAGTGATATTTGTGCCAAAAGTTCACAGGCGGTGGTCAAGGTCGAGACTGATACTGGTGCGATTGGCGTTGGTGTAGCCCTCGATGCTGCGGGTAATGGTGATACCGTTTTTAACCTGGCTAAACCTGATTCGGTCTGTTCTACCAATGATGCAGCTGCGATTGTTAAGTTGTCTGATGCGTCGAATCCGCTGATCGCAACTTACTCAAGAACCGATATTGATGCAGATGGCTCACAGCAGATCATAACGGTTACTGACATAGCCGGAATTGATCCCTCTGCTCCCGATTCCACTTTAGTCGGTGATGAGTTGTATTTCTATGCGACCGACCCGGCTCAGGAATTAAGGTTCGTACCGGATGTTAATTTTGCATATTCAATTTTTGGTTCAGACTCAGTTCTGAATGGTGCTTTTTCGGATACAACGTTTAATCCCGTGTTCGCAGTGACCAGTGGCACGGGTTACGGCGGTGGTATTCATGTTGCTCAAGTGGCCTTGATTGGTGGCGATGCTTATCCTGCTTTTACAGGCTTTGCTGAAGGTGCGGAAAAGATAAATTTCAAAATAAAAGATCTGCCAGTTGACAATGTTATTGACGTCGAGTTTGGTGTATTAGGTGGCATAAACCAGGTACGGCCTATTGATGTTACAACCTCACCGTATTCGACATCGATCGGAGATGGCTGGTATGAAGTCAGTATTCCAATGACCGAGTTTCCCGATGTTAGTGTCTATAACTATATGGCCTATACTGCTGGTATCGGCACTACCGACGGATTCACCTTCCTGATCACAGATATTTATCTGCAGGATTCTGTTGGTAATTTACCGGCTGAATGCGACAACGTTATAATCGATCCGGTTGTGGGCGAGACCATCGGCGTGTATTCCGAGACCAATACCGATCCGATACTTACATATGACAGGATTATCAATGCGAGCGAGTTCTCTGGTAACCAGACGGTACCTGATGAAAGCAGCACGGTCGTAACACCTTTCGATGGTGTCGTCTCATTAGAAGCTGATTTCCAGGATAGTGGAGCAAGCTACGGCGGTATCATATTCGAGTTCCAGGGCGGAGCAAACATCGATGATTTCATCACATTGAAGTTTGCCATCAATGCCACACAGATGCCGTCATTTGCTGATATCGTCATCCAGCCAGAGGATGGTAGTGCGCCGGTCGAAAGCGTATACCTGTCGAATTACTCGCCGACCAGTATCAATGGAGACTGGTCTGTATACGAGATACCACTGAGTGCATTCCCTAATCTCGACAAGGCGAACCTGACGCTGCTCGGTTTCTGGAATGCGTCCCAG
>SWCD01007418.1_pt1 | contig 12546 bp, 11 predicted proteins | sample 4693011 | NCBI WGS metagenome assembly SWCD01 (sample SAMN10267278, study PRJNA491770) | bioreactor metagenome | isolation source: DHS bioreactor inoculated with marine | place: Japan: Omine Ridge, Nankai Trough | reverse complement strand
GAAAAGGGCTATCCAGAAATATATTCAGGATCAGCTTGCCATGGAGATTCTGGCTGGGCGTTTTAGCCCTGATGACACCATCATGGTTGATCATCCAGCCGGACAGGATGGATTGAGTTTCACCGTTAAATAAAAAGAAAGGCCATCCAGCCTTCTGCTCAGGAAGAATTATGGGGTTAGATACCAAGCCCTCTCAGGAAGAGACTGTGGGCCTTGTTGCGGAACGGGTTGCAAATTGCTACGCAAAGCATAAACTCTGTTGTTCAGAGTCAATTATGTATGTCTTAAGCAAGGCTTTCCCATGTGCTTTAAGTGGCCGGGAAGCTGTGCAGCTTGGAGCTGGATATTGTCATGGTATAGGTGGGGCTGGCTGTAGTTGCGGGGCGTTGACAGGTGCGGTGGCGCTTCTTTCCTATTATTTGGCACCCCATGCTGATGATGGCCTGAAAAAGAGGCAGTTTCGCAAGTGTATTAAAGAAATGCACGATCAATTTAAGGATCGTTTTCGATCTACCTGTTGCCGAGTACTCTCAAAAAAACCTAAGGAGGGGCAGCGTCGTTTTAGCTGCAAGGATTTGACAGTCGGAGCAGCCGAGATTGCCACCCATCTCCTTTTGAAGGCTCGTCCAGAATTACTTAACAGCACTGAGATAGATTTTCTAAAGAGCAGGGAGTTGGTGTTGTAGTCCCTGTTTTCTCTCTTTAGCCATCGTCTCCTTCTTCATCAACCTTGCGCATTCCTTCCATGAGAATCATCATGAAATTGCCCAGCTGTTTTCTGTCAGCGTCCTCTTTGGCAAGTCCTGCTTCGAAGTGAAAAGTGCCATTTTTTTCAGCCAGCATTGCAAAAATAGCGGGAAGCCCTTTGGTTAGCTGGTAACTGGCACGAATAAATTCACCGTCACGAAAAACTGCAAAGGCAGCGCCTCCTGGAAATTCGAAACGAACAATGCCATTTTTCTCGCTTAGATTAAGAGCCTGGAAAACCTCGGTGGTAGAGAAGGTGTTGAGGTTGCCGTGCAGGCCGGAACTAATTGTATCGGTGCTACTATCTCCTGCCGAAGAAGTCTCTGCTTTAGCAACGAACGGCTCGTCAGTGAGTTTGAATTTAATGAGGCCCGTACAACCACCGCAGCCGTGCAGGATTGAAGGGTCTGGCGGTTCCTTGCCTAAAAGTTTAAAAAGAAGCTGGGTCAGTTCGCGAATCAGAATGAAGCAGGCTGGCTTGCCTTCAGGGAACTCAACAGCATTATCTTTCAGGAGAAGTAAGTCCCCCTTTGTGTAAAGTGGACAGTTAAGCTCATCAACAACTTTGAAAACAGAAGTGAAAGATTCCATGGAAATTTATCAGTAGGGGGAGTCAGGGTTATTTAAATAGTAGTAACGGTTAATAATTGTAGCAGAAAAAAGATTCCATTTTGACCTGGGTCGTTTATATTCTATAACTTTAAGAGAATAGTTTCTTTAACAATTTTTTAGTGACGAGGGTTGGTTTTTTTAAAAAAGGGGATGTAGGCATAATTAAGTTTCCAACAACAACCCTTTTGGGCGCTAATAATATACAAGTTTATTAAATTATGAGTGACGACGATAACCGTCTTGAAACAGAATCTGAGGAAGTTCAGCGTCAATTTGCTAACCACCCTCAAATTACAATTGTCTCAACTGAAGGAACACCGGTCAATAAATATGTTATTGAGTACCGGACTAATGGCCTTGTCCGCCTCGATGATGGTGAAATTGCCAAGTCAGACCAGCACCGCATTGAAATAACACTCTCTTTTGGTTTTCCGCATTTCCCCCCTAATTGCAAACCCCTTACCCAGATTTTTCATCCTGACATAGATCCTTCGGCAATTAAAATTGCCGAGTTTTGGAATGCCGATGAGACTTTGACAGCTTTAATCAATCACATCGGCAGGATGATCTGCTGGCAGATCTATTCCACCGAAAATGTCTTTAATGAAGATGCTGCCACCTGGCTAGCCGAAAACAGCGATTCGGTTCCTTTGGACGATTTTGATTTCTCTGTGGCCTATGAGGGCGATGCAAGCGATGCGGGTGCTGCTGAAGACAAAACCGTAGCAGGTGATGTCGACCTCGGCCTTTCTGCTGAGGATCTGCCTGAGCTTGCTTTTGACTCTGTGGATCTAGAAAAGTCCGCTTCAGCCGCTGAGGAAAAGGCAGAATCAGAAAGTACAGCAACCGGTGATAATGAACTCCCTGATGTTGCCAAAGACCTTGACTTTGGTTTCTCGGCCCCTGAAGAGGAACCTGCGGAAATAGTTGTCGAAGAGATCGACATAACTGCCGAGGCCCCGGCACCTGATTCTTCAGTAGACGAAGTTGAGGGTGAGGTTGATTTGGATTTTGCCACAGTTGATGTTGATTACGACATTCTCCGGGGCATGATGGACCAGCGTAATTTCTACGCCGCTCAAAATAAGTTAAATGCGACAGCTCCTGAAAATTTAAGTGAGTCTGCAGCAGGACTCCGTGGCGAGATTGAAACTAACATCAAAGCCGGAGAAAAAATTTTCCAAGAGGCAAAGAGCCTTGAAGAGCAAGGAAAGTTAGAGGAAGCTGCTCGTAAGTTTGAAGGAGTTCTCAATATAGTCCTCGACTATCCGGAACTTGAAGAGAACATGAAACGAGTTCGCAATGCCTGGATGGCCTCCATGGGCCAGGGGACTGAAGAAGAGCCCGGTATTGAAGAGATTGAATTGCCAACTGTCCCAGTTCAAGAGGAAACAACCGCACCTCCAGAGATCTCCCTTTCTCTTGAAAGTGAGGAAGAGGAACCGGCAGCTCCTGCCTTTGAACAACCGGAGTACTCTGACAGTCTCTCTTTTGATCAGTCCAGACCCCAGCCCTCAGCACCTTCACCGCAGCCGTCACCTGGTAGAGATACTTCTGGCAAAGTTAAAACAGCAACGGTTAAGGCTCCGTTACAAGAAGAAAAGTCAAAAAAACCGCTTCTTATTGCCGGCGTTGTAATCTTTTTGATGCTGGCGGTTTCTGGCTGGGTTTTCGTTGAATGGACCTCTTTTAAGAAAGCCAAAGAAAAATGGAGTGGAATCCATGCCCTGTTGGAAAAGGGTGAATATGATCTGGCCGGGAAAGAGTGCGATGAAATCGTAAAATTACTTGGCCGGGTTCATATAGTCATGGCCTCTGGCAAAAAACAACTCTTAAGTCAGGTCAACGATATTGTCAGCTCAGAGCATTTCCAAGAGGCAATGGGAGGCAAGATCTATTACAAAAATAAGTACATTTCAAAAAGGGCCCACGCCGCCTATTTGGCCATTGAAAAACACGTTGCTGAAGGTGAGAAACAGGGGTCAGTTTCAAACTGGGGCGGGGCGCTGGTAAGTTATGAGGCGGCCCTGAAGGTAGCTGAAGAGAATAAAAAACGGCTTGATAGCAACTTTTATGAGAAGGTTGTTTTTAATGTTAAGCAAGCACAGTTTGCCAATAACGTTGCCCAAGGAAAGAAGGCTTTTATTGCCAAGAGTTGGTTGTCAGCCATTGATAATTTTGAGAAGGCAATTGAGCTAGCTAAGGTTAAAGATGTTGCTGATCCAACCAGTATTTATGATGTTAATAGGTACCTGCAGCGAGCCCGATTTTCTCAATTCTTGCTTGATGGTGATGCCGCCTTGAAAAGTGGTGATTGGAAGGAGGCTGTCACGAATTACCAGGGTGCTCACGATATTGCCAGTAATACCGATGTTATAGACAAATCCAGCAAATCGTCTGTGACCCTCAAACTTCATCAAACTACTTTGATGAAGGGGTTAACTGAGGGAGACAAGTATGCAGAAGCAAAGAAATGGGATCAGGCAATAGCTGAATATGAACGAGCTGAAAAGGTTTTACCCTATGATGTGTCCATCCCCGGCAAGAGTGAAGCAGAAACTAAAAACAGAGTTGCCAGCTCCTTACTGGGTGCCATTGTAAATCGTGAACAGGAAGCTGCACAGAGTTATTTTGCCGGCAAAGAGTATTCCAAGGCAATTGATGCGTTGAAACGCACCATAAGAGCAGTTGACTCATCTTCCTTAAAGAATAAAGCGCAATGGCAGCTTATCAAAAAACAGGCTAAGGAAGACTTGAAGAAGGCCAGCCTTCAAGGTGTTATCGAAGAGAAAACAGCGTATCTCAATGAGCATTATAAAGAAATTTTCATAGAAAATTTCGTTGGTGTCAGGCCCCAGGCCTTGGATCAACCCCAGATCAAATTCTTAGAAAATACAGGCTCTGCTTTGCTTTTCCGCATACGGTGTCGAGAATTGAGGGATTTGAAATATTTCACCCTTGAATTGATCTACCAGTATGATTTGGACAAGGACACGTGGGGTTTTCCTGGTGGCTAACTTAAAGCCGCATCCCAACTAAAGAGTTTCTTAAAGAAGTCAGTGCTGCCTGAAGGTATTATGCCCCTTTTGTTCTAGCATTGTGATAAGGCTCTGCGGACCAACAAGATGTCCGACTCCAACAATGACAAGCACTGTTTGGTGCTGCTCCAAAAGCTCTTCAATCTGAGTTGTCCAGTTTCTATTTCTTTTGACGATAAAGCTCTGGTAGAGATCAGGGAACTCCTCAAAACTTGCTGATAAGATTTTGTGCAGGTTGTCACTCTCGCCTATCTGCCAAGCGGTATACATCTTATCAGCCTCTGAAGCAAGGTTGTGCAGCTCGACCAGCGTCTGACTGAGAAACATTTCTTGCTCTTGGTCAGTGAGATCAAAAAAGAGATTGATCTGAAATTCAGCTGTTTCCAAAGCCCCTTTTTTCTTGGCAGCCATTGATGCCTTGTTTGCAAAGTAATGATCAAGACCAAACCTCGCTTCATAGCCCAGACGCTGGAATTCCATCATAGTAAGGACAAGAGCACAGTTTGCCGGTTTCATTTTTTGGAACAGGGCTACAGGCAGTTGAAGCTTTTTAAGACGTTCCGTGAGGGCTTTAAAGGTGGCTGGTGAAATGTGTTTTTCCAGAGCATCTTCGCCCTTATAAAAACCTTTGTTAATAACAAGTTGTTGGGCTCGGGCACTTTCCATTTCTTCCTGGTCAATTTCAAAAACTACGATGTCACTTTTTGTGAAGGCATCTTCCATTGCTTTTGGAAGGGGATAATGGTTTTCCTGCAAAACATGGATCGAGCCCATGAGGTAGAGGGTGTTCCCTTGGGAAGTGCTCACCCATAAAGAGGATTGGCCCCATGCAACTGCAACGAAGCTAAAAAGAAAAAAAGTGGTGGCCAGAAGGGCGCGGCCCGTGAATTTCGCTAATCTGCCCAATTGGTAATTTGATTTAAGGTTATCTGTGTTTGGCATCAGGATTTTCCCCATGGAAAAGGTCATCAATCAGTCTTGTGTAAGAGGCAATCTTTTTCGTTTTCTGAATCTTCTTTAAAAGCTTATTGTGATTTGGGAAGCTGCCTGCCAGGTAAAACCAAACAGCTTTCATTCGTCCTAAAAGATGGCTGTCTCCACTGAGACGCTGGCTATATTTGTTGTACAGGTCATCATGAAAGGACTTGATGACCTGTAAGGGATCGCCAGCAATAGAAATTCCTTTGATGGCTCCCGGTAAAAAAGGGTCGGTGAGGGCCCCACGGCCAATCATCCATTTTTGAATTTTAGGGAAACGCTCAGCCAGCCTGTTGAAATCTTCCAACGTGCATATATCTCCGTTGTAGGTGACGGGATTGGTTGAACTTGTCAGGCAATCAGCAAAAACATCCAGATCAACCACTCCTTTGTAGAGTTGAACTCCGAGACGGGGGTGGATGATGAGTTCTTCAAGGGGAAATGAGTTGAAAATAGGCATCAAAGCCTGAATCTCAGCACTGCTTCGGCGCCCGATTCTTGTTTTAATTGACAGCCTGCAGGGCATATCGGCGATGGTTTCAAGAAAGGCGGCAATTTTATCAGGCTCTGGGAGCATCCCTGAACCCCTCCCCTTATTTGCAACCATGGGGTATGGACAGCCAAGGTTCCAGTTCACTGTTTCATAGCCAAGATCATAAAGCATTGTTGCTAAGGTTTTGAATTGACCGGCATCTTTTGAGAGAATTTGTGGAATGAGGGGTAGGTCTTGGTTATTTTCCGGTAGCACGTCCTCAAGTTTGGCGGATTTCACCTTGGTGCCCTGGAAGGTGGTGAGAAAAGGAGCCATGGCTTGATCAAAGCCCTGGAAATGACGGGCAAAGGTGTTGCGGTAAATGGCATCTGTGAGGCCGCGGAGCGGCGCAAGAGCGAGGACTGTCATGATCTAGATGGCGGCCGAGCCAGGGGTGCGAGGGAAGGGGATAACGTCCCTGATATTTCCGAGACCTGTAACAAGTAATACCAACCGTTCAAAGCCGAGCCCAAAACCGGCATGGGGAGCTGAGCCAAAGCGGCGTAAGTCAAGGTACCATTGGTATGGTTCTTCGGGGATGCCGCACTCAATCATTCGGTTGGTTAAAATGTCAAGCCGTTCCTCACGTTGGCTGCCGCCTATGATTTCGCCAATACCTGGGACAAGAACATCCATGGCCGCCACGGTTTTATTGTCATCGTTAAGGCGCATATAAAAAGGTTTTATATCTTTCGGGTAATCATAAACAATCACCGGCTTTTTAAAGATTTTTTCGGTGAGATATTTCTCATGTTCAGACTGTAAATCCATCCCCCAGGAGACAGGGTTTTCAAAGGGTTCTTTGCTGGCTTCTAGGTGGTCGATTGCTTCTGTGTAGCTTAAGCGCTGGAAAGGCTGCTGTAACTGGGAAAGGCGGCTGGGAAGTTCCTTGTCGACAAAGCGGCTGAAAAGATTGATATCCTCAGGGCAGGAGTCAAGAATATCTGCAACAAGAAAGTGCAACATTTCTTCTGCCAGGTACATGTCTCCCTTCTTGTCCCAGGTATTGGTGTCATCATACACCATCCAGAATTCAGCAAGATGCCGACTTGTATTGGAGTTTTCGGCGCGAAAGGTAGGGCCGAAGGTGTAGACATTGCCCAGCGCCATAGCATATGTCTCTGCCTCTAACTGGCCACTGACAGTTAGGCTGGCTTGCTGGCCAAAGAAGTCCCTGCTGTAATCTATTGTCGATTTCTGAGAAGATGCCACATCATGAAGATTCAATGATGTGACAGTAAACATCTCACCGGCCCCCTCACAGTCACTAGTGGTAATAATAGGAGTGTGGAGCTGGCAGAAGTCGCGCTCCTGAAAGAATTTATTTACTGCGTAGCTGAGGCGGCTACGGATACGAGTCATGGCGCCGAGGCTGTTGGTTCTGCCACGCAGGTGGGGAAGGGAGCGCAAAAACTCAAATGATTGCCGCTTTTTTTGGAGGGGATATTGTTCAGGGTCTGCCCAACCATAGACAGAAATTTCTTGTGCCACAAGTTCGGCATTTTGTCCCTTGGCAGGTGATTTTTGGAGCACACCAACGACCCGTATACAGCAACCGGTGGTAAGTTTTTTAATTTCATCAAGGTAGTTTGCCAGGGAGTTGTCAGCAATAACCTGCAATCCTTGCAGGCTTGAGCCATCACTGATATCAAGAAAAGAAAAAGACTTGGCATCTCTTTTTGACTTAAGCCAGCCCTTAATTTCCAGGGTGGCACCCCAAGGAGGGTTGGCTATAATTTGCTTAATGCGTTGCGCGCTGGGGTTTGTCATGGCAAAGTTGGGGCAGAGTAAAAGAAAATTAATAAGGTGCTTGGTCTTATCAATATAGGCTCAATTGTCAATTATTAATGATACCCGGATGGGAATCAATTTGCGGAGGATTTTTTTGTGACTACGATAAAACGTTTAGATCCCAGTCATTGTGGACTTCTTGTTGTGGACATTCAGGAACGATTAATGCGGGTTATCCCTGCTAAAGATGAGGTGGTTCGTAACTCTGTCTTGTTAATCAAGGCCGCAAAGGAGCTTGGTCTTCCCATTGTTGCCACCACCCAGTATGTGGCCCGGATTGGAGAGCTGTTGCCGGAAATCACTGCTGAAATGCCAGATGTCGAACCTATTGATAAGCTTGAGTTTGGTTGTTTTGGAAACGAGCAGGTCTCAACCGCCCTCAAGTCATATAAGAATATTGATACGTGGATTGTCTGCGGGGTAGAAACCCATATCTGCATTTATCAGACAATGATGGGTGGCATTAATGCCGGTTACGGCATGTGGCTCCCAGCTGATGCTGCGGCATCACGAGTTGAAAAAAACTATGAAACCGGCTTGCAAAGAATCAAAGAAATTGGCGGTATAGTTGCCAATACAGAAATGATTATCTACGAATTTCTGGCCAAAGCAGGTACAGATCAGTTTAAAGCCTTACTCCCCTTTTTAAAGTAGGCAGATGTCTTTAAGAAGGTTGATCAGTGCAATTTCCCCCTCGGCTCATAAAAAAATATCAAGATTTCAAAATGTTGTGCCGATAGGTTCGCCAAGGAGCCTTGATTGGTTACTCACATGAGGCTCAGGAAAAATTGTCAAATGCTGTGAATGGTTTCTCTTCATGCGGTTTAGAAAGAGGAGAGCGCATGAGATAAGAGGGGGAAAGCTGTGGCAAAGAAACCTGAAATCTTTCTTGAAATAGGCTCTGGGTACTTCCGTATACCAACTTCTGAGGCTAATTATAATATCACCATTATCGGCGACCAAGCCGCTTCATCGGTAGGAACAGGTAGTGCTGGAGTTCCTGCTCAGGTCACACCTGTGAGTAGTGCGGATGGGGGTGATGATTACTACCAGCATGTCTCTGAGGATCTTTATAATGACATAGGGCATTTGGCCAAATCGCTGAGCTCCACAATTATGGATATCCCGGCAGAAGATCGCAAGCAAAAGCGGGCGACCTTGGATGAAGCGGGCGATAAACTGGAACATGCCAAGACCCAGCTTCGTGATATTGTTGCCATGACGGAAAAAGCCGCCATGGAAATCATGGACAATGTTGAAAAGGTGCAAGGCGGCACAGGGGATGTTCAAGAACTTCTTTCTGAACTTAAGGATCATCCGGCATTTGCTGTGGAGGGTGAGATCGAAGAAGAAGGCCAGCCTGATGAGGGAAAGGCAGACTTAGGTGCTGAAGTTCAGTCCGTAGAGGCAGGGATAAGCGCGGCACTTGCTCTTCTTGGGGACTTGAAAGAGGGAGAAGAAGAGAGCTCTGAAGAGCAGGCGGCAAAGCCAGCGGAAAAGAAAGAACGTTATCTCTTTGATTTGGATATTATCTTCCAGACCCTTTATGAGCTGTGTACCAATGAAACAGTGAAGGAGCATATTTCTGGAGCCCGTGAAAAGGCTGAAGACATCTTTGATCTCGGACATTTTCAAGACAAGATAAGCGAAAAGGCAACTGGCTATGAGGCAGATGATGATAATTATTTCAACGTGCCCATGTCCGATGTCTTTCAATCCCTGTTTGCAGCTTGCAGTGATAAGGGGATTAAAAATCTTCTTAAAAAAATGGATAAGGGCCAAAGTACAATCTTTCTCGACCAGGCTATCCCCCTTGAGGTCCCAACCATTGAGGAGGTCGAGGCTGAAGGTGCTGCGGACACAAGTGACGAAAGTTCAGGGGTAACAGCTACGCCTGACCCACGCTTGGCTGAGGTTGTGGGTGAGTTGCAAAAATGTCAGGAGGCAGTAAAGGCACTTCCTGAGCTCGTTAAAGCGGCGGGGAAGGGCACGGTTGCAGAAGGAAACGTGATGAGTCTTGATGACCAACACGACATCTTTACAAAAATTGAGGCCGCCTTTGACGTCTCCACAGCAATCACTGCCAATGTTTCTAAAATTACAGAGGCGTTAAGTTTCCAGGATCTTTCAGGCCAACGCATAATGAAGATTTTGAAATTGTTAAGTGATTTTCAGATTGAACTTCTCGCCATTGTGGTCAGCTTCGGTTCTCAGCTTAAGCATAAAAAAGAAGATGAGACAATCTCTGTTGATGAGGGCAAAAGCCTTGCCCAAGGAGATGTTGATAAATATCTAGGTAATATCTCTGAAGTAGGTACTGACGAAGATGGTATGCTTGATCAGGAAACTGTCAATCAAATGCTAGAGGAGTTTGGTTTTTGAGAGTAGTGTCTTGAATAGAAAGTCGATAAATTTTGAAAAAGAGGCTGAGGGAAACTCCTTCAGCCTCTTTTTCTATGGTTCCAGAAGTCGTAGCAAAAAAGAAAGGGCTTAGAGAATAAATCTCTAAGCCCTTTGATAATCGTGGAGGCGGCACCCAGAGTCGAACTGGGGAATAATGGTTTTGCAGACCACTGCCTTAGCCACTTGGCTATGCCGCCTCAAATCTCCTGAATCAGAAGAGGCGCAATAATAGCCGTTGCGTTTTTTTTTGACAAGAGAAAAAAGGAGGTATGGCAGGTCATTAACACTGGCTTGGGAGATGAATAGAAAAAAGATTTTCGGTGTGAGCTGACCAGGACAAATATCTCTTTAGCTCCGAGCAGTAAAAGTGTACGAGGTTTTTTGTATAATTTTTATTAAAAATAACAAAATGTTAGGCAATTGCATGCTTTGGTAAATTCCCCTTGATATTTGTCCACGGAAAACAGTAGATATGGCTGCAGAAGATAAAGTTTTTTTGTGTTCACAAATAAAAGCAGTTAAGTCGAAGGTGGTAAGTTTTGGATTATGACATCTTTACTCTTGTAAACTGCTTAAAATATTTTAAAAAATAATTAGATCGTAGCGCGGAGAATGGCTACAATGTCTAATGAGTTTTTATCACCGCTTTAGGTGAGCCTTCAGAGCATAGGTGTGCAAAGGGGTCGCATAGACCCACAGGAGGGAGTTTATGTACGGGGTAACCCAGGAACAGCTTGATAAAATAGATGCTCTTTTAGAGTCTGACCTAATTGGCATAGGGGTTCATAGCGTCATTGTTGTTGATGTGGCTGGTAATGTTATTGCAGAACATGATGACGGGAAGACAATGGTTGAGGTCCATGCCTTTGCCGCCTTAGCAGCAGGAAATTTCGCTGCTGTAGATGCCATGGCCCAACTCATAGGAGAGCAGGAATTCTGCCTCCATTTTCATAAAGGCGAGGATGAATCGATCCACTTTAGCAAGATTAACAATGATATCTTGTTAATTACTATCTTTGGTAATGATGTTTCCTTGGGCTTCTTACGCCTTAAGACCGCAGAAGTTATTGATAAAATAAAAGAAATCTGGAAGACGACCGAGTATTAAGTGTAAAGCCATCGGGTGAAAATCATTTTTTTAGGTGAGGTTAGACTTTGGGATTTGTAAACGTTAAAAAAATGGAGGTTCTGGTTAAACTCGTCTACTACGGCCCTGGCCGAGGCGGGAAAACCACAAACCTCGATTACATCAATCAAAAGTTTAAAGAACGTATTAAAACTGACATGGTTAGTATCAAGACCCATGGCGATCGAACCTTGTTTTTTGACTTTCTTCCCGTTGATATCGGCAAGATAAAAGGTTTCGATATCAAGATACAGCTCTATACCGTTCCCGGGCAGGTTAAATATAATGCCACCCGAAAGCTTGTTTTAAAGGGCGTTGATGGCATTGTCTTTGTCGCAGATTCACAGGTAGAAATGAGGGAGAAGAATATTAGTTCCCTTAACCAGATGAAGGAAAATTTGGCCTCGATGAATAAAGATATCTCCAAGATTCCTTTGGTGATTCAATATAACAAGGTTGATCTTGCTGAAGAGGGTGTGCCCCTTCTTGATTTTGATACCCTAGAAGCAGACCTCAATAGCGACCTCAAAGTGCCCTCATTCCAGGGTAGTGCTGTTACCGGTTATAATGTGGTCGACACCTTGAAGAAAGCCATATCTCTCACCATGGTTTCGTTTAAAAAAGAGCTGTTGTAGGAGATTCTGTACATGTCTGCTCAAGATTCCGCCAAGACCGTTGAAATTCTAGAAAAACTTAAAACAGCAATTCTTAATATCGATTGGGAAATATCTGACGAGAATATCACCCTCCTCAACCAGGAACTTGCAGGGTTGCGCAAAATCTGGGAAGGGCAGAAGGTGCACCAGATTTATCTGCAAATTTTAGGTGCTCTGAGTCAATATATCGCTACAAACAAAGAAAATGCTAATCCGGGCGCTGGCCCCATGCTGAGTGATGTTTTTGCCAGTCTTGAGGATATGGTTATGAATCCTGGAGACGACGAACAGCAAAATCAGAAGGTGATGGAACATGTCGAAGCCTATAATGAATTAAAGAATGCAGTGGCATCAGGAGAGGCTCCAACTGCCGCCGAACCGGAACCAGCAAAAGCAGAGCCAGAACTTGAAGCAGAACCGGAGCCTGAACCAAAGCCGGAGCCGGAAATCGTTGCAGAAGAACCTGCCGAGGAACAGGAAGAACCGTCCACCATCAATCGCCTTCTTAATGATGATGAGGATCACACCACTGATTCGATTTTTGATTCTATGCTTGATGAGATGGTGCAGACCGAGCCTCCTGATGGTACGGCTGAACCAGAATTAGAGGCAGAAGCTGAGGCTACACCAGAACCCGAGCCAGAATCTGCCCCTGCGCCCCCC
>SWCD01006385.1_pt1 | contig 12549 bp, 9 predicted proteins | sample 4693011 | NCBI WGS metagenome assembly SWCD01 (sample SAMN10267278, study PRJNA491770) | bioreactor metagenome | isolation source: DHS bioreactor inoculated with marine | place: Japan: Omine Ridge, Nankai Trough | reverse complement strand
GACTTACCGTATATATATTATTTGCAACTGCGTTCTTTCATAAAAATGGCCAAAATGTTGTCTTTGGGTTGTACATTATTGGTATTGTCCTAGCTGTATTGACGGGCTTTTTAGTACGCAGAAAAATGATGAGCCGTGAAGTTTCACCCTTCATTATGGAATTGCCCAATTACCATGTACCTACCTTGAAAGGGTTATTAATACACAGCTGGCACCGCCTTCGTGGATTTATCGTACGTGCCGGCAAAGCCATTGTTATTGTGGTTATTGTGCTCAACTTTGTTAATTCTATTGGTACAGATGGAAGTTTTAATAACGAAAACACCGAGCGCTCATTGCTATCGGCCATCGGCAAAACTATTACTCCAATCTTTGAACCAATGGGCCTGAAAGAAGAAAACTGGCCTGCCACTGTAGGGATTTTTAGTGGCATTTTTGCCAAAGAAGTCGTGGTTGGCACATTAGATGCTCTCTATACCGATATGGCACGAGATGAGAATGCCGATATCGAAGAAGCGGAGGCCAGTATTGGCGCTATGCTTGTAGGAGCATTTGCTACCATTCCAGAAAACCTTGTCGAAGTGAACGATATGTGGGGTGACCCACTGGGGCTAAGTGTCGGGGATTTGTCTAATGAAGCCGCCAATGCAGAAGCACAGGACGTAAAGGTATCTACGATTACATTAATGCAGCAATTATTTGATGGTCCTATAGCAGCCTTCAGTTACATTCTTTTCGTTTTACTTTATATGCCCTGTGTTGCAACTCTCGGGGCAATTTATAAAGAGGCCGGCGGAACCTGGGCGTTTTTCTCCGCGACATGGAATACTTTATTGGCATACACATTAGCAGTTATTGTCTATCAGGTAGGGACTTTCTCTGCACATCCACAACAGTCCATGTTATGGACTGTTGGTATGATGCTGGTAATGCTTATAGGCTATTTATTACTAATGCAATTTGGTAAGAAACAGGCCCAGAACGACAACCTAATACCTGCTGTTAATTTACATTAGAACAACTACATTAAATGAGCCTGTGAAGTGAAACCCGTTCACTCCAAACAAGCCAAGGTCTGTTAAGACTCGTTGAGAGAGAACTTTTCAACAGCCCCCAATAATTGGCGACAACTAATCTGTCCAACCAACTTACCATCCTGCACCACCGGAATCCGGCGATAATGACGTTTCAACATTTCTTGAGCCACGTCCACAATATCTGCATGGGGATCCACAGAATAAAGGTTCGTAGTCATAAATTCTCTCACCGGACCAACGCTTGTTTCTTCGTTGTACATAGCACTAAGAATCGCTTTCATACAATCCATCTCAGAAAGCATCCCTAGCAAATGATTTTCGTCGTCCACTACGCAGACACCTGAAATCTTATACTCAATAATGGCTTCAATGGCATCAAAGAGATCGGCATCAGCTTTCACTTTAACCGGATTTTTAAGCATATAATCTTTAAGCTCTACAGATTTCAACATAACAAAACCTCTTTATTTTTTACTCACTTTTAGAATATAAAAATTCCCACAAGTGCACGCACATACATCAAACTTATTGGTGTTAGAAAAACTTGTCGATATAAATCATCAGCGGCTGCGGGAAAATCCCCAACCAAAGCACCAACACACCAAGGGAAAGGGCAACAGCTTCACCCAACCACGGGTTAGTGCTAACACTTCCTATCACCTTATTATCTTCCTGAAGCGTCATCACATAAATAATTCGCAAGTAGTAATAAATACCTATAGCACTACCCAAAATTAATGCACCCACCAAAACCCACAGTGCTCCTTCAATGCCAGACGTAAATACGTATAACTTAGCGATAAAGCCTGCAGTTAAAGGTATTCCGGCCATAGACAACAATGCCAGAGTCAATAAACCTGCATGCAATGGTCTATGCCAAAATAACCCAGTGAGATCAGTCACTTCTTCTTTTTCATCCTCACCGTTACTAGACAGTAAGCTGATCACTGCAAAAGCCGCCAAAGTCGTCACTACGTAAGCCACCACATAGTAACTGGCTGCTTCTACTGCAAATTTACCGCCACTAAGTATTCCTCCAGCGACCAGCGTAATTAACAGGTAACCAAAATGTGCAATCGAAGAATAAGACAATAACCGCTTTATATTTTGCTGCTGTAGTGCCAATAGATTGCCTACCAACATCGAAGCCACAGCCAACACGCCCAAAGTAATAAGCAGTGTGTTGTATTGGTATAACTGTGCCTCCATAAACAAACGGAGCAATACGACAAAAAGAGCCCCTTTAGACACTGTCGCTAGAAAACCTGTAACTGGCAATGGTGCACCTTGATAGACATCCGGCGTCCACATATGAAATGGCACCACTGACAATTTGAAACCGATTCCTGTTAAAACTAATGCAGTGCCTGCAAGAATCAATACTTGGTTATCCGAGGACGTGGCCAGACGTTCGCCTATTCCCACAAATGACAAGCTACCTAACGCGGCATAGATTAAAGCAAACCCAAATAGCAATATCGCAGAAGCGCAGCCAGACAGGACTAAATATTTTATGGCTGCCTCTAATGGCAACTTCCCTCTGTCGGGGTAGGAAATCATTGCATAAAGAGAAACCCCAAGCAGCTCCATGCCAAGCAACAATGACACCACATGGTTGGCAAGAACCAACACCAGTGCACCTAAGGTGGCCAGTAATAACAGCAAGTAAAACTCTTCATTTCTTTCCTGGCGATGTCGTAAATACTCCCACGACAATAGCGTGCTTGCCAATGCCACCCCCAACATCAGCAAGGTAAAAAACATACCGTAGTGATCCACAGTTAGGAGTGACACCTGTTGCTCACCCACAGCCATAGCCATGGGCATAGATGCCAGTGTTAACAGCAGTCCCACTACAGTGCATCCAGCCGTTAAACCATGGGTACGCCTAAAAGCAATAATCAACATCAACAACACAATGGCCAGTGTCAGAACAATTAATGGCAGTATCGATTGCAACTCGACCATGCTTATTGGTGCGCTCAATGGTGTATTCATCGCCGTATTAGCAGTTGTACTAATAGCAGTCATTGAGACACCCCCACAATTTGATTAACACTCGAACTATCTGCAAGTTCCGATGGGGCTGCAGGTAAAGAAACAGCCAAGCCGTTCACTAAACTAGTCAAGCTATCCAATACTGGCTGGGCAATATCAAGAACTGGCTGAGGATAGAGCCCCAACCACACCAACCCAACAATCATCACTGCCATGGTGAACATTTCCCGGCCACCATAGTCAGCTAGCTGCAATCCCTCTTTGGGCTTACCTTGAAAAGCACGTTGAATCATCATCAGCGAATAAATTGCCGCAACAATTAAGCCCAAGGCAGAAATTATTGCCATCCAAGGAGCTACTTTGAACAGGCCGATCAAGACCATAAATTCTGCAACAAAATTCCCTAGTCCAGGTAAACCAACAGATGCCAACATAAAGAACATAGCCATAGCCCCCATGCGCGGCATGTTTTGCCAAAGGCCGCCCATCTTCGACATGTCCCGGGTATGGAGGCGTTCTTGTAAGGAACCTGCAATCATAAACAGTGCTGCCGTACTCAAGCCGTGTGCAACCATTTGCATGACCGCACCTTGAAGAGCTAGTGAATTCCAGGCAAATACTCCCAACAGTACAAAGCCCATATGGCTGACACTGCTATAAGCTATTAATCGTTTAAAATCATCTTGCCCAAAGGCCAATATCGCACCATAAATAATGCCAATTGCACCTAATGCCAACGCTATCGGTGAAAATGCCATGGCCTCATTGGGAAACAGAGGCACCACAAAACGAATTAAGCCATATGCACCAGTTTTGAGGAGAATACCGGCAAGAATCACGCTCCCTGCCGTAGGTGCTTGAGTGTGCGCGTCAGGTAACCAGGTATGCACGGGAAAGCCGGGTAGTTTGACCAAAAAAGCGATAAAGAAACCTAGCATTAATATATAGGCCATATCACCGGTGACTTCATGACCCAACAAATCAAAGTAACTGAAGCTATATTCCCCAGTATTGTGTTGGTTCAGCACAACTAACGCCAAAATCGCAAACAGCATCATCAAACCGCTAACCTGGGTAAAGATGAAGAACTTCATAGAGGCGTAGCCCTTACCTTCATGCCCCCAGATGGCAATAATCAAATACATCGGTACTAACATCACTTCCCAGAACAGGAAGAACAAGAATAGATCCAGAGCCAAAAATACTCCGAGCACTCCGGCTAGCGTCCACAGCAAATTGGCCTCAAAGAATCCGGTACGCTGTTTAATATCTGTCCATGAAGCACTGACTGAAATGGCACCCAACACCAAGGTTAGAACGACCATTAATAAACTCAACCCATCCATGGCCAACTCAAAACTGATACCAAAGCGTGGTATCCATTCTGCTTTGTAATGTATTAACCACGTGGCAGCTTCAGATGGATTAGGTACAATAGAAATTTTGCCCCATGAAAGATCAGCCGCCGCGACCAAATAAGCCAAATCAAACAGAATCACCAGCAAGGCAATCCAGCGCGGTAAACCCGGATGTTGTCGCTCTGCTATCCAGGCAATAACACCACCAACCAATAGAATCAGAATAAGGTTAACCAGAATCATTGGATCACCCCCTGCAAGAGAGCAATCACTAATATCAGGCCAAACACCATGCTGGTGGCATACCAACGTAACCGACCCGTCTGGGTACGACTAAGTACCACAAAGAGAAACTGACTAAACTTAACGATGGTGTTGTAGATATCATCCATACATTCTCGCCTTAAAATATAAGCGAGAAATTTATAAGGCCGCACCCATAATTTGTCGTAGAGCCAATCCATAGCCCAACCACTGAACCAGAATTTTTTCAGCACTTGGCCCGCAGAAGAGTTAACTAAGCCATCGACTTTGAGCTGGCCGCCGAGGTAACCAAAGTAAGCAATGGCCAAACCAATGAGCGGGATGGCAATAGAAATACCTTCAATCAAATGACTGGGATGATGTTCACCTGCAGCAGGAAACAAAGACTCCAATGGCACCAATGGCAAGGCAAAAAACCCTCCGACTAGCGACAAAACACACAGTAATGACAGCGGTACTGCCATACGAACACCCGGTTGTTTGTCCGGTTCCATTTTTGTCTCGCCAAAGAACACCACAAACACCAGCCTAAAACTGTAAATAGCTGTTAACAACGCGCCGAGCAAACCACCGGCCCATAACCAAGGTCCGAATACTGGTAGCTCATAAGCCTGTAACAAAATCATATCCTTGCTACCCAAAGCCAAAAACATATAGCCAATCTGGCTAATAGTGGAATACGCCAGAATCCTTTTGATGTCATGTTGATTTAGAGCAGTAAAGGCTGCCATCAAGGAAGTGATCAACCCTACGAGTGCCACCGCCAACATCGCCGGGGGCGCGAGCAAAAACAATTCATGGGTGCGTGCAATCAAATACACACCTGCCGTCACCATAGTCGCGGCATGAATCAATGCACTGACAGGTGTAGGACCTGCCATGGCATCTGGTAACCAGGTATGTAATGGTAACTGTGCAGATTTACCCACGGCACCGCCCAGCAACAATAAGCAAGCTATCACAGGCAAGGTATCACCCACTTGCCACTGGGTTTTTGCCGCTGCAGCCATGGGTTGTATATCCAGTGTTCCAAGCTCGGTAAACAATAAGAACAAACCCACAGCCATCGCCGCATCACCAACACGTGTCACCACAAAGGCTTTACGAGCGGCTGCACCGTTTTCTGGATTTTGATACCAGAACCCAACCAATAGATAACTACATGCACCCACACCTTCCCAGCCCAGGTACAGCAACAATAAATTATCCGCCATCACTAATATCAGCATGGCAAACACAAACATATTCAGGTAAGCGAAGTAGCGGCTAAAGCTAACGTCATCTTCCATAAATTCTGCAGAAAACAAGTGGATCAAAAAACCTACACCCGTGATCACCGACATCATTACTAACGTCAATCCATCCAGATAAAAAGCAATGTCTGGCGAGAAATCACCCACATGCATCCATGTCCATAAAACCTGGTGATGTGGCTGGCCTGACTCCATAAATGCCAATCCAACAAGCAAGGTAGTTACTGCTGCCAACCCCACCGAACCAGCACCAAGAATAGCTACAATACGTTTTGGCATTTTGCCCAAAGTAACCATCAACAAAATGGAGCTAACTAAGGGAAATAAGGGAATGAGGGGCAACAGTTTCAACATAAGATCATCCTCTCATCCTGTTGGCATCATCCATATCCAGATTTTTGAAACGTCGTTGGATCTGAAGCACTAGGCCTAGGCCAACGGCCACCTCGGCAGCAGCGACAGCAAGGATCATCATAAACACGATTTGACCATCGGCCTGCCCCCAGCGAGCGCCCGCAGCAACAAAGGCTACCGCCGATGCGTTAAGCATGACTTCTAGAGAGACCAGAATGAATATAATATTCCGCCGCATCATTAACCCAAGTAATCCACAAATAAACAGCAGGGCAGACAGCAGCAAAACATGGTCGAGAGGAATACTGACACCATCCATTATTCTTCCCTCCCCTCTTCTAGATAACGACGGCCTAAATGGTAAGCACCGACTAAACCTGCCAAAAGCAACATAGAAGCAATTTCCACCGCTAATACATAAGGGCCAAATAATGTCAGCCCCACTTGTTTGGAGGTAACCAACCCTTGCGTGGTTGCAGGCACACTTTTTGAAAGTACCAGCACAAGTTCAGCCAACAGTAGCAATGCAAAAATCACGGGGACAATCCAAACTTGGGGCTTGAGCAATTGCTTTTCACGGCGATCGCCCTTCTCTCCCAGATTCAGCATCATGATGACAAAGATAAAGAGCACCATAATGGCACCGGCATAAACCACTACTTCCAAGGCCGCAGCAAAGGGTGCTCCTATCAAGTAGAAAACCACAGCAACAGCAAGCAAAGACAAAATTAAATAGATCAAAGCGTGAGTAGCATTAGCACGAGTTAATGCCAAAATTGTTGAGACTAATGCAATGGTTGATGCCATATAGAAAAGGATCAGTTCTAACATCTCGTCCTCCTAGGCAGCCTGCTCATAACTTTGTTTCTTAATGGCCGTCTTTTCATGGAAGCAGACTCCTGACATCAATGGGCTGTGCTTCATTCATAGCCTCACCTTTGTCCTTCCCTGCCGTTTGCATGCCCGATACGCGATAAAAGTTATAGTCGTGATATTTACCTGTGCCATTTATGAGCAAATGCTCTTTTTCATACACCATGTTCTGACGATCGTATTCACACATTTCAAAATCTGGTGTTAGCTGAATCGCATAAGTAGGGCAGGCTTCCTCGCACATGCCACACATAATGCAACGAGAAAAATTGATACGGAAAAACTCTGGATACCAGCTACCGTCTTCACGATTACTCTGTTGTAGCGCAATACAATCCACCGGACAGGCCACCGCACACAAATTACATGCCACGCAACGCTCTTCGCCATCTGGGTCGCGAGTAAGCACAATGCGGCCTCGATAACGGGGGGCCAAATAAGGTTTTTCTTCAGGGTATTGAACAGTTTCTGCTTTGGTAAAGGTGTGCTTTAACACCCTCCACATAGTGCGTAGCTGACTAATCATACTGCACCTCCATTATTCAAACCCGCTAACCAAAGTGCTATGGCGCCAGTAAACACTAAGTTAACTAAGGTCAGAGGCAACATAACCTTCCAGCCTAGGGACATCAGCTGGTCATACCTAGGCCTTGGGATCGCAGCCCGCAGCAACACAAAGAAGCAGATAACAATGAAGGTTTTAATACCAAACCAAACGACAGGGGGCAGCCAAGGTCCTAACCAGCCACCAAAGAACAACGTAACAATCATGCTGGAAATTAATATCAGCCCTAGGTATTCACCTAACATGAACATGGCGAACTTCATGCCACCATATTCCGTGTGAAAACCCGCTGTGAGTTCGTGTTCAGCTTCAGGTAAATCAAAAGGTAAGCGATGGCTTTCTGCAATGCCTGCAATGGTAAAAACAAACAGCCCTAAAAATTGGGATATGCAATACCAACCATCGGCTTGGGACTCAACAATTTCCCGGAGATTAAAGCTACCTGAGAGCATCACTACCCCCATCAGCGCCAATCCCATAAAAACTTCATAACTGACCATTTGAGCCGCTGAACGCAACCCGCCTAACAAGGCATATTTATTATTGGAAGCTAGTCCGCCAAGTAATACGCTATAGACTGCCAGAGAGGTCATACCAAGAAAGAACAGTAAACCAATATTCATATCAATAATTTGCAGCCCTGGGCCAAAGGGCACTACCGCAAAACCCAACATCATTGCCATTACAATGGCTGTGGGAGCAAAGATAAATACAACTTTATCGGCAAATGGAGGAACCCAATCATCCTTGGTCAACAACTTCAGCATATCTGCAGCCACCTGCAATATCCCAAAGGGGCCTAATCGATTCGGGCCATAGCGATCTTGCCAAAAGCCCAACAATCGACGCTCCCACCAAGTCATTACTGCAGCGCCACCCACTGCACCACCAAGAACAACCAAGGAAAACAGAATGATCATGCCATCAGACATGGGATACCCCTATCTGTACGTGCTGCCTCTGGAGATTCGGGGCATTAGGGTTGTCAGTAGCAATTAATTGGGGTTGGTGACGCTGCCAACCAATGGCTTTTTCTAGTGTTACCACTGAGCCTGCCACTAATGATTCAGTCCCCCACATTCCCACGGTATAACCAATACAGCCTTTTACCATAGAGCTATCAATAACTACTTCCAGAGTCACCGTACTAGTATCAAGAGTATTGGTGTCAGCAGTGCTCCCAGCAGCTGTTATAGCTATGCCATCACCATCCACAACCTGAAAGTTACTAGCATCCTCTGGGCACAAAATCAGCTGTGGTTCTCCTGCCAATTCTGCAATAGCCGGTGCTTTCGCGCTCAATTCATCGCTACCAAATACCCGATAGACTGGAACCAGTAATAATTTTGTACTTGAAGGCTGGAAAGCGTCTGGTACAGAGTTGGTGTGTGTTTCTACACCGTGGCCAGGAGTAATTAATCGCACCCCTGCTGACCCACCCTTAATTTCACCGCCAGCTTCATCCTGAAATTTCTGTATAGACTGATTTGAATTCCAACCCGGCGACCAGCTATAGGACATCAGTGAACTGGGTTGCCCAATACTTAATCCTTCCATGCTAAATGACAGTGGGCTCTCTTCATCCACTGGCTGTTTTGGTTCATGCACAGACACATCGGCGCGCATAGCGGTACGGCCACTGTAACGATTAGGCTGGCGAGGTATCTTTAATCCCCGATTACGGAATTGGTGCTCTGGTGCCGCCGCTGTAATTCCAGACAAAGCAGGAATCTCTTCTGCACAGGCCTGTTCCACTTGATCAAAATGCTCCAATTGGTCAAACCCAGACAACCCCAAAACCTGACCAAGCTCAGACAACCACTGCCAACTGGCCAATCGGTCATCTTCGGCTACAAAGACTGGATAATAACGTTGAGCACGCCCTTCACTGCTGACTAATGTTCCCTCTGACTCTGCGAACGTTGCCACAGGCAATGCAATCTGTGATTTTGATAAGGTGGCATTATCCAGAGAATCGAGCACAACCAGTTGCTTAACGTTTTCTAACAGCTGATCTATTTGCTCTGACGGAGCTCGTCGATAAAGGTCATTTTCCAGAATAACCAATGTATCAATATTACCCTGAGAAGCGCTTTCAATCAGGTCCTTAAATGCCATACCCTCTTCACGGCTCAACCCATCACCACCAGCCAACATGACAACACCCAAGCTATTACATTCAGGTACAGTCAAACTAAGCAGTGCGCTTTGTTCTCCAGTAGAAAGTGCTTCTGCTATAGCTGTCGCACTTTCAACAACTGCAACATTTAGTAAACTGGTGCCAGACACTATTAAAGGATTTTTTGCGGCCTTTAATACTGAAGCAATGGTGCTAGCCAGTGCGGAAAGGTCAGCATTCAGGTTTTCTACTGAATCACTGGCACGTCTTCCTGCGATTTCTTCAGCAATAGCAAAACCCAATCGAGCAATATCATCCGGTGCTAACGTCACACTGGACTCAGAAATATCATTGAGACGGCTTTCATGCACACCGGCAATAAACACTGGGCTGCATTGGTCTTGAGCCAAATTCTTAATAGCCGCATCCATCCAAGGCTCAAGTCGCATCTCAGCTGCCATTTCACGTGCTTTATTACGTGCAGCTTCACGCAATGCCAGGGCTAAACGGGGGGCAGTGTTACTGACATCTTCACCAAGGATCAGCACAGCATCAGCAGATTCAATTTGATCTATGGAAGGGCTAGTGGCTCGTGTTGTACTCAAGGTATCGACAACCTGCTGAACTAACGCGCTCTCCACATCACCCATACCTGTAGAAAAATGCTTATTTCCTACAAACCGACGTAACAGGTAATTTGCCTCCACTGATGCACGGGGCGAACCAATTCCAGCCACTGTTCCTTGTTGGCATAGCCCTGCCACCAAACTCAAAGCAACATCTGCTTTTATCGCCTGATAGCTACCATCATCCTGCCGAACGCCAGTAAAATTAAGTCGTGATTCACTATTAACGAAATCAGCACCAAAGCGCCCGCGATCACATAAAAAATACCCATTTACCTGTTGGTTATACCGATTCTGAATACGCTTTAACCTTCCATAACGCTCACCTGGAGACGTATTACAACCAACAGCGCAACCCACACAAACAGATGGTGCCGACTGTAAGTCCCACTTACGGCTATAATCGTTGAGCAATGGTTTGTCGGTAAATACACCGGTAGGACAGACTTCCACTAGATTTCCAGCAAATTCACTTTGGAGCACACCATCTTGGTGCCGCCCAAAATACACGTGATCGTGTGAAGCCAGTGCAGCCAAATCTGTACCACCTGCATAGTCTTGATAAAAGCGTACACAGCGATAACAACTGATACAGCGATTCATTTCATGGTTAATTAGTGGCCCCAAATACTGGTTCCGGTGAGTATTCTTTTTACCCCGGTAATTTCTGTCACGGTGTCCGACCATCACGGTCATATCTTGTAAGTGACATTCGCCACCTTCTGCACAGACTGGACAGTCGTGGGGGTGATTCAACATCAATGATTCAATGACGGGCTCTCTGAATTCACTCGCTGTTTCACCCTCCAGAGATAACCTTGCGCCCTCGGTCACCGGAGTCATACAACCCATGATAATACGGCCGCGGGTATCTTCTTCATTTTGATATTGCACCATGGCACATTGGCGACAGGAGCCAATGGAACCCATGGAGGGGTGCCAACAGAAATAGGGTAAATCTAACCCCAAGTTAAGACAGGCTTCGAGCAAGTTTTTGCCTTCTTCTACTTCGTAAGCGGTTCCATCAATATAGATAGTCGGCATTAGGCGCTCTCCACCAGGGTCTGTTTCATATCAGGGGCCTTTAGATCTGAATCATAGGGACAACACCCTTGCTCAATATGGGTCTCAAAATCACTCTGAAAATATTTCAATGCACTCTGTAATGGCTCCATAGCTCCAGGAGCTAACGCACAATGAGTATTTCCCATGGCACCAATATATTTAACTTGTCGTAACAAGGTTTCCAAATCTTCCTTGCGACCTCGGCCCGCCTCAATGTCTTCCAACACTTGTCGGGTCCAAGGCAGTCCTTCACGGCAGGGAGTACAGAATCCGCAGGACTCATGGGCAAAGAAACGAATCAGGTTCAGCACCATGCCAACAGGGCAGGTTTTATCGTCCAGAATGATCATGGTACCAGTTCCCATGCGACTGCCAGCGGCACCAATGGATCCATAGTCCATGGGCAAGTCGAGATGCTCCTCTACTAAAAAATCCGTTGAGCCACCGCCGGGCAAAAAGCCTTTGAATTTTCGTCCCTCTGTCATGCCACCGGCATGCTTCTCAAGAATTTCCCGAACGGGCGTACCAATGGGTAATTCCCAGCATCCAGGGTTTTTCACATGACCACTGGCACCATACAGCTTGGTACCAGCATCTTCGCCAAGACCTAATGATTGAAACCACTCCGGGCCTTTGTCGATAATGTGGGGAATATTGCACAAGGTTTCGACGTTATTGACGATGGTTGGACGCCCCCACAAACCACTCACTTGTGGGAAAGGCGGCTTGGCTCGAGGGTTTGCACGTTTGCCCTCTAAAGCATTAATGAGTGCAGTCTCTTCGCCACAGATATAACGGCCTGCACTGGTATGCACATGCATTTCCAAGTCATAACCGCTGCCTAAAATATTTTCGCCCAGATAGCCTTTTTTATAACAATCGGCCAAGGCCTGCTCGAGACGTTCGATGGCCACCACATATTCACCACGAATAAAGATATATGAAAGGTCAGCCTCAATTGTGTAGGCCGCTAATATCATGCCCTCAATTAGCTGATGCGGATCACACTCCATTAACAGTCGATCTTTAAAAGTCCC
>SWCD01006559.1_pt1 | contig 12557 bp, 9 predicted proteins | sample 4693011 | NCBI WGS metagenome assembly SWCD01 (sample SAMN10267278, study PRJNA491770) | bioreactor metagenome | isolation source: DHS bioreactor inoculated with marine | place: Japan: Omine Ridge, Nankai Trough | reverse complement strand
GGTGGGTGCCACGTGGATGCCGGCCTTGACCACGCTGCCGTATACCTTTTCAAGCAGTTGGGCCGTGGGTGCATCGGACCCGGAAACAATCTTCATGATCTTGTCAACGGTGTGCACCTTATCGCCGGGGTTGATCCGTTCCGGTGAATAGCCCACGGTAAAATCCGTTCCGAAGGTCAGTCCCGATTCCTTTTCGAGGATGGGCACACAGACCTCTTCGGTGGCCCCGGGGTAAACGGTCGATTCGAATACGACACAGCTGCCTTTGGCCAGATGGCGGCCCGTGGATTGGGATGCACTGCGAAGCGGCGTGAGGTCCGGAATACGATACTGGTCGATGGGGGTGGGAACGGCGACGATAATCAGACGGCAGGCGCCAAGGGCCGTGGGGTCATCCGTGTAAACCACTTTAGCGGCGGCCATCTCCTCATCGGAGACCTCCAGTGTGCGGTCCTTTCCGGATAAGAGTTCGTCGATTCTGCTGGCTTTGAAATCGTACCCCACCACATCGAAATGTCGCGAGAGATGAACCGCCAGGGGCAACCCGACATAACCCAGGCCCACCACCGCGATCTTCTCATGCTTGGCTCTCAGCGCATCAAAGGTCAACATCACCTGCTTCTCCATATTTATTCAATTGGTTTTTAAAGTGCCGGCAATCGGCGCCATGGCCACGGTCGACGGAAATCGCGCGCCAGCATACAGCATCTCTCTCCAAGTTAAAAGGGTAATCACGTCAGTTTCCGGCAGCCTACTGGTCGCCCACAAAAAAAGGCCTGAAATCACTTTCCGGCCGTTTCAGGGCCTCATCGATCTGTGAGAGCAGGCGGTTGCGGCACCCGGGCAGCTGCCCTTCAAGGTTGAGATAATTGGTGTAGTGATCACTGGCCAGTGTTGATGGGGCGTCAACCAGGCGAATCATCGTGGCCGCCTCCTCGAGTACCCCGTGGGGTCCCAGCATTGCAAAGGCACCGCTTTCCACCATGTTGAGCAGCGGCGTATGCATTTTGGGCACAAAGGTCCGCAAGCGGATGAAATCCGGGGCGATGCGGTTGAGCACATCGGCCGTCCGCGTGGCATGCGCCAGGGTCCTGGCCACACCACCGACACCCAGCATAACGTAAAGACTCAGCTGAATGCCGGCCGCCATGGTCCAGCGTCCGGCCTCAATTTGCTGACCTGCGGTGGTGCCTTTCTTGATCAGCCTCAGGATCACATCGTCGCCGGATTCCAAGCCCACATGGATGCGGCTCAGGCCCGCATCGGCCAGACGCTTCATTTCACCGGGACCTTTTTTATGAATATACTGACTGGAACCGTATACGGTGATGCGTTCCAAATGCGGGAAAACGCGGTGGGCGTGAGCACAGATGCGGCACAGGGCATCGGTTTCCATGGCAATGGTGTTGCCCGCCGGAAAAAAAAGTGTACGGACACCGCTGCCGTGACGCCTTCGGGCATCATCCAGATCGGCGACGATATCGGCAACCGGACGCACCCGGTATCGGGGACCGTTTTTGTAGACCATGCAGAAGGTGCAGCGGTTGTGCGGGCATCCGACGGTGGCCTGTACCAGCAGGGAGTGGGCTTCACTGGGTGGACGATAAATGGGGCCTTCGAAATGCATGGGCAGTGCCTATGACAATTGGAGCAGCTTGAGCAGCCGCCGGGTTTCATCCTGGGTCAGATACCGCCAGGAGCCTTTGGCCAGGCTTCCCAGCTTCAGGTCGGCCACGCGGGTTCGGTGCAGGTGAACCACGCGGTTGGCCATTTTTTTCACCATCCTGCGGATCTGTCGATTCTTTCCTTCCATCAAGACAATCCGGAACCGTTTGCCGGAAACGCGTCGAACCCGGGCCGGCCGGGTCATGACACCGGAGAGCGGTATGCCCCGCCTCATATCCGCCAGGGCCTCATCGGGAATGGGCCATTGCACCGTTACGTCGTATTCTTTTTCGTGATCGAATGACGGGTGGGAGAGGCGGTGGTGAATGCGGCCATCGTTGGTCAGCAGCAGCAGCCCGGTGGACCCCTTGTCCAACCGGCCCACCGGGAAAAGCCGCTGGGGCAGGTCCACCAGATCCGTCACCACCGGTTCTCCGCGATGCTTGCAACTGGAAACAACCCCTTCGGGCTTGTTGAGCATGACGTAAACGAGACGGTTCCGCCGGCCCACCGGCACCCCCTTGAGATGCACCCGGTCACTTTCGGGATCCACCTTGCTGCCGAGGGTAACCACCACCTTCCCGTTGACGGTCACGTCACCGGCAAGGATATGGGCCTCACCTTTACGCCGGGAGCATGCCCCGGCCTCGGATAGAAATTTTTGCAGGCGAACCATTGTCATGATTGGGTATCGCGGCCTTTCCTCATGACCGGTAATCGGCGTTGATTTTCACATACTCCAGAGAGAAATCACAGGTCAGCATGGCGGCTGTCCCCGACCCCAGGTTCAGATCCAAGGTGACGGAAAATTCCGGTTGTTTTAGCGCACGGGTTGATTTGGCCCGGCGTCCGGACCGCAGCCCGCGCCGTTTTTAACCATCTGCACCGCGTCAAAAAAAAGATCCAGACGCTCCGGATCCACCACTGCCCCGGCACGCCCGGCAGCCGCAATAATGCGGCCCCAGTTGGCGTCCTCGCCAAAAAAGGCCGTCTTCACCAGGGGTGAATGGGCAATGGTGTCGGCAATGGCCCGGGCATCCTCGTCCGAACGGGCCCCGCGCACCGTCAGGTCGACCACCTTGGTGACCCCCTCGCCGTCTTTGACCATCTGGCGGGCCAGATCCATGCACAGATCGTCCAAAAGGCGCTGAAAAACCGCTCGGTCGGCGTCCGATTCAATCCTGGCCCCGGAAGCGCCGTTGGCCATTAGGATCACGGTGTCGTTGGTGCTGGTGTCGCCGTCGATGGTGATCCGATTGAAAGAAGCGTCCACCGACTGCCCCAGGGCCGTTTGCAGGTCAGATCCATCAATGTCGGCATCGGTGCAGGCAAAGCAGAGCATGGTGGCCATGTCCGGTCGAATCATTCCGGCGCCCTTGGCCACGGCGACGATGCGATAGCCTGTGCCGCCCGCCGATCCTTCACGTGCTGCCGTTTTGGGCCGCGTATCGGTGGTCATGATCGCACGGGCCAGATCGGGCACCCCGTTTTCGCTCAATCGACCGGTCAGGGCAGGCACCGCCGCTTCGACGGTTTCCATGGGAAAAGGGGCACCAATGACACCGGTGGAGGCGACCAGCACCGCTTCTTCGGGCACATTCAATGCCCGTGCAGCCGCAGCGGTCATGGCCCGAGCGGCAATCAGGCCCTGAGGGCCATTGGCGCAGTTGGCATTGCCCGCATTGGCAATCACCGCCCGGGTGCTACCGGATTTAACCCGCTCACGGTCCAGCAGCACGGGTGCCGCCTGCACGCGGTTTCTCGTAAACACCGCCGCCACACGTGCCGGCCGGTCGGACACCAGCAATCCCAGATCAAGTTCACCGTTTTTCTTGATGCCGGCGGCCATACCGCTGGCGGTGAACCCTTTACAGGTCAATGGAACCATTACCAATCCTTTCGTTAGACAATTCCCCGTGGCGGCCACGCATCACCCCTTGCAAACCGCTGCCATATGGCATAAAAAGCGCGTGTTTGCAAATTCATGCCGGACTTATCATGCTTTTGAACGCAGGTTCCGTTCCGGCAGCAGGGAGTGAATAATGGTTGAACAAATACCCCGTTGTGATGGTTGCAGCAGCCCCCTGACGCTTAAGCGGTCGTGACGATCGGTGGTTTTCCGCTGCACGGGCTGCAGCAAAGAATATCCACTGGTCCAATTCATCCACCTCATGGATGAAGCCATGGAGGAGCAGCTGGCCGGGTTGCGCTGTGACAGGATATAACCGCAAATGATAATTCTCAACAACCTATTTCCGGTGTTCGCGCTCATCGGCCTGGGTGCCCTGCTCAAGCACATTCACCTGACTGGTGAAAGTTTTCTCAAGGCCTCGGATCGGCTGGTCTATTTCATCTTCTTTCCGGTCCTGCTGTTCTGGAAAATCGGTTCTTCTCCCTCGGTTGACAACAGTGCCACTGACCTGGTCGTCGCCGCCATCTGCGCCGTGTCGGCCGTCTACCTGATCAGTGCCGTCTGCCTGAAACTGTTCAAGGTGCCTACTTTTGCCGCCACCCCGTTTTGGTGGAGTTAGTAGCGGTTCAACACCTACGTGGGGATGGCCGTGACCATGAATGCCCTGGGTGAAGCGGGCGTGTCCAGATTCGGCATTCTGATCGGATTCCTCATCCCCATTATCAACGTGCTGGCCGTATCCACCCTGATCTGGTACTCCGGTCAGGTCATCCATACACGAGAACGGCTGCGTATTACCCTGCGCGCGATAATTTCCAACCCGCTGATCATCGGTTGCCTGGCCGGCATGGCCTATTCGCGAATGGTCGGTGCGTTTCCGGTTTTTCTGGACAACACCTTCCGACTGGCCGCCATGGTGGCGCTGCCCATGGCCCTGCTCTCCGTCGGCGGCACCTTGACACTGAAGAATCTCAAGGCGCATCTGGGTCATGCATTTTTAGGGTCCGCCATTAAAATGCTGGTACTGCCGATATTGGGGTGGTTTTTTCTCAACACCGTTGATGCATCGCCCCTTTCCTTTCAGGTGGGCATGCTTTTTTTCGCCCTGCCCGCCTCCCCTGCCATTATCGTGCTCTCGTCACAGCTCAACAGCGACACCGAATTCGCATCCTCGGCCATCGTCCTTTCCACACTGTTGTCTTTCTTCTCCATGAGTGCCGTGTTATTGACCTTCTAACGCCCGGGAGAAATGCATGTCGACAGAAGCAATCCAAAAAACATTCAAACTGGTCATCGAATACGACGGTTCCGGGTTCCACGGCTGGCAGCGGCAGAAAAAGGACCGGACCGTTCAGGAGACCATCGAAAACGCCCTGGCCGTCATGACCCGCGAACCGGTGACCCTCATCGGCTCGGGCCGCACCGACGCCGGTGTCCACGCCCTGGGCCAGACCGCAGGCTTTACAACCCGATCCCGCCTGGACGCCGAGGTATTTTTCAAGGGCCTCAACAGCCTGTTGCCCGATGATGTGGTGATTCGCGCCTGCGAGCAAATGCCCGACACGTTCCACGCCCGTTTTGATGTCAAATCCAAACATTACCGCTACCATATCCTCAACCGGACCATCGCGCCGGCCATCGGTCGTCAGTTCGTCTGGCATATCCGCAAGCCGCTGGACACGGCGGCTATGATGGAAGCCGCCGGATTCCTGGCGGGAAGCCACGATTTCAAGGCCTTTGAAGGTACCGGCAGCCCCAGGGATCATACGGTTCGGACCGTAACCGCTTCAAGATTAAAAGAAACCGGCGGCGGCAACCTGACCTATGATATCGAGGCCAACGGGTTCCTGCGTTTCATGGTCAGGAATATCGCAGGCACCCTGGTGGAAGTCGGTTTGGGAAAGTTCACGGCGCGTGATGTCTCCACTATATTACAGTCGATGGACCGCTCCCGCGCCGGCGCCACCGCCCCCCCCCAGGGATTGTTTTTAGTGGACGTGACCTACTGAAGGTTTTCCATTAACGCGAATCAACGATACCCGCCATAAAAAATCGCCCGTTTTCCAAAGCCATTCGGGGGTCAGTTCCCGGTAAAGCGGGATTGCACCTTGACACACTTCACCGGTGTGCAGTAGTATGACCTCATCCTTCCGATTCTATTACCATTTTCTACGAACACAGACAACGCTGGCGAACGTTCATTGATGATGCGAACCGGCGTAAATGATATTGCAGATGCGTCGTTGAGTGCGTTTGTTTTTTTGGTGAATCGTTAGATCAGCCCGCACTGAATCATTCGACTTAACTTTTGGGTGCTGACATCTGGGTTGGAGCGCGATATGAACAACAATCGTCTTCATCAGATTTTCCTTTCCTTAAACCCGGTTGAATATGTCGCAAGGGTGCTGAAGCACCGCATGATCGCCCTTTGCGGCATTGTCGCGCTGACCCTTTTCTTCGCCGCATTCATCCCCCAACTTTCATTTAAAACGTCGATACACGATCTGATTATCGAAGATCTCCCCGAAAATGTTCGATACAAAGCATTCAAGACGGTCTTCGGGTCGGAGGAGATCATCCGCGTGGTGGTCAAGTGCAACAATGTTTTCGATCCGCTCAACTTCCGGAAAATCGCCCAACTGGAGGAAGCGGGAAAAAAGATCGCGGGTGTCCAGCGGGTCATCGGGCTGCCGAGTATCAAAGACGCCGTGGACCTGTCCAAAAACTGGCCCATGGAAAAATTCGTGACCTTCGTTTCCGGGGTCGACCTTTTCAAGCACAATCTGATCTCCGACGACCATAATGCCACGTCGATCACCCTGGTGCTCAATAAGGATGCGGCTCAGGACGAGGTCATCGATGCCGTTGATCAAATGATCGAGGAAGCCGATAAGGATATCCGACTCTACCAGATCGGCATGCCACTGATATCCCAAGCGCTGGCGCAATTCACGAAAAGGGATTTCATACGCCTGCCGCCGATCACCTTCCTGCTGATTGCAGCAGTTCTGTTCCTGCTGTTCCGGAATGCGCTTTACACGCTGATTCCGCTGTCCTGCGTCACCCTGTGCCTGATCTGGACCTTCGGGATCGTATCCATCCTTGACGTACCGCTGTCGATCCTGACCATGATCGTGCCGGTTTTTCTGATTGCCGTAGGAACGGCCTATTGCCTGCATATCCTGGCCGAATACCGTGCATCCGCCGGTCCGGATGGTTCACCGGTTGAGGCAGAGGCAACCACCTTTTCCAAAACCACCCTGCCGACCCTCCTGGCCATCCTGACCACCCTGCTCGGATTAGGGTCCCTGTTTGTCAACCGCATATCCGCCATCCGGGAATTTGCCCTTTTCTCATGCATCGGGATGGCCGCGTTTCTGATTCTGGTCATGACGTACCTGCCCGTCGTCCTCTCTTTTATTCCCTGCAAGCAGAAGGAGTCCCCGGAACAGAATGCGGCATCGTCAATTCTGGACCGTTTCATCGACTGGATTGTCGACCTGAATCTTCATCACCAGCGCGCGACCCTGATGGTCGTTGCGGGAATTGCCCTGTTCGCCGGATTCGGCCTGCTGCGCCTGAAAGCGGAAACCAATCCGGTCGGGTATTTCAAAGACGACACCCAGGTCGTCAGAAATTTCCATGACATCTACCAGGACCTGTCAGGCAGCTTTCCCGTCAATGTGGTCATGACGTCACCAACCGAGGATTACTTCGAAAGCGCGGAAAACATCGCCGCCATCGAACGGCTGCAACAATTTCTGGACACCCTTCCCGGGGTCGACAAGACGATCTCCTTCGCCGATTACCTGAAACTGGTCAACTACGCATCCAACCGCTTCGACCCCGCCTACTATAAATTGCCCACCGAGTCCTGGGAGCTCAGGATGCTGATGAACACCTACAAATCCATGTTGGGACTGGACATGTTCAACGCCTTCATGGGGCCGTCGTTGTCCCAGGCCAACATTCTGCTCTTGACGCACATTTCCAGTTCCAGGGATTTTCTAAGCCTGCGCAAAACGATTCTGCGCCACGTCGGCGAGGCCTTCAACCGGGATCTGACGTGGGACGTCACCGGGTTCGGCATCGTCATCTCCGCCAGCAGCCACCACCTGGTGTCCGGGCAGATCAAGAGCTTTTTTATGACCATGGCCGTCATTTACATCATCATGTTCGCCCTGTTCCTTTCGTCCAAGGTGGGCTTGATCGCCATCGTACCCAACCTGTTCCCCATCGTGATCAATTTCGGCCTCATGGGATGGCTGGGCATCGAACTGTCCATGGCCACCAGTCTCATCGCCAGCATCGCCATCGGCCTGGCCGTGGACGACACCATCCATTACCTGGTGCGCTTCAACCGTGAATTCCAAAAAGACCTCGACGACAAACGGGCCCTGAAAGAGACCATCGCCCACATCGGGCGACCGATCATCTTCACGACCCTGACCATCAGCACGGGTTTTTTCATCCTGGCCTTCTCGGGATTCAAACCCACCGCCATCTTCGGGACAATGATGGTCATCACCATGTTGTCGGCCCTTGTCGGCGACCTGATCCTGCTGCCGATCCTGATGCAGCGCGTCGAACTGGTGACCCTCTGGGACCTGGTAAGGATCAAGATGGGCGGAGAATCCGGTTTGGGCATCCCCCTGTTTCAAGGGCTTTCGCGTGCAGAGGTTCATTCAATAATCATGGCCGGCACACTGAAGAAGGTCAACGCGGGGGAGCCGTTGTTCTACAAAGGTGACCAGAGCGAATCCATGTATGCGGTCATATCGGGCGGTTTTGACGTCATCGACTACGATCCCACCTGCACGCTGAGCAGCCACGAAGGCATCCAGAAGTGCATTGCCAAAGTCGGCACCGGTGACATCCTGGGTGAAATGGGGCTGCTGCGCTCCGCGCCCCGATCGGCCACCGTGATGGCCACCCGGGACAGCGAACTGCTGCCCATCAACTGGAAGGTGATCCAGCGGCTGCAGTGGCTTTACCCACCCACCGCCCAGAAGTTCTTTGTCAACATGATGGGCATTCTCTGCGACCGCGTGGAACGCCTGACCACCTGCCTGGCCAATGAAAGCCTGGGGGACGACCTGACCGGACTGAACAACCGCAAAGGATTTATCAGATCACTCGAACAGGAAGCCAACCGTTCCTACCGGCTTCAGGAGCACCTTGCCATGGCCCTGATACGGGTCCACTTCAACGATGCCGCCGGCGACGATTCAAATGGCATAAAAAATGATGTCCTGCGAGGCATCGGAGATACCCTTACCGCCACGATCAGGCGCTGTGACATGGTCGGCCGGGTAGACACGGACACCTTTGCCGTCCTTATTTCCGGCGGGTCCGGCAACGAAAGCGGTGTGGTCGTGCAACGGTTGCGCAACGATCTGGAAAAGTTGACCGCCCATTGTGAGAAATCCGTCGCCGTCTCGATTGATGTTCAACCCACCACCATTCGCCTATCGGTCGAAATTGATGGGGAACAGTGTCTCGAAGATGCCCTGGAAGCGCTGAGATCCGAGGATGACAGGCTGTTGGCGTTTAAATCCGAGTCCGCGAACTGAGGATGTGACAATGAAAGATTCCTGGCCCGGAAATTCGTGGCCCCCATAGGAAATTGGCTTTATTGAAAGTTCATTGATTTATCGAAATCCCAAATATCAAATTACAAATTACAAATATCAAACAATTTCCAATGACCGGAATTCCAAGATCCAAACAAGGTCCGCCCTTGAAGGTTTTGGTCATTGAGCCGCGATAGCGAGCGCATTCACCGCCGCTTGCGGCAGGGTTAGCGAGCGAACTGGAAATCTCTTTTTTTATTCTTCCGGCGAAGATTCCCCGCGGCTTGCTGCGGGGAAGGTTCAATCTTGGTATTTGAAATTTATTTGTAATTTGGTCCTTGTAATTTGTGATTCTGACACGAACTGCCAAGGCGACACTGCTGCCTCTCATCGGACCAGAGGAGCAGATTTTCCAAGGATGAATGCGAGGATATAAACCCATGTTGAACCTCCAGAAAATCAAAACCGACTATTGCAAAAACCGGATCCAGGAAGCCTACCAACGGACTTACAGCGACATGGAAAAAGGCCTGGGCAATATCATCGTCTGGACGGCTCACCTGGCCCTGGAAAACATTGCCAATTCCGATGCCTTGTATCACGACATGGAGCACACCATCATGGCGACCCTGGCCGGACAGTCCATCCTGGAGGGCAAGCACCTCTCGGAAGGCGGAGTGAGCCCCAAAGACTGGGCGCACTTCATGATCGCCCTGTTGTGCCACGACATCGGTTATGTCAAGGGAATCTGCACGGATGACAACGGATACCTGCTGGCCACGGGCAATGGCCGGGAAACGATCCGATTGCCGGAAGGCAGCACCGATGCCGTCCTGGCGCCCTATCACATCGATCGCAGCAAACTATTTGTACGCGAACGCTTCGGGGAACAGATGCTCATGGCGTCAGGGGGCCTGCTGGATGCGGAACGAATCGCCGAGTACATCGAGATGACCCGCTTTCCCGTTCCCGATGACGATTTCCACAGGAATACGGCCGGGCTGCCGGGGCTGGTTCGCGCGGCCGATTTCATCGGGCAGCTGGCCGATCCCAACCGAATGCAGAAATGCACGGCCCTGTTTTACGAATTCGAAGAACTGGGCCTCAACGAGAAGCTCGGATACCAGCGGCCGGGTGACCTGCGGGATTGCAATGCCAAGTTTTACTGGAAGTCGGTCAACCCCTATATTCAGGAGGCAACCCGCTACCTGAAAGTGACCCAGGAAGGGAAACAGTGGATAGCCAACCTTCAGGCCAATGTATTTGGGGACAATCTGTTCACGATAGAGGATCAAGCCAACTGACGCACATCCCAAAAGAATAGATTACCGACCCTGTCCCTGAAATTCTTTTCGGGGATTGGCGGGTATTTCAGGCATCGGGGTGTTTTCTATGTCATGCCCGCGTAGGCGGGCATCCAGGGTTTTCGAACCAGCTCTTTCCGGATTCCCGCTTTCGCGGGAATGACACCACTGAGATGGTAAAACGCCTTGAGTCCTGGGGTATTTAATTAGTGGGTATTTAGTGATTCATGCCGTCAAATATGAAAAGGCAAATCAGATGGTAATCCTGGCAATTGCAATCGCAGGGGTGACAGTCTTTTGTTTAGCAGTTTTATTCGTAAATACTTTTCGCTACCCCTCAAAGCAGATTCAGGTCGATACAATAAAGCCTGTCACCGTAGACATCGAATCTGCAACAGTCAGGCTATCCCGGGCGATTCAGATCCCAACGGTATCGCATGAAGACCCCCGAAAAATCGATGTGAATCAGTTCAGAACATTTCATCGATTTCTTGAGAGCACCTACCCCGAAGTGCATCACACCTTGGACCGGATAGTCATCAATGATCTTTCACTGTTGTACAAGTGGCAGGGTTCTGAGCAGGATATGAAACCCATCCTATTGCTGGCTCACCAGGATGTGGTTCCGGTTGACACTGAAACAGCGAATAAGTGGACCCACGACGCGTTCAGTGGGGTAATAGCCGATGGTTGTGTCTGGGGGCGAGGTGCTCTGGACGACAAGGGCTCGCTTATCGCCATGATGGAGGCAGTTGAACGCCTTTTAGGGTCGAATTTTACACCTCGCAGGACAATTTTACTTGCTTTCGGGCATGATGAAGAGATTGGCGGCCAACAAGGCGCATCCAGGATAGCCGATTATTTGATGGAGAAAAACATTGGCGTTGCCTTTGCCCTCGATGAGGGGATGACTATTCTCGACGAAGACCTTTCACCGGCGAAAAGACAGACCGCCATGATCGGTTTGTCCGAAAAGGGTTATGTCACCTTAAAAATTACAGCCAGGTCGGAAGGCGGCCACTCCTCCATGCCGCCCGCTAAAACGGCCATCGGTTCATTGGCCCGTGCAATTGGCCGTTTGGAAAAGCATCAACTGCCTGCGCGCTTCTCAGGCCCTGCTGCCAGCCTGTTCGATTTTGTCGGACCTGAGATGCCTTTCCTTAAAAAACTTCTCTTCGCCAACCTGTGGGCGTTCAAAGGCATTGTTTTCAAACAATTGGAAAAAGGCACGGCCACCAATGCATTGATCAGGACCACCTGTGCGCCGACCATGATCAACGGTGGCATCAAAGAGAACATCCTGCCCGGCCAGGCGCATGGTTTGGTCAATTTTCGGATTTTACCGGGTGATTCAATCGAGAGTGTGGCTGCCCATGCCAAAAAGGTTATCGACGATCCTGCCATAGACGTGAGCCTTCATACCGGGCCCTTCGAGTCCGAGCCGTCACCAATATCGACGATTGATTCATTTGGATTCAATGTTATAAGACAGACCATTCATCAACTCTTTGAAGACACACTCGTTTCCCCGGGACTGGTTTTTGCTGCCACCGACTCAAGGCACTTCGCATCAATCAGTGAAAACATTTACCGTTTTACGCCTTATATTTTTGGGACAACTACCATAGAACAAATTCACGGAATCGATGAGCGTATCGCGACTGAAAACTATGAAAAAGTCATTCAATTTTATGTTCAGTTGATCAGAAACAGCAATTAATAGAAAAACGAATACCCATTAATCATATTGATGTTTGCTCAAAAGAGAAAAGGAACTATGTATCAAAACAACCTCACCTCAGAGAAAATAACCTTCGCCTCTCCAACCCCAACTGCAATTCAAAAGTTTTGTATACAGGCGCTTTTTGGAACATTTTCCCGAATCAGGACCGGTTGTCTCTCGTTGCACCTGCCAGATGGTGGGATCCGTGTTTTCGGAAGGGTTGAATCTGGGTTGAAAGCAAACATCCGCATCAATACGTACCGCTTTTTTCCCCGTCTCGTTTTCGGAGGAGATGTCGGTTTCGGAGAAGCCTACATGGCGGGTGAATGGGACTCCAATGACATTACACGGTTAATCACACTTTTTATTGAGAACAGAAA
>SWCD01024355.1_pt1 | contig 12558 bp, 12 predicted proteins | sample 4693011 | NCBI WGS metagenome assembly SWCD01 (sample SAMN10267278, study PRJNA491770) | bioreactor metagenome | isolation source: DHS bioreactor inoculated with marine | place: Japan: Omine Ridge, Nankai Trough | reverse complement strand
GGCCTCATTATCGATGGTCTTGGCCCTGACGGTATCTCGGCCCGCGTGGTCGATGTGACCCGCCGCGTGGTCCGGCTTCAGTCCGGCTACCTCTACACCTATGCCTTTGCGATGCTGCTGGGGATCGCGGCGCTCTTAACCTGGTTCATGTGGCACATGGCGGGAGGCGCGTCATGATGTCGAATCTTCTCTCCGTCATTTTGTTCCTGCCCACGGCGGTGGCGCTGCTCATCATGCTCATCTCGGGCGAGGAAAAGCACCACAAGGCCAACGTGCGCAATCTGGCGCTCTTCGGCTCGGTCTTCACGTTTCTGGTCTCGCTGTTCCTGTTGTTCCTCTATGACCCCTCGACGGCGGATTTTCAGTTCGTCGAACAATACGAGTGGCTCGGCGGCGGCATTAATTACAAGCTCGGCGTTGACGGCATTTCGATCCTTTTCGTGATCTTGACGACCGCCCTGACGCCTGTCGCGATCCTTGCCGGGTGGGAAGCAATTCAAACCCGCGTCAAGGAATACATGATCGCTTTCCTGATCCTTGAAACGGTGATGATCGGCGTCTTCGTCTCCCTCGACCTCGTGCTCTTCTATCTGTTCTTCGAGGCCGGGCTGATCCCCATGTTCCTGATCATCGGGATATGGGGGGGACCGCGCCGGGTCTACGCCAGCTTCAAGTTCTTCCTCTATACGCTGCTCGGCTCCGTCCTCATGCTGATCGCCATGATCGCCATGTATGGCGTTGCGGGGACAACGGATATCGAAGTCCTGATCAACGAGGTGAACTTCGCGCCCGCTGTGCAGACTTGGTTGTTCTTGGCGTTCTTTGCGTCTTTTGCCGTGAAGATGCCCATGTGGCCGGTGCATACCTGGCTGCCCGATGCCCACGTGGAAGCACCGACCGCGGGCTCCGTTATCCTGGCGGCAATCCTTTTGAAGATGGGCGGTTACGGGTTCCTGCGGTTCTCGCTGCCCATGTTCCCCATCGCGGCGGACATGTTCGCGCCCATGGTGTTCACGCTTTCTGTCATTGCGATCATCTATACCTCGCTCGTGGCGCTCGCCCAGGAAGACATGAAAAAGCTGATTGCCTATTCCTCCGTGGCGCATATGGGCTTTGTCACCATGGGCATTTTTGCCGCCAACATGATGGGCATTCAGGGCGGCATCATTCAGATGATCAGCCACGGCATCGTGTCGGGTGCTCTCTTTATCTGCGTCGGCATCATCTATGACCGCATGCACACGCGCCTGATTGCCGACTACGGCGGACTGGTGAACCGCATGCCGCTGTATGCCTTCGCCTTCATGGTGTTCACCATGGCGAATGTGGGCCTGCCCGGGACCAGCGGCTTTGTTGGGGAGTTTCTGACCCTTGTGGGGGTCTTCCAGGTGAATGTCTGGGTTGCCTTCTTTGCGGCCTTCGGAGTGATCCTGTCTGCTTGTTACGCCCTTTGGCTCTATCGCCGGGTGATGTTTGGTGAACTGGTAAAAGACTCGCTCAAGGGCATCGCGGATCTGAACTTGCGGGAAAAACTGCTCTTGGGGCCACTGATCGCCGCGACCATTTTCTTTGGCATTTACCCGATCCCCATGTTCGACATCACCGCTGCTTCGGTTGAAAACCTTGTTGAACAATATGAAGCGGACCTGATCGCTCATCATGGCGAGCTGGACCGGCCACAAATCATTCCGGGGGAGGGCGTGCCGGAAGGCGACCCCGAACCTGAGACACACGATGCAGGGGGAGAGCACTGATGGAACAGCAACTCGTTGCGCTTCCCGAGATCAATATTCTCGCCGACATGGCCGCGCTGCGGCCTGAGATTGCGCTGGCGTTGGGCGCCATGGCGCTGCTCATGTTCGGCGTGTTCCGCGGCCAGCAAAGCGCGCGCCTGGTCTCCAGCCTTGCGGCACTCCTCCTGATTGGGGATGCCGCCTATGTGGTCATGTCCTGGGGCGACTCGCTGACGGCTTTTGGGGGCAGCTTTGCTGTCGATGCTTTCGCCTCATTCGCCAAAGTGCTGATCCTCACCGGCTCCGCGCTTGCGATCCTTATGTCGCAAACCTTCATGCGGACGGAAAAGCTCGAGCGGTTCGAGTTTCCCGTGCTCATCGTACTGGCGACCCTCGGTATGATGATGATGGTGTCGGCTAACGACCTCATCTCACTCTACATGGGCATCGAGCTACAATCCCTCGCGCTCTATGTGCTCGCAGCGTTCAACCGCGACAGCCAGCGCGCAACGGAATCGGGCCTCAAGTATTTCGTTCTCGGGGCGCTCTCCTCGGGCCTGTTGCTCTATGGCGCCTCTCTTATCTACGGCTTTACCGGCACCACCAACTTTGCCGTTCTGTCGGATGTGCTGACCGGGGCCGAACCGAGCATTGGTGTCATCTTCGGCCTGACGTTCCTTCTTGCCGGCCTGGTGTTCAAAATCTCCGCCGTGCCATTCCACATGTGGACGCCGGACGTTTACGAAGGCGCACCGACGCCGGTAACGGCATTTCTCGCCGCCGCACCCAAGGTTGCCGCCTTTGCGCTAATCATCCGCGTTCTTTCCGACCCGCTGATGCCGCTCGTCGCTGAATGGCAGCAGATCATCATCTTTGTATCGATTGCTTCGATGGTACTGGGGGCGTTCGGCGCCATCGGTCAGACCAACATCAAACGCCTGATGGCCTATTCGACCATCGGTCACATGGGTTATGCGCTTGTGGGTCTTGCCGCAGGCAGCGAAGCAGGGATTAAAGGCGTGCTGATCTACATGGCGATCTACATGATCACCAATATCGGCACCTTCGTTGTGATCCTCTCCATGCGCCGCAAGGAAGGCATGGTGGAAGACATCAGCGATCTCGCCGGTCTTTCGCGCACGCGGCCAGCAATGGCCATGGCGCTCGCCGCATTCCTGTTCAGCCTTGCGGGCATTCCACCCCTCGCCGGATTCTTCGGCAAGTTCTACGTCTTCATTCCTGCTGTGGCCGCCGGGCTTTGGTGGCTTGCGGTCATTGGCGTTGTAGCGAGCGTGGTCGGCGCCTTCTATTACCTGCGCATTATCAAGATCATGTACTTCGATGATCCCGCGCCAGCGTTCGAGCGCGTCATGGGAACAGAGATGCGGTTGATCCTGCTCGGGTCCACAGCTGTGACCGTACTTTTCGTGCTGATCGCGGGTCCGGTGGCGCAACTTGCGGGGCAGGCGGCAGCGTCGCTGCTGCAATAGGGGATGACGCCCGCCTGGCCAGCCGGGGTGCAGCTCGCCGAATTTGGCGAGATTGATTCAACCAATGAAGAAGCGCGCCGCCGCGCGGAAGGTGGCGAGCCCGGGCCGATCTGGCTGCGCGGCGATGTGCAGACCAAGGGACGTGGCCGGCGTGGGCGCGACTGGGTTTCCCCCGCAGGCAACCTGTTTGCCACATTGATGATCCGCCCGGCGATGAGCGCGCCGGAGGCCGCGCGACTTTCGTTTGCCGCGGCACTTTCGGTGGCCGACATGCTCGATGCCTTTGTTGGGCCCTCCCGCGTCAAACTCAAATGGCCCAATGATGTGCAGCTGGACGGGGGCAAGGTCTGCGGCATCCTGCTTGAAAGCGCTGCTCGCTCCGATGGGGCGGTGGACTGGCTTGCCGTGGGTATTGGCGTGAACCTCGCCAACCACCCGCATCTGGAAGAACCCAGGACCATCGCCCTTGCTGATGTCACGAAACCGCCGACCCCTGGGGAGGCACTCACTCACCTTGCAGCGGCCTTCGCCAAATGGATTGGAGCGTACCAGGCCCATGGCTTTGCTGCCTTGCGCGAGCCCTGGCTTGCGCGGGCGCGGGGGCTGGGCGAGCCCATCACCGTGCGCCTGCCGCGCGAGGAATTACACGGCACCTTTGCCGGCATCGACGGGGAGGGCGCGCTAGTGCTAGAAACCCAAGGAGCCTCGCGGAAAATTACCGCGGGCGAGGTCTTTTTCGACTAGAGCGCAGGGAACGAAAGAATGCTGCTCGCCATCGACGCCGGGAATACAAACACGGTCTTTGCCATTTGGGATGGCGATACGGTTCGCGCTGAATGGCGCGCGGAAACCAGCGCCTCGCGCACGGCGGATGAGTATCTCATCTGGCTGACGCAGCTCATGGCGCTTGATGGCCTCAAGCCCGCCGATATCGACGGCGCTATTATCGCGACCGTGGTGCCCCAGGCGCTCTTCGCCTTGCGCCAGCTTTGCGCCAAATATTTTTGCGCCCATCCGATGGTGGTCGGTGAACGGGACGTGGATATCGGTATCGACATTGCGCTCGAACGTCCCGATGTGGTGGGCGCCGACCGTCTGGTGAATGCCGTCGCCGCGCATGCGGCCTATCCCGGCGCGCTGATCATTGTCGATTTTGGTACGGCCACCACCTTCGATGTGGTGGGCAAGACTGGCGCCTATGAAGGGGGCGTCATCGCGCCCGGCGTGAACCTGTCTCTTGAGGCGCTACATGGCGCGGCGGCGAAACTGCCACGGATCGCCATCGAACGTCCGCAAGCGGTGATTGGCCGCGATACGGTTCCCGCCATGCAGTCGGGTATCTATTGGGGCTATGTCAGCCTGATCGAAGGGCTCGTGAAGCGGATCAAGGTCGAATACGAAGCACCCATGACTGTGATCGCCACTGGCGGTCTCGCGAACCTGTTCCGCCATACGGTGAAAGTCATTGACCACGTGGATGGTGACCTCACGGTGCGCGGGCTGCACATGATCTATGAACGCAACAAGGCGGCCTTTGCCGCGAAAGGATAAGCGGCCTCTTGGCTAAATCACGCGAAGACGAACTTGTGTTTCTGCCGTTGGGCGGATGCGGCGAGATTGGCATGAACCTGAGCCTCATCGGTCTCGGCCCCGAAAACAAACATCAATGGATCATGGTCGATCTGGGTGTGACCTTCGGGGATGCCTCGACGCCGGGGATCGACCTCATCATGGGCGATCCGGAATTCATCGTGAAGCGCAAGGACAGCCTTCTGGGGCTCGTGCTCACCCACGGCCACGAAGACCACATTGGCGCAGTCGCGCGGCTGTGGCCGCAACTGCGCTGCCCCATCTATGCAACGCCCTTCACGGCGGAACTGGTGCGCGACAAGCTCGCGGAAGTGGGCCTTCGCGACGAGGCCTATGTGACCGTAGTGGAACTGGGCGGGCATATTGAACTCGGGCCCTTTGACATCGAGCTGGTGACTCTGACTCACTCGACACTGGAGCCCAACGGCCTCGCCATTCGCACCCCCATGGGTACGATCCTTCACACGGGCGATTGGAAAATCGATCCGCACCCCCTTATCGGCGACAAGACGGATGAGGAATACCTGCGCAAGATGGGAGACGAGGGCGTGCTCGCCATGCTGTGCGATTCCACCAACGTCTTTGTGCCGGGGGAATCGGGCTCAGAAGGGGATGTGCGGGAAAGCCTGACCGAACTCATCGGCACGCTCAAGAACCGTGTTGCGGTAGCGTGCTTTGCCTCGAACCTTGCGCGCGTTGAGACGGTGGTTGAGGCCGCCACCCGCAATGGGCGCCATGTGGCGCTGGTGGGCCGGTCCATGCACAAATACACCGAAGCCGCCAAGGCGGTGGGCTACCTCAAGAACATGCCCAAGATCGTTGCGGCGGAGGACGCAGGTTTTCTGCCCAAGGACAAGGTGCTCTATCTCGTCACCGGCAGCCAGGGGGAGCCGCGCGCCGCGCTTTCCCGTATCGCCAATGACGACCACCCCGAGGCGGTGCTCGAAGCCGATGACACGGTGATCTTTTCAAGCCGTGTGATCCCCGGAAATGACATCGGGATTTTTGAGCTACAGAACAAGCTCGCGGAACGCGGCATTGAGATCATCACCGACAGCGATCACTTCATTCACGTCTCCGGTCACCCGTGCCGCGAAGAACTTGCCACCATGTATTCCTGGGTGCGGCCCAAAATCTCTGTGCCCGTGCATGGGGAGATGCGGCACCTTTTGGAACACGCGCGCCTTGCCAAATCGCTGCAGGTGCCAGAAGCCCATGTGGCGCCCAACGGGTCCATGCTTCGCCTCGCGCCCGGCCCCGCGCGGATTGTGGATCAGGTACCGAGCGGACGGCTCTATCTTGATGGGAATCTACTCGTCTCAAGCAACGATCCGGCGCTCGCCGTCCGCCGCCGCATGTCCTTTACCGGCCATGTGGTGGTGACGCTGGTGCTGGACAAGGCGGGAGACCTGATCGCCGATGCGACCATCCGTCTGGCCGGGGTGCCGCAGGAAACTCTGAGCCGCGACCCCGATTTCGTGGCGACCCTGCAGAACGCAGCGGAAGAGGCGGTGGACCGTCTCTCGAACAAGCGCATCCGCGACGATTTTGCCGTCGAAGAGGTCGTGCGCAAGGCCGTCCGGCCCCATATAAAGAGGGTCTGGGGCAAACGGCCCCTGCTCGATATTCAAGTGATCAGAGCCGACTAAACCGACAGACCGAAGAGGGACAACAAAATGCTGGGACCGCTCAATCAAGTCGCCATCGCCGTGCCCGACGTGCGCGAGGCCGCGAAGCTTTGGAAGGACCGGTTCAATGCCGATGTGTCCGAGCCGCAACCCGAGCCTGACCACGGGGTGACCGTCGTCTTCGTCAACCTGCCCAATACCAAGATCGAGCTGCTGGAGCCGCTGGGTGAGAACTCGCCCATCGAGGGCTTCCTTGCGAAGAACCCCAAGGGCGGCATTCACCACATCGGTTTTGAGGTGGATGAGCTGATCCCGCTCCGCGACCGGCTCAAGGAAAAGGGCGTGACGATTACTGGGACGGGGGAGCCCAAGATCGGCGCCCACGGCAATCCGGTGATCTTTCTCCACCCCAAAGACTGCAATGGCGCCCTGATCGAGCTTGAGGAAGTGAAGGGCTGATGGATATCACCGGCAGCATCGTCGTCTTCATCGTTATCTGGTGGGTGATCTTTTTCATGTCGCTGCCCTTTGGCGTGCGTGGCCAATGGGAAGACGGCGGTGTGGCGGATGGGACCGACGCTGGCGCGCCGCAGGTCCATGGCTTGCGCAAGAAGGCGCTGGTGACCACCGGCATCGCCGCGCTCCTCTGGGCCATTGTCTGGCTGCTCATCTATTTCAACGTGTTCCACTTTACCGGGGGCCTGAGCTGGGATTAGTCCTCTCGGCCCTCCAGAACAGGACAAATTGTCATCCAAAATTGCGCGTTTTGACGCAGGAGGGCAATTTATTGTCGGTTTGGGGTTGAAAGGCGCCGGAAAAGAACTCATTCTTGTTGCAGCTGGGGTCCGCGAGGGCCCGAGCAGCGCTTGATGGCGTTTCCTCCCTTTACTTGGGCTGCCCCCTTCAACCGGGGCAGCCTTTTTTCTTTGTAATTGAAGGGGTTGGGGCAGAGGCCTCGTCTGACAGGCGAAGTGCGCGGCCTTTTATTCAAACTGTCTTAAATCCTTGAACCGGGCTTTTAGCGGACAGGGTTAATCTTCCGCCCGTTGAGGCGCCCTATCAATGCCCTAACAAGCTTGGTCGCTCGATGAGCCGCCGGTGGCCCGGATCGCGCCCCCTAATGATCCGCCACCGGCGCTTTTCATTTCCTTGTGCACTTCCAACCGTCGCCGTTGCGCGGGACCCCGCGAACCCCTAAACCTTGCCGGTACGTTTTGCCCCTCGCGTGACTTGCCCCTGAAGGGACCGGTATGAGTGACGTTACCCCCGCGCAATCCCCCGATGCGCCCAAATCTCCGCCCCATGTGACCAAGGGGGCGGCACCTTTTTCGCCCGTCGAATGGATGATGGCGAGCCGCTATCTCGGCTCCCGCCGTCGCGACAATTTTGTTTCCGCCATTTCGGTTATCTCCTTCCTCGGCATCATGTTGGGCGTCGCGGTGCTGATCGTCGTGATGGGCGTGATGAACGGTTTTCGCACCGAACTGCTTGACCGCGTACTCGGCGCGAACGGCCATGTGATCGTGCAGGCCTATGGCGCGCCCATGGAGGAGTTCGACTATTGGGCAGATCAAGTGCGCGGCGTGCCGGGTGTCAACCGCGTCTCGCCCGTAGTGGAAGGGCAGGTGATCGCCTCTGCCCACGAAGTGGTGCGCGGCGCGCAAGTGCGCGGCATGCGCAATGCCGACCTTCGCCAGTTCAGCCTGGTAGCGGACAATATTCAGCAAGGCTCGCTAGACAATTTCCAGGGGGGCCACGCGGTGGCGGTGGGAAGCCGCCTTGCCGAAAACCTTGGCCTGGGTATGGGGGACGAGATCACCATCATCTCGCCCCAAGGGGACGTGACGCCCTTTGGCACCACGCCGCGCGTGAAGACCTATCGCATCGCTACGATCTTCGAGATCGGTATGAGCGAATACGACGCGAGCTTCATCTATATGCCGCTGGAACAGGCGCAGCTCTTTTTCGGCACGGGAGACGGGGTCAGCTATCTGGAAGTGATGGTGGATGATCCGGACAAGGTGGCGGAGTACCGCACAGCGATTTCGGAAGTCATTGGAATCCCCGCGCGCATCTATGACTGGCAACAGCTCAACGCAAGCTTTGTGGGCGCGCTTCAGCTTGAGCGCATGGTGATGTTCATCATCCTGACGCTGATCATTCTGGTGGCCGCCATGAACATCGTGTCGGGGCTCATCATGCTGGCCAAGGATAAGGGCAGGGGCATTGCCGTGTTGCGCACCATGGGCGCGACGCAAGGGATGATCATGCGGATCTTTCTGATCGCGGGCGCGCGCATCGGCGTTCTGGGATCGCTCGCCGGGCTGGTTCTCGGGATCGTCTTTGCCGCGAACATCGAATCCGTGCGCCAGTTCATCATGTGGGTGACGGGGGCGACCCTGTTCGATCCCAACATCTACTTCTTGTCCAAGATGACCGCGCAAGTGAACAACGGCGAGGTTGCGGCGGTGATGATCGTTGCCATCACGTTGTCGCTGCTCGCGCCGCTTTATCCCGCCTGGCGCGCCGCACGTCTCGATCCGGTGGAGGCGCTACGTTATGAGTGACAAGACCATGGACCAGCGACCCATTCTGGAGCTGCGCGATATCACGCGGTCGTTCCGCGAGGGCGAGGGCGCGCTGCGCATCTTGCGTGGGGCGTCGCTGCAGATTCGCCCGGGTGAGATTGTCGCGCTGATCGGCCCTTCGGGTGCGGGCAAGTCCACACTGCTTCACATCGCGGGACTGCTGGAACGGCCGGACGAGGGCATGGTGCTGCTGGGCGGGATCGACTGCGTGGATCTTCCTGATCGCGAACGCACCTATATGCGCCGCGCGGAGCTTGGCTTTGTCTATCAGGCCCATAACCTGCTGCCGGAATTCAATGCTTTGGAAAATGTCGCTATGCCAGAGCTGATTGCCGGAACGCCGAAGCAAGATGCCTTTGCCGAGGCGACACGGCTTCTCACGCTGCTTGGTCTTGGTGAGCGGCTGCTCCATTTGCCGACGGAACTTTCAGGGGGCGAGCAACAGCGTGTCGCCATTGCCCGCGCGCTGGCCAATCATCCGCGCGTGTTGTTGGCGGACGAGCCCACCGGGAACCTCGATCCCAAAACATCGAAGATGGTGTTTGAGGAGCTGATCCATCTGGTGCGGCGTGAGGGGCTGGCGGCGCTGATCGCCACGCACAATCTCGACCTTGCCGCCAAGATGGACCGCGCCCTGGTGCTGCACGAGGGCAAGCTTGTCGAGGGCCGCCCCGCGCAGGCAAAGCCGGCCATCAAAACGCCGACGGCGGATCCCGATGAAGATCAGGACCCGCCGCGTGCACCGTTTGCTTGACTTGGGTTAAGCCTTATTCCGGCTTGCGGAACAGAAGGACAAAGCGATCCGTGTACCCCCGGATTTCCGGGTTGTAGATGTTCAACGTGTGATCATCGTCCGGGTTTGCCATGGCATCGGATGTGGCGATGAGCTCAAAGCCCGCCGCTTCCACTTCCGCGCGAACGAGATCCGCATCGATCCGGTGGACGGCACTGATTTGCTCGGGCGTCGTTAGGCCGGGGCCTGCGTGATCGCTGACCATCAGAAGACCGCCGGGGCGGAGCGCATCAAAAAAGCTCTGGTTCATCACCGCCCGGTCGAGCGGCAGCAGGGCGCTGTCGTGATAGGTGAGCATGAAGGTGATGGCATCGAGGCTGCCGTCCTCAACACCTAAATCGTCAAACTCGGCGATCACGAAATCGATGTTGTCGCGCGCCTCTGTTTTCGCGCCCTGAACCTCGGGCCAGTTGGCGCCGTAGTTGTCTTCCCAGATTTGGGGGCTCTGCCCGGTCACGTGGCCCTCGGGGCCCACAAGGCCTGAAAGCAACATTGTGTAGTAACCGCCGCCCGCGCCGATATCCATGACGCGGCTGCCCGGTTCAATCTGACTGAAGGTCAGCGTCATGTCCGGGTGACGCACTGCGTCGCGTGCGCGTTCGTCTTCGGCCCGGTCTTCGGCATTAATCGCCGCGGCAATGTCATCGGCATGATGTTCGGCATAGTGGGCGGCGTGATCATCGCCCTCAGCCATGCCCTCTTCATGGGTGCTTTCATGATGGGCGGCAAAGGCCACCGGCACGCCCAGGGCCAAAACGCTCACGAGCGTCGCGGCAAGCAAATTCGTTTTCATAATGAGTCCCCAAAAGTTTATGTCGCGGCAGAGAGTGCCCGTGGCGGCAGAAGGGGTCCAGTAAAGGTTGCGCGAGCGCTTTTGCGCGGGCCAAATTCGAGGGCCGCGTGCATTTCGACATGCGCTTCTGTTCCGTCTTCGGCGATGCCCACGGCAAGGTGGAAAAGACCTGGGAAGGCCGGGGCGGGTTCGAGGGGTTCGCTGAGCACCTCCATGAGGTCGCAGCCAAGTTCCCCCATATCGAGCTATCCGACCGCCTCTGGCGGGACCTGCGGCCCCATACTTCCAGCGGGGCGCATCTGTTCCTCAAGGCTGTGCAATTGGTGGAGGCTGACCGGGGGTGGGAGGAGGACCGTTTTTTGGACGTGGTGAAGGCCGCCCGCCATGCCTTCTTTGCGGAGGGGCGGGATGTCGCCGCCTGGGAAACGCATCAGGAGATCGCCGGCGCCCTCGGTATCGACTTCGTCGCCGTCGAGGCAAAGATCCGCTCAGGGGAGGCGATGGCTCGGCTCGACGCGGACCTCAAGCTTGGTCAGGAGCTTGGCGTCGCGGGCAGCCCCACCTTTGTCATGAACGAGGGGCGGCAAAAGCTCTTTGGCAATGTGGGCTACCGTCTGATCGAGGCCAATCTCGAAGAGCTTCTCCGCCAACCCAAGGGGAGTGAGGCCAGCTGGTGCTAGGCATTTGCTGGAGTATTGCCGCGTTAACGAAAAACCTGTTGACAGGCTGAGAACAAAACAGGAACATTGCTGCCCAAGATGGAAGGAACACCCCATGTATCGCAGCAAATTCAGTGACTTGGTCAAAGATGTGTTGGCTCTCTCCTCGGTGGTTGGCGTTTTATGGGCGGTGACCGTATGGTCGGCCATTCTGGGCAGCGGCTCGCTCTGAGCGGCTCCCATCGTCTTCCGGCCCCATAGCGGGTTTCACAGAATCAAATGAGACTGCGGCCATGCCGTCATCTACGCCCACGCCCTTCGTGCATCTCAGGGTGCACACGCCCTATTCGCTCCTGGAAGGGGCCATCCGGATCAAGGCCCTGCCGGGGCTTTGCCAAAAATTCGGCATGCCCGCCGTGGGCGTTACCGACACGGGCAATATGTTCGGCGTGATGGAGGTGGCGAGTGCCCTGACCGGCGCAGGGATCCAGCCTATTATCGGCACATCCATTGCGCTGAAGCTGCCAAGTGAGGGGGAAGGGCGCTCTCGTCATGCGGAGCGCCTGCCACGAATTGCTCTTTTAGCAAAGAATGAAACGGGTTACCGCAATCTCCTCAAGTTAAGCTCCATGTCGTTCTTCAAGACGGAGACCCAGGACGACGCCCATGTGGAGATCGACGATCTGGTCGCCCACGCGGCCGGGCTGATCTGCCTGACCGGCGGCCCGGACGGCCCGGTGAACCGGCTAATTGTCAACAATCGCCAGCCAGAGGCCGAGATGCTTCTCGCTCGCCTGCACGAAATTTATGGCGACTGCCTTTATGTGGAGCTACAGCGCCACGGCCGCCGCATCGAGACCCAGGCCGAGGGTCCGCTGATCGACTGGGCCTATGGCAATGATGTGCCGCTGGTGGCGACCAACGAGCCCTATTTCGCCGAGCGTGACGAGTTCGAGGCGAATGACGCGCTGCTCTGCATCAAGGAGGGCGCCTATGTGATGCAGGACGACCGGCGCAAGCTGACGCCGGAGCATTATTTCAAATCCTCCGCCGAAATGGCGACGCTCTTTGCCGACTTGCCCGAGGCCATTGAAAGCACGGTGGAGATCGCTCAGCGCTGCGCCTTCGCCCCTCAACGGCACGAGCCCATCCTGCCCAAGTTCGAAGTGGCCGAGGGCCGCACCGCGGATGACGAGCTGCGCGTGGTGGCGACCGAGGGGCTCAAGCGGCGGCTTGCCGAAAACAAGCCCTATGCCGATCTCGAGGTTTATGAAAAGCGGCTGG